>ENA-OPZZ01001759-OPZZ01001759.1-human-gut-metagenome-genome-assembly--contig:-NODE-1759-length-12291-cov-4.732325_pt1 | contig 12291 bp, 11 predicted proteins | sample MGYA00242487_ERZ504511 | MGnify/ENA primary metagenome ERZ504511 (study PRJEB26092, sample SAMD00036241) | human gut metagenome | host: Homo sapiens | study: EMG produced TPA metagenomics assembly of... | reverse complement strand
AAGACTTTTGAGGCGATGGTCGCCAAGTTCGACTGTTTCGTCAGTCGCATGGATATCATCTGTCAGAGGCACGGAGAGAAGACAATGGGAGAGTGGATGGACAATCAGGACGTTTGCCGAATGCTCAACATCAGCGCACGCACATTGCAGACGCTTCGGGACAATGGGACGCTGGCTTACTCGCAGATAAACCACAAGACCTACTACCGTCCCGATGACGTACAGCGCATTGCTTCCGTTGTGGAGGACAGGCGCAAAGATGCAAAGTTCAAAGGAAGAACTATATAAACTTGATGAAATGAACGAAGTAAAATAACAATACCCACTAAATCCAAAATAACATGAATGAACTGATTAGCAAGGACAACGAGTGGATAATCCACTTCATGGGCAGTCTTGACCGTCTTTTGGACAGCTTCGAGCATCTGACCGCCAATTACCGACTGACACTGAACGGAGAGCGTTTCTTCACCGACAAGGAGGTGTCGGCACGGCTGAAAGTGAGCCGCCGGACACTTCAGGACTACCGCAACGAAGGGCGCATAGCCTATATCCAGTTAGGCGGTAAAATCCTCTACCGTGAATCCGACATTGAAAGGATGCTGGCTGACGGCTACCGCTCCGCTTACCGATTGATGGCAACCTGATTTTCTTGAAGGAGCGCAGTTTGCCGTCTGCCCTGTGATTGTGTTAACAACGGACTTTCGGCAAAAAGAAAAAGGAACGGCTTACGGATGGAGCATTAAAATCCCGCTTCGTCTGTAAGCTGTTCCTCTTTCCTGTCTTCTGATTTCCCATCAGTCGCTTGTTTCCGTTGCCGGATGCTCTTCAAGCGTATGGCAGGCAGTGGCAAGGTTTTCGGGCTGAATACGCTCCGCAGGAGGAAGATTCCGCCCGAAACGGCTCTGCCGCCCAACCTTGCCGCTGCCATCAAGCCATACGCTACCTTTGCATCCGTACATCGGGAACGAGTGGCTGACGGAATGAACCTCAACTATACCATCGGTTGTCGCCTCTGCCACAGGAAACAAACAATGTTATTATAGATGTTGCTTTGGTTGCACTCATTTTATTGATTATACACTGCCTGAACAAAATACTCTCTTTACTGCATATCCTGAATGCAACGGCTATAATCACTTCAATGTTATAGACATCGTAACTGATGCCATCCGGTTGCTTGAGATATTTCATCGTGTCAAATTCGTTCAGTTCTTTGCTCTTGTAAATGGTATGAATCGCCTTGCGGAGATCGCATGAGAACACCCCGAACAGGTCGGCTATCTCGAACTTGGTCATCCACACGGGTGCAGTCGGTATGGTGACTACACCTGTTTCACTGATTGTTATTATTCCTCTATCCATATCTATCGCATTACTTTAGACATCACGTTCTTTACATTATTCATATCGCGCAGAATAGAGGAATCCAACACACGTGCATAGTGTTGCGTCATTTTTATATTGGAATGGCCGAGCATTTTCGCTACATTCTCAATACTCACACCGTTGGCGAGACATACAGAGGTCGCATACGAGTGGCGAGCTACGTGTGTGGTCAAAGGTCTTGCTTATCAGACATAAGTCTGCGATTTCTTTCAGATAGCTGTTCATTTTCTGATTGCAGGGAACTGGCAGCAGCCTGTTTTTCTTTTGGCAAGTCGGATGTTCCGCATATCTGCGAAGAATCTCCAATGGAATATCAAGCAAAGGAATGTTACACATGTTCTTCGTCTTTTGGCGAGGCTTGCGAATCCATAGGTTGCCATTGGAGTCTTCTACGATATGTTCCGGTGCCAGTTGTTGCACGTCTATGAAGGCTAACCCAGTGAACGCTGCAAAGATAAAGACATCACGGACAATGGTGATACGCTCTAACGGAAACTCCTTGTGATAGATAGTGAGTAGTTCATCCATTGTCAAGAACTCACGGATAACCTCTTTCTCATGAAACTTGATGCCGATGAACGGGTCTTTGGTAATCCATTCGTTAGTAAGCGCAAGATTGGTTATCTTCTTCAAGCACTTCATGTAGCGGATAACCGTATTCTGCTGGCACTCCTTCTCTGTTTTGAGGTAGAATTCAAAAGCACGCACCAGTTCACCATTGACTTCCGACAAAGGCAAATCCTCCTTACCGTATTTCAGTTTGATAAGTTCCGCAAGATAACGCTTACAACTTTCATAACGGCGGACAGTAATCAGGGCATAGTCCTTTCCGACAAGTTCACGGCATTGGTCGTTATGTTCTTGGATAGTTTGAATAAGTGTACGGACAGCTTTAGGGACTTTGTCTTGTCCGAAGAATTTTTCTTGTAACAGACGGGCGTGAATGGGAAGACCTTCGTTTTCCAACTCGTTGAAAATTTGATGGAGCCTGATTCGGGCATTCTCTATGTACGCATTAAGGTCGCAGGATTTGCGGCTTTTGCCTTTTGCGCACTCCTTCGCCTGATTCCACAAGGCAGGTTCAATGCTCTTGCGGATATTGTTTTCCACTCGTGCACCGTTCACGGTGATACGCATACATACGGAGGCTTCCCCGTTTTTCAGCAACTTGGCTTTCTTGATAAAGAAAAGCACATTGAATGAGTTTCGTTTCATGTTCCTACAGTTTTTTCGTTGGACAAAAGTAGGAAACCATGCACGCTTTCTTGATACGCAAAATGTTGTAAATCAGAGAGAAGTAATCTTGTTCGGTGGAGATTCGCGCTCTTCCTTTCTTGCTCCTCCTTTTGGAACACCGCGAACGGTAATATTCTGCCGTTTTTTGTGTTTCGCGGGGAAACAAAAAATCCCGATTTCGTTTGGAAATCAGGATTTTACTGTCTTTTGCTTTTCTTTGAAGTGGTGCCACCAGGAATCGAACCGGGGACACAAGGATTTTCAGTCCTTTGCTCTACCAACTGAGCTATGGCACCTTGTGGTTGTTCGGTCCGGTAATATCTCTTTTGCGGTTGCAAAGGTAGTGAAAACTTTTTGGATTCTGCAAGCCTTCTGGAAATAAAAAAACACTGATAAAAAGCTAGTTTGCTTATTATCAGTGTTGTATGGAATGGAAAATATTTCAGAAAAGTGATAGAAACTATTGTTTATTCTCCTTCAATGGATTCCATCCTTGTGCTTTCAATTCAAATTCTTGGCCGTCACGCGTAATCAATGCACAGCCAAGTTCGGGTTTGGTGATATGTCCGATGAGGCGCACTCCTTCCATTTGTGATACTTTCTCATGATCGGCGATAGAAACGGTGAAGAGTAGTTCATAATCTTCTCCACCATTCAAGGCACAAGTCGTAAGATTCATGTTAAACTCTTCGGCCATAACAGCTGTCTGATAATCGATTGGGATATGCTCCTCGTAAACGCGGCAACCAGCATTGCTTTGTTTGCAGATATGCATCAGTTCTGATGACAGGCCGTCGGAAATGTCCATCATAGAAGTAGGGACAATATTGGCGGCTGCCAATTTCTCAATGATATCTTTGCGCGCTTCCGGTTTCAATTGGCGTTCTAATAAATACTCTTTGCCGGAGAAATCCGGTTGGACATCTTTATCACCTTGCAATACGACTTTTCACGTTCCAAGAGTTGTAAACCCATATAGGCTGCCCCCAAGTCGCCGCTGACGCAGATCAGGTCAGTGTCTTTGGCTCCATTACGGTAAACTACTTTATCTTTGTCGGCATCGCCAATACAGGTGATGCTGATAGCAAGGCCTGTCAAGGAAGAAGTGGTATCGCCTCCCACAATGTCGACATTATATTGCTGGCAAGCCAGACGGATACCGGAATAAAGTTCGTCCATATCTTCCACGCTGAAACGCTTGGAAAGACCAAGAGATACCGTAATCTGCCGGGGAGTACCGTTCATGGCATAAATATCGGAGAAATTAACTACTGCTGATTTATATCCCAAATGCTTCAAGGGAACATAAGTCAGGTCAAAATGCACACCTTCCATAAGCAGGTCGGTTGTTACCAGTACTTGCTTTTCTGAAGGGTAGGAGAGAACGGCGGCATCGTCGCCCACTCCATATTTGCTGGATTCGTTTTCCAGTTTGATTCCCTCGGTGAGGCGGTCAATCAGACCAAACTCACCGAGAGATGCTATTTCAGTTCTCATAAATCGGGATGATTGTTTAGGCACGGTTGATAAGTTCACGCATGATCGTGGTCATTTTCGGTTGAGCAGCGTCAGCGGCTTTCTGAACTTCTTCGTGTGTTACTTCTACGATTTTTCCTTCTACTCCTAAGTCGGTAATGACGGAAATACCAAAAACTTTGATACCACAATGGTTGGCTACGATAACTTCCGGAACGGTAGACATACCAACCGCATCAGCACCAAGGATATGGAATAATTTATATTCGGCAGGAGTTTCGAAAGTAGGACCTTGCGTACCAATATACACTCCGTGTTGTACTTTAATTCCTTTTTCTTTGGCAATCTCGTCAGCCTTACTAATCAATTCCTTGCAGTATGCTTCGCTCATGTCCGGGAAGCGAGGTCCGTAAGGGATATTTTTTCCGCGAAGCGGATGTTCGGGGAAATAGTTGATATGGTCAGTGATAATCATCAGGTCACCGATTTCGAAATCTGCATTTGTACCGCCACTGGCATTGGATACAAACAAGGTTTTGATACCTAATTCACGCATGACACGTACAGGGAAAGTTACTTCTTTCATCGAATAACCCTCGTAATAGTGGAAGCGTCCCTGCATAGCCATGATATCCTTATTGCCTAGTTTGCCGAAAATCAGCTTACCGCTATGACCTTCGACGGTAGATACCGGGAAGTTGGGGATATCCGAATACTTTATTTCATACTTCTCGGTGATTTCGTTTGCCAAACTGCCAAGCCCGGTGCCTAGTATAATAGCAGTTTCCGGACTGGTATGCATCTTACCTTTCAGATAAGCTGCGGTTTCTTGTATTTTCTCTAACATAGTCAATAATATGTTGGTTAAATTTATCTTGTTGATTTTGTAATATTTCAATTTCAATAGGCAAGGCGTAGATAAATGGTTTCAATTCCTTGTCCAAAGCCGGATGGTTAATCAGGCGTGTTGCATCTTTCTCGGTGGTAATAATCAACCGGTGTTCTCCTTTCAGTTTATGAAACCGTTCTTTGATAAGCTGTATATCCCGATGAGTGAAATTGTGGTGATCGTCAAACGATAGTAAATCTATTTGTTTGGTACAACCTTCCAGTCTTTCGAGAATAGGGGCAGGTGAGGCAATTCCCGTCATCAATAATATATCAGTGTTTGTCAGTGAGGACAAAGCAACCTCATGGTTTGTCGAAATTGCATTTGTGTCCGGAGACATGGTAGGGAACACTGGTTGCAGGTTACCATACCGGAACGATGAGAAGAATAACTGTTGATATGGATAAAGGTTCAGCCGTTTCGTGATAATGTTATAATCAATAGGCTTGATGTCTTGCGGGCATTTGGTGACAATAACGATTTGCGCCCGATTCTTGCCGCTAATTGGTTCACGAAGCCGTCCTGCGGGGAGCAAAGTGTCATCACAGAATAATCGGTGATAATCCGTTAACAGAATACTCAATCCCGGTTTGACGTATCGGTGCTGGAAAGCATCGTCCAATAGGATAACATCTATTGAAGGCTTTTGCAGTGCAAGCAACTTTTCTATGCCATGACAACGCTTTTCATCGACAGCTACTGTGACAAACGGGAATTTTTGATGCATCTGGTAAGGTTCGTCGCCAATGCTTCTTGCCGTACTTTCCGGAGTTGCCAATACATAACCTTTCGTGTGCCGTTTATATCCCCGGCTTAATACAGCTACCTTATATTGATTACAAAGAAACTTTATCAGATATTCAGTGTGTGGAGTTTTTCCTGTCCCTCCTACAGCGAGATTACCCACGCTGATGATAGGTATATCAAAACTCTTTGATTGAAGAACTTCCCAGTCAAAGAGTTTATTTCTCATCATTACCACTGCTCCGTAGAGCCAGGAGGCAGGGTAGAGCCACTTATGTATCTTGATAAAGTGTTCGTCCATGTATTACGGTTTATTTAATATTCAGTTCGAACGGAATACGTGCCTGAATCATGGATTGTTCTTGCAGATTTTTCAGTAAACCGAATTGCTGGTAGTACTCGCCTAATTTACTTTTCAGTAATTGTGATTCTACATAATTCGTCGGTTTCGTATCAAGCAGGGAAGACAGGAAATCTTGTTTCTCAGGATAAGACACAACGGTATAGCCTTCGATACCGGCTTTTGCAACAGCAATATCCAGTGCCTTGTCAATGCCACCTAATTCGTCTACTAATCCCAGTTCTTTAGCAGTTTCCCCAGTCCATACACGGCCTTCAGCAATCTTCTCGATAGCTTCCTTCGTCATGTGACGTCCTTCGGCACAACGAGTTACAAAGGTATCATATCCTTCAGTTATCATCATTTGAAGCAATGATTTCTCATCCTCGTTAAACGGACGCATGATATTTCCGAAATCAGCGTATTTATTCGTTTTTACGACATCATAACTTAAACCGATTTTATCAGTCAATCCTTTCACATTAGGAATCATACCGAAGATTCCGATAGAACCGGTCAGGGTAGTAGGCTCTGCAACAATCGTATCGGCAACGCAAGAGATATAGTAACCTCCTGACGCAGCATAATCACCCATAGAGACAATGACCGGTTTCTTTGTTTTCAGCTCTTTCACAGCATGCCAGATTTGTTCCGAGGCGAAAGCACTTCCACCTGGAGAATTGACACGGAGTACAACAGCTTTCACATCATCATTATCTTTCAATTTGCGCAGGTCACGAATTACTTTCGAACCGACAATCCCATCTTCGGAAGTTGCAGAGCTCGGATAGTCTGTAATTTCACCGGATGCATAATAAACAGCTACGATATTACCGCTTTTATCTTTCGGCACATTTTTCCTTACGTTCATCATGTCGCCCAATCCTAATATAGGAAGATTATCATCTTCATTGATCTCAACCAATTTCTTAAGATAATTGCGCACATCATTGCGGTAAATCAATGTATCAGCCAATCCGCATTTTACACTCTCTTCTGCCGGATAGAACATGAGCATACGATCTGCATAAACATTCAGTGAGTCTACAGAAATATTACGTGAAGTAGATACCTCTTCCGTAACCTGCCCCCAGATAGAAGTGATAAATGTGGTAACCTGTTCGCGGTTGGCAGGACTCATTTCCGTAGCAATAAACGGCTCTACGGCAGATTTGTAAGTTCCCACCTTGAACACCTGCATCTCAACTCCTATTTTTTGCAGCAAATCTTTGTAGAACAGGGGAGCAGAGGCGATACCCCGCCATTCAATCATTCCTTTGGGATTGAGCAACACCTTATCGGCTGCGCTGGAAAGATAATAAAGTCCCTGCGTATAGGAGTCTGCATAAGCAATAACGAATTTTCCACTTTCTTTGAAGTCGAGCAGTGCGTTGCGGATTTCCTGCAAAGAAGCATAGGAGGTGCCTAATGAGTTTGCCTGTAGATAAATCCCTTTAATATTTTCGTTTTCTTTAGCCTTCTGGATGGAAGAAAGAATATCGTCCAGTCCGTACGTGTTAGATCCGTCACCCAACAACTGTGATAAAATACCCAGCGGATCTTCTTGCGTACGTTCAACCAACATTCCGTTTAAGTCGAGCATCATTACAGAATTCTTTTTTACGATTGTTTCCGTGTCCGAAGCAGACATGATGCCAAACAACGTTACCATGCTGATTATAAATAATACAATACTTGACAAAATGATACCTGTCACCGTGGCAAGTGTAAATTTCAAGAAATCTTTCATTATACTTATTGTTTTTTGCGCCAGCTTGTTATTAAGCTAACAAAGATAAATAATTGAGTTGATATTTATTCAATAAGTCGTACGAATTTTTGTTTTATCACAGCGAATCCACATAAATAGGAACTTCCTCCATTTAAGATTTAAGTATATTTGTCTGTATCAAATCCTTTTAAATGAGAAGAAATCTCTAATTTTGTGGCACAACTATTAATACATTGAATAATACTATCATGAAAAAACTCACATCTATCCTTTTATTGCTTTTGTTTGTATGGACGGTACAAGCGCAAACTGCTCGTGAAGAGATCCGTGCAAACCGGTATTTATCCGCTAATAATTATTATGCATATCCCACGCCTACTGCCAAGCAGACAGCTGCTCCTAAGGGGTACGAACCTTTTTATATCAGCACATATATGCGTCATGGTTCACGGTATTTGATTGATCCGAATGATTATCGTTTCCCCAAGCAAACTTTATTAAAAGCCGACTCTTTAAACAAACTTACTGCAACAGGTAAAAACACACTGGATATTGTTTTGCGCATGGCTGATATGGCGGAAGGTCGTCTTGGTGAACTGACTTCGGTGGGAGCACGCCAACACAGAGGAATTGCAAAGCGTATGTATACTAATTTCCCACAGATATTTGCGGATGGAACAGAAGTGGATGCCCGTTCCACAGTTGTCATCCGGTGTATATTATCCATGACATCCGAATGCCTCCAATTGCAGGCGATGAATCCTAATCTATGTATCAAGAATGATGCAAGTTACCATGATATGTATTACATGAATCCTCCTGCTAAGGATTTGAGTAAAATAGCTAGTTCCGATAAAGTGAAGAAGGTTCAGAAAGATTTTGAAGCTACCCATGTACGTCCGCAACGGTTGATGAAAACATTGTTTACAGACGAAGCGTATGTAAAAGCAAACGTTGATGAAGCGCGCCTGATGAGACGTCTTTTTGATTGGCTTGTAATATGCAGAGTCATGATACAGATATGCAGCTATATTCTCTTTTCACGGATGAAGAGTGTTATGATTTATGGAGTTGTAACAACTTATATTGGTATCTGACACACGCTTGTTCTCCTGTAACGGATGGTTTGATGCCCTATCGGGAAGCCGACTTGTTGCGTAATATTTTAGATAGGGCAGATGCTGCTTTGAAAGAAGGTAAGAACCAGGCCACTTTAAGATTTGGTCATGAGTCTTGTCTGTTACCGTTAGTCGCTTTATTGGAACTGAATCATTATGGAGAATCTTACCCTGACGTAGAAAAGTTATCCGAACAATGGAGAGCGTATGATATTTTCCCGATGGCTAGTAACGTGCAATTCGTCTTTTTCCATAAAAAAGGAAGTAACGATGTATTGGTAAAAGTATTACTTAATGAAAAGGAAGCTAAACTACCGGTGAAAACAGACGTAGCTCCTTATTACCACTGGAAAGATGTAGAAAGCTACTATCGTGAAAAATTAGATAAATATCAGCATATATAATGCGACATTAACTTAACATTATTATATTTACCATGAGAAGAAAAACCCCTTTTATGGCTGCAACTCTGGCAGCAGGCTTGTTTTTTTATTCTTCTTGTACTCCGGCTGAAAAGACGGATACAAAAGATTATACTCAATACGTTAATACCTTTATCGGTGGCGCAGACAACGGGCATACATTTCCCGGCGCATGTTATCCTTTCGGTATGATACAGACCAGCCCTGTGACGGGAGCAGTTGGTTGGCGCTATTGTTCTGAATATGTTTATGAGGATTCCCTGATTTGGGGATTTACTCAAACACATCTGAATGGAACGGGATGTATGGATTTAGGTGATATTTTGGTGATGCCGGTCACTGGCACACGTGCCCGTGCGTGGGATGCTTATCGTAGTCATTTTTCTAAAGATAAAGAAGCGGCTACTCCGGGATATTACACCGCAGAGCTCTCTGATCCACAGGTAAAAGCAGAACTGACTGCCTCTATCCATGCTGCCCTTCACCGCTATACTTATCACAAGGCTGATTCTGCCTCTATATTGATTGACTTGCAACATGGCCCTGCATGGAGAGAAGAACAATATCATTCACAAGTCAACAGTTGTGAAGTGAACTGGGAAGATGCTCAAACACTGACAGGACATGTCAATAACACGGTATGGGTCAACCAGGATTATTTCTTTGTGATGAAATTCAACCGTCCGGTAGTCGATTCACTTTATCTTCCGATGGGCGAAACAGAAAAAGGAAAACGCATCATTGCCTCTTTTGATATGCAGCCGGGAGACGAGCTGATGATGAAAGTGGCTCTTTCCACCACCAGCATAGACGGGGCTAAAAAGAATCTGGAAGCAGAAATTCCTGCCTGGGATTTTGAAGGAGTAAGAGCTACCGCCCACAATGAATGGAATAACTATTTGAGCCGTATTGAAATAGAGGGTACCGATGATGAAAAGACAAATTTCTATACTTGTTTCTACCACGCATTGATTCAGCCTAATCAAATTTCGGACGTAGATGGTATGTATCGTAATGCCGCCGACTCTATTGTAAAAGCCGGAACTGGTGCTTTCTATTCTACATTCTCTTTGTGGGATACTTACCGTGCCGCTCATCCGTTTTATACATTGGTGATTCCCGAACGTGTGGACGGTTTTGTGAATTCTCTCATCGAACAGGGTGAAGTGCAAGGCTTCCTGCCTATTTGGGGATTGTGGGGAAAAGAGAATTTCTGTATGATTGGTAATCACGGCGTATCAGTCATTGCCGAGGCTTATCGCAAAGGATTCCGTGGCTTTGACGCTGAACGTGCTTTCAATATAATAAAGAAGACGCAGACTGTATCTCATCCGTTGAAGTCTGATTGGGAGGTTTATACGAAATATGGTTATTTCCCGACAGATCTGATAAAAGCAGAATCTGTATCTTCCACTTTAGAATCTGTATATGATGATTATGCTGCTGCCGATATGGCACGTCGTATGGGTAAAGAGGAAGATGCCGCTTATTTTGCGAAACGTGCTGACTATTATAAGAATCTTTTCGATCCGGAGACGAAGTTCATGCGTCCGCGCAAAGCTGACGGAACTTGGAAAGCTCCGTTTAACCCAAGTGCGTTGGCACATTCTGAAAGTGTCGGTGGAGATTATACGGAAGGAAATGCATGGCAATATACTTGGCATGTACAACATGATGTTCCAGGATTAATCCAGTTGTTTGGGGGAGAAAAACCTTTCTTGAATAAATTAGACTCATTGTTTACGGTTAAGCTAGAAGGTGAAAGTTTAGCAGATGTTACTGGATTAATCGGGCAATATGCTCATGGAAATGAACCAAGCCATCATGTGACTTATTTGTATGCACTGGCTGGTCGTCCGGAACGTACACAGGAATTGGTTCGTGAAATATTTGATACTCAATACAAAAACAAACCCGACGGACTTTGCGGAAATGATGATTGCGGACAGATGTCTGCTTGGTATATGCTTAGTGCGATGGGATTCTATCCGGTAGATCCGGTAAGTGCGGAATATGTATTCGGTGCTCCACAGTTGCCGAAGATGACCTTGCATTTGGCCGATGGCAAGACTTTCACAATTATTGCGGAGAATTTGTCGAAAGAACATAAATATGTAGATAGTATTACATTGAATGGCGAACCATATACAAAGAAAACGATCTCGCATGAAGATATTGTAAAAGGTGGTACACTGGTGTATAAGATGAAGTAATAAATTCTCAAGCATTCTCACTGCGATGAGTATTTTTTCTCATCGCAGTGAGAATTTTTTCTCATTCCTATGAGTATTTTTTCTCATAGTATTGAGAATTATCCCTTGTCAGAACATACGGAAACGGCGTTTTACACAGACTGAAACTACCTTTATTGCATAGTCCTACTCACCTCTATACGCTGCTTTTCAAACTTCTCATTATTGGTGTTGCGATTACTAACCTCTTTACAGCGAATAGGTGCACTCATTTCAAGCAAGCGCAAAATCTCATTTAAAGATTCACCTTCAAAAGTCGCTTTATAGGAATACTTTCCTAATTCAGCGTCTTTCAGAATAAATTCCACGTTATAAGTCTGTCCCAAACGCTTGAATACATATTCCAGCGGGTCATCTCTAAAAATGAGTATTCCATCTTTCCATGAGCACCATTTATAAGTGTTGGTTTTATTGACGTTATATAAAGAAGTGGCCAGATTATAGTCAATTTTCTCTCCCGGTGAAAGGGAAATCGTCTTTTTCTGGTCAAGAGTGACTGCGACCTTTCCTTTTACTAACGTCACTGCTGCTACATGATCCGGAGCGTATGCGTTCACATTGAATGCTGTGCCGGTAGCTTCTACAGTCAGTTGTTTTGTTTTTACGATGAAGGGATGCTCTTTATCGGATTCTACTTCAAAATAGGCTTCACCCTGCATTGAAACAACTCTTTGCTTATCATTGAATTGAGTC
>ENA-OPZZ01001758-OPZZ01001758.1-human-gut-metagenome-genome-assembly--contig:-NODE-1758-length-12294-cov-7.069861_pt1 | contig 12294 bp, 14 predicted proteins | sample MGYA00242487_ERZ504511 | MGnify/ENA primary metagenome ERZ504511 (study PRJEB26092, sample SAMD00036241) | human gut metagenome | host: Homo sapiens | study: EMG produced TPA metagenomics assembly of... | reverse complement strand
TTAAAAATAAAAGATGAAAGCTAAGATATTCTGTCTGTTTTTTCTTATAGTATTAGAATTTATAGTATGTCCGCAGAACGGTTGGACACAAGACAATACTATTCCTATGATTGGTGCCTACTATTTTGACGTTGGTCCGGCAAAAAATAATTCTCAAGAACTATTGGGCACAAGAAGCCCCTACTCATCTGACAGAGAAACTATATAATGATTATAACGAACGTCAACCAATTTGGGGGTGGAGAAATGATGATTTAGCTATAATGGAACGTCAAATAGATATTGCTTCCCAAAATGGCATTACTTTTTTCCTGTTTTGCTGGTATTGGAAAAAAGATAAGGGGGAGATGGATATTAAAAGTATAGAAAATCATGCATCGCATACTAGTTTAAAGCTCTTTATGAAAGCTCGCAATAAGCATAAAATGAAATTCGCTTTATTAATAGCCAATCACCAGGGAGCTCGGATAGAAGGGGAGGATAATTGGTTGAAAGCAATGGATTATATGGTGGAAACATATTTTCAAGATAGTCAATATCTTAAAGTTGAAAATAAGCCTGTGGTAGCATTCTTTAATGCCAAAGCAGCAGCTCCATCGCTTTCCAAAATGAATGACTATTTAAAAACTAAAAATTACGCAGGACTGTTTTCAATATCCTGTAATGATAAAAGTAAGAAATACAGTGCAAATTCATGGTATAATATTCGTGAACATGAGCCGGGATATGCTTATAGAAAAGAGTATGAGACCTTAGCGAAGAATGCGGAAGTAAGTTGGTACACTTATCCTAAAGAGTACAATATTATTCCATTGGTAATGGCAGGATGGGATCAGAGGCCATGGGAGAAACAAGAAAAATCTCTTTATTATGTGAACAGGACACCTCAACTCTTTAAACAACATCTTAAAAATGCGGTGCAATTTGTGAATGAAAGAAGTTGTAAACCTAAAATGATATTGATATATGCATGGAATGAATATGGCGAGGGCGGATATATAGCACCTACTGTAGGAGACCCGAAAGGAAAGTATTTAAAAATGATTAAAGAAGTAATTCGTTAGATTATGAAAATAGCATTTATCAGCACCCGTGGTATCCCAAATAATTATGGAGGTTTTGAACAGTTTGCCGAATATATTTCAGTGGGGTTGGCTGCACGTGGGCATGAGGTTGTGGTATATTCACCTCATTTCCATCCTTATAAAAAAGACACTTATAAAGGAGTACGTATAAAGCATATCTATAGTCCCGAAACTTGGATGGGCAGTTCGGTAGGGAGTTTCTTTTATGATTTTGCGTCATTGAAAGATGCATTGAAAAAAGAGCATTTCGATATCATTTACGAAGCCGGCTATACAAGTATTGTACCAGCTTATATTTGGTTCAATGTGAAGAAGATCAAATATCCCATATTTACGACTAATATGGATGGCTTGGAATATAAGCGTACTAAATTCAACAAATGGGTACAGAAATTCATTTTTTGGGAAGAACGTACTACCGTGAAACATAGTCATTATTTGATTGCCGATAACATGGGAATTCATGATTATTATAAAGAGAAGTATAATAAAGAAAGTAAGTTCTTGGCTTATGGAGCAGATATCCATGAGGATTATGACATATCATTATTGGCTGAGTTTGGTTTGCAACCACGCAAATATTATTTATTAGTGGCACGCTTGGAACCTGAAAATAATATTGAAATGGCTATACAAGGCTTTTTAGCATCTGGCGAAACGGATAAAAAGGAACTTATTATAGTTGGAAAAACGAATACTCCTCATGGCAAGTATTTGGTAGGAAAGTATACAGGCCAACCAGGTATTCGTTTTGTAGGGGGGATTTATGATTTTAAAAAGTTGAATTCAGTCAGATACTATTCGTTTGCTTATTTTCATGGACATAGTGTGGGTGGTACGAATCCTTCTTTGCTGGAGGCAATGGCGTCAAGTTGTTATATATTGGCACATGATAATATCTTTAACAGGGCGGTTTTGAAAGATAACGCACACTATTATGCTTCTTCTCAAGCCGTAACTAAACTACTGAATTCTATCTATGAATTAAATGAATCTTGTCGTAATAAGTTTATTGAAAACAATTTGCAAGAAATTCGGAACGAATACTCATGGGAAAGTTTGATAGATAAACACGAAAAATATTTTTATTGGTTGCTTTCTCAGAAACAATAAATTGCTACCTTTGTTCATGATATCATCATGAATAATTAGGTTTTGGCAAAAAAAGAGTATAGACAACTTTCCGCACAAGAGGAAACGGCATTCATCCTAATGGTGTTGTTGGATGAAGGCAAAAGCAATTTGCCTTATAGATTGTTGCGTTGTTTGACAAGTGTACATTTTGCCAATCAATATTATTTAAAAAGACTGTTCTCCGGATACCGTTCTTTAAACTATAATTTTTATCGTGATAAATTTGAAAAGGAACAAGGTTGATTGTTGTTTTTCCTGCCTTTTGTTTTAATGAAGAAAATTTTATTTGTTTTTCTGCTGTGTATGATATGGCAGGAAGGTTTTTCTCAGTATGTGTATGGAACCACCGGACTTCTGCACATGCCTACTGCCGATATGCAACGGGATAAGACATTCCTGTTCGGAGCTTCTTATTTGGATGTGGCTGCTACTCCTGCTCATTGGAATTATCATACGTTTAATTACTACATTAATATCACCATTTTTCCTTGGCTCGAAATCGGATATACTTGTACCTTGCATAAGGCAGAACATGGTAGTACTTATTTCCCACCTTCCTGTTGGGGAAATATTGTAACCAGGACCGACAGTTTTCAGGGCGGTTGCGTATATGGAAGGAAGGGTGGTGGAAAGAATGGACTCCTCAGATTGTATTGGGTGCGAATGATCCAAGTACCAATGATATATTAGGAAATTCTGATAAAGATGATTATGGCATTGGTGGAGTAGGAGAGATGGGTAATGGACATTGGAACCGATATTATATAGCTGGTACTAAGCATTTTTATTTCAAAAATAGGGGAGAGTTAGGCATTCATGTTGCTTATTTATACAATAAACGGAAAGACTATCATTTAAACGGTCCGGCTGTTGGAGTAAATTTTCATTTTTATCTATCGGGTACAAATTTCTTTGTGAAGGCATTAAACAATCTTAATGTAATGGCTGAATACGACAGTCGTACCATAAACTGTGGGTTAAAATATAGTTTTTGGAAAGATTATATTAATGCTGTGGTAGAAATGACAGAATGTAAGCATTTGTCAGGCGGAGTGATATTTAAAGTACATTTAAAATAACAAACACTATAACTTATTCGTATGAAAGGAATTGTTCTCGCCGGTGGTAGCGGTACCCGTCTGTACCCCATCACCAAGGGAGTAAGCAAGCAGCTTCTCCCCATCTTTGACAAACCGATGATTTACTACCCTATTTCAGTCTTGATGCTGGCAGGCATCCGTGAGATTCTGATTATATCCACTCCCTATGATCTGCCCGGCTTTAAGCGTCTTTTGGGCGATGGATCAGACTATGGTGTGAAGTTCGAGTATGCCGAACAACCTTCTCCCGATGGTCTTGCACAAGCCTTTATTATCGGAGAGAAATTCATTGGTAATGATTCTGCATGTTTGGTATTAGGCGACAATATCTTCCATGGTAACGGTTTCAGTTCTCTTCTTCGTGAAGCCGTGCGTATGGCGGAAGAAGAACAAAAAGCTACTGTATTCGGTTACTGGGTGAACGATCCGGAACGTTATGGTGTGGCAGAATTTGATGTGGAAGGTAACTGCCTGAGCATCGAAGAAAAACCGGAACAGCCCAAATCAAATTATGCAGTGGTGGGTCTCTATTTTTATCCCAACAAAGTAGTGGAAGTGGCCAAGAACATCAAACCTTCCGCACGTGGCGAACTGGAAATAACGACAGTGAACCAGCGTTTTCTGGAAGATCGTGAACTGAAAGTACAGACGTTGGGACGCGGTTTTGCCTGGCTGGATACGGGAACGCATGATTCATTGGCAGAAGCTTCGACTTATATAGAAGTCATTGAAAAACGTCAGGGTTTGAAAGTGGCTTGTCTGGAAGGAATTGCTTATCGCAAAGGCTGGATAACGGCAGATAAGATGCGTGACCTTGCCAAACCGATGCTGAAAAACCAATACGGTCAGTATCTGCTCAAAGTGATTGATGAAGTGGAACGTACAGGCAAAGAAAATCTAGATTAAGATATGGAGGTTATAAAAACAGGAATAGAAGGTGTGGTGGTCATTGAACCGCGCATCTTTAAAGATGAAAGAGGCTATTTCTTTGAATCTTTTTCTCAACGGGAGTTTAATGAAAAGGTGATGCCTGTCAATTTTGTACAGGATAATGAGAGTATGTCATCGTATGGCGTGATGCGTGGGTTGCATTTTCAGCAAATGCCTTATACTCAGAGCAAGCTGGTGCGTTGTGTAAAAGGTGCCGTACTTGATGTGGCGGTAGACATCCGCAAGGGAAGTCCTACATACGGGCAGCATGTTGCGGTGGAATTGACGGAGGAAAACCATCTCCAATTCTTTATCCCCCGTGGATTTGCCCATGGTTTTGCCGTATTGAGTGAAACAGCGGTTTTTCAATATAAGTGCGATAACTTCTATGCACCGCAAGCTGATGGTGGCATTCAGCTGCGCGATGAAAGTCTGGGTATTGATTGGAAAATACCCGTTGCCGAGGCCATTTTAAGTGAGAAGGATTTGAAACATCCTTTGTTGAAAGACTATGACTCTCCGTTTGACTACACTATTAATCTATACGAATGATGAATATACTTGTTACAGGTGCCAATGGTCAACTTGGCAATGAGATGCGCAGGGTGTCGTTAGACAGCCGGAATCGTTATCTCTTTACAGATGTAAATGAACTGGATATCACAGATGCGACAGCTGTCCGTAATATGTTGAAAAAGGAGCAGATAGATGTGATTGTAAATTGTGCTGCTTATACGAATGTAGACAGGGCGGAAGATGATTTTGCTATGGCTGATTTGCTGAATAACAAAGCTGTGGAGAATTTGGCTGTTGCTGCCGCAGAAACAGGTGCCACGCTTATTCATGTATCTACAGACTATGTGTTCCGAGGGGATAAAAACATTCCTTGCCGTGAGTCTTGGGAAACTGATCCGTTGGGTGTCTATGGAAAAACCAAACTGGCGGGCGAACAGTCTTTGGTAAAAGCAGGATGTAAATATCTTATTTTCCGCACAGCTTGGCTTTACTCGCCTTTCGGTAAGAACTTTGTGAAAACCATGCGGCAATTGACTTCAACAAAAGATTCACTGAAAGTGGTTTTTGATCAAGTAGGCACTCCTACTTATGCCGGAGATTTGGCTGCTTTGATCTATAACATAATCGAAGAGAACTTGCTGGATCGTCAAGGTGTCTATCATTTCAGCAATGAAGGGGTATGTTCTTGGTATGATTTTGCGAAGGAAATTTGTGAATTGAGCGGAAATAATTGTGACATACAGCCTTGTCACAGCGATGAGTTCCCCAGTAAGGTGGAACGTCCTCATTTTTCGGTGCTGGATAAAACAAAAGTGAAGGAAACTTTTGGTATCACTATCCCTTATTGGAAAGATTCTCTAAAGAAATGTATGCTGGAATTGGAAACTCAACAATAACTAATTAAAACAATATTTTAAATTATGGATTCATTCAAACGCAATATAATCATTACCGGTGGTGCCGGTTTTATCGGCAGCCATGTGGTACGTCTTTTTGTAAACAAGTATCCGGAATACCGCATTATAAACTTGGATAAACTGACTTATGCCGGTAATCTGGCCAATTTGAAGGATATAGAGGACAAACCGAACTATATTTTTGTAAAGGCGGATATTTGTGATTTTGGAACCATTCAGGAATTATTGGTGCGATATCAAGTGGATGGTATTATCCATCTTGCCGCCGAGAGTCATGTGGACAGAAGTATCAAAGATCCGTTTACTTTTGCACAAACCAATGTGATGGGTACATTGGCTTTGCTTCAGGCAGCCAAGTTGTATTGGGAATCCCTGCCGGAAAAGTATGAGGGGAAACGTTTCTATCATATTTCCACCGATGAAGTATATGGGGCATTGGAATTTGACGGGACCTTCTTCACGGAGGAAACCAAATATCAGCCTCATAGTCCGTATTCTGCAAGTAAGGCAAGTAGTGATCACTTTGTTCGTGCTTTTCATGACACATATGGTATGCCTACCGTTGTAACAAACTGTTCTAACAATTATGGTCCTTATCAGTTTCCGGAAAAATTGATTCCGCTTTTTATCAACAATATACGTCATGGAAAACCATTGCCGGTATATGGTAGGGGAGAGAACGTACGCGACTGGTTGTATGTTGTGGATCATGCCCGTGCTATTGATCTTATTTTTCATCAGGGCAGAACAGCGGATACATATAATATCGGTGGTTTCAATGAATGGAAGAATATAGATTTGATAAAAGTAATAATCAAAACCGTGGATCGTTTGTTGGGAAATCCGGAAGGCACTTCAGAGTGTCTGATAACTTATGTGACCGACCGCAAAGGTCATGATCTCCGCTATGCGATTGACAGCAATAAACTGAAGCACGAATTAGGATGGGAGCCTAGTTTGCAATTTGAAGAAGGTATAGAGAGAACGGTCCGTTGGTATTTGGACAATCAGGAATGGATGGATCATATTACCAGTGGCGAATATGAAAAATATTATGAGTCGATGTATAAGAACAGATAATGAGAATCCCAGTTGGGGATAATACGGCATACATCTTTAAACTTACCCCCCATACCACTATGAAAGACAAATTAGCATCCTACAACCACTTGATCGAGACCTTTGTGATTGTCACCGAGACCTTTCTTTGCGGTCTGCTATTCCTGCTTTTCAGCAAGCTGTCCAATGAGATGCAGTGGGATAGCCTGCAGGTTGGTGGAACCACCGTTCTGCAAGTCATGCTTACACTGATGTTATGTTACGCCCTTTGCGCCATCCATTCAGGAGTAGTGCTTCACCGGAGGAAAGTGCATTCCCTTCAGATATGGAAACGTGTGCTTGAGAATATGTTCCTGTTTGTCCTCCTGGGCGGTCTGGTCCTTTCTGTAGGAAACTATGCGGATATAGCCTCCCTGTTCATGCTGGAGTACCTTTTCCTCCTGTTTCTATGTCTTGTTTCGTTCCGTTTCACTCTTCGTCTTCTCATCAGGCTTTACCGTATGAGCAAGAAACATACGCGTTTTGTAGTACTGGTAGGAAGTACGGACAACAACCTGGAAATCTACCATGAGATGTCGGGCAGTGAAGATACAGGTTATTCGGTCGTGGGCTATTTTGACGGTCAGGCGAATCCTGCTTTCCCGGTAGAATGTCCGTATTTGGGCCAGCCGGCGCAGGTACAGGAATATCTGGAGAAACATGATTATGTACATTACCTGTTCTGCTGCCTGCCCTCAAAAGACAGAGAGGTCATCGTTTCTCTGATTGATTACTGCGAGAACCATCTGGTACATTTCTTCAGTGTGCCCAATGTGCGCAATTATCTCCACCACCGTATGTCGTTCAACATCATGGGGAACGTCCCTTACCTGGGCCTTCGCCCCGATCCCTTAAGTTGGCCGGGGAACCGCCTGCTGAAAAGAACCTTTGACATAGTAGTCTCATCGGTGTTCCTTTGTACGCTTTTTCCGGTTATTCTGATTGTGGTGGCGATAGTGACCGGATTGACCATGCCCGGCCCGCTGTTCTTCCGCCAGAAACGGAACGGGCTGAACGGCAGGGAGTTTTATTGTTACAAGTTCCGCAGTATGAAAGTAAATGCAGATGCCGACAGGATACAGGCCACGGAGCATGATCCCCGCAAGACGCGCTGGGGCAATATAATGCGTAAGACGAATATAGATGAGCTGCCCCAGTTTATCAATGTGCTGTTGGGGGATATGAGTATCGTGGGGCCTCGTCCTCACATGCTTCTCCATACGCAGGAATATTCAAGGCTGATCAATAAATATATGGTGCGGCATTTTGTGAAACCGGGTATAACGGGATGGAGCCAGGTTACGGGTTTCCGTGGGGAAACGAAGGAACTAAAAGACATGGAGGGCCGTATCCGTGGTGATATCTGGTATTTGGAGCACTGGAGCTTCGGTCTGGACCTTTACATCATGTACAGGACGGTGGCGAATGTCTTCCGTGGCGAGAAGAATGCCTATTAGTAAAACGGGCTGTTCTTAACGATCCTTCTCGATGAGGGTCCTTAGTAATTTAGCAGTTAAAAAACTTTGTTTTTGCAGCCTGTTATTTCCGTCTGCCGGCCGGAAATGGAACATAGCCGGCACTAATGTTAGATCAGAACCCTTGTCCTTTGTGAAAAGTGCAGGGGGAGCTCCGGGAACGAGAGCGCTTGTTCCCGGAGCTTTAATAATAAAGAAGATTATCCGATTAGGATTTATTCAGCTTTAAAAATAAACGCGGATTATACAATAACCCGTAACAGGAAGGATTTTTATCTATATGATAGTCTGTTTCGGTATGTCGGTACCGACCGGATGATCTTAGTAAAAAATTCCCTCTGCCAGTAGTATCACTCTCTACTTGAGAGCAGAAACGAACACTGGCAAAAGGAAACCTTGGAAAAAGAAATTACCTTTCCAAATATCCGAACACCCCTTCCGCGTCAAAACACGGACAAGCCTTCGGGATGCTTCCGCTCATATCCCTATGTCCCCTTATCCGGGCACCGGGAAAGAGCTTTGCCAGACGCATCAGCAACAAGGTAAGCTGTTCTGTCTGCTCTGCGGTCCGGGTGTCTGCCGGATGTCCGTCCGCATCCAGACCGCCCTCGTAGCAGATGCCGATGCTGCAACGGTTCCAGGGACGGCAGTGTGCCCCCACTTCCAGCAGTTTGCGGTGCTGGGTGATGGTGCCGTCGCGACGGATATAGAAGTGGTAACCTACAGTCCGGAAACCACGGGTCTTATGGTCACGAAGTAATTGCTCGGCAGTATAGTCTTTGTCACAACGTGTGGCGCTACAGTGGAGGATGAGGTATCGCACTGATTCGCGTCCTTGCATCAGCGGTCCGTCCTCTACGGTGAGGAGTTGGCGTTCGTTTTTCATTTCTTCCTCACCGATTATCATTGGGAATGTTTCTTGTATCATAATAAATTGAGAATTGGAAAATGTTGTGTTTGTTCTTTAGATGAGGGATGCGCAACTGGTAATGCCCAAAGCGGTGAGTGCCGCGATGGCTGCCTGGATAACTGCCCGGAGGATTTGTGTCCAGGTGATTTTCTTGGATTCGTGGTTGGATTCATTCATGGAAATATCTGTTTTTTGTCAGTTTAAAATGCGAATGGAACAAAAGGAGGTTACGGAACTGGCGGACGGACACGGGGGAGTGAAAGAAGAATCCGTGTCGCCCGTGTTCCATAATCACATCATGCTATCTCTGTGGAGCGGAACAAGCCGGTCAGCTATTTTCGTCTGCCGGTTCGCCGGAGGCGGCTGGAATGCGGGAGGCGTCAGCGTCGTCAGCGGCAATGCCGGCGGCAGAAGAATTGCCCGTCAGGTCTACCGTAGTCTTTCCGGCCTTCAATGCCTTCACTACTTCGGCGGCTGCCTTGCGCGTGGGAACCAGTTGGAATTCGGCATCTTGGCGCAGGTTGTTGAAACGGACGCCCGGAGCCCACAGTACGTTCACCTCGGTGATGTTCTCCACAGTGAACTCTGCCATCGAATGGGCGCCGAGGCTTCGGATACTGTTCGAAAATACGCCCAGATCGCCCATCTGTATCTGCTGTCCGTTCAACAACTGCTCGCGCAGGCAGTCCACGGCAAGAATAAGGATGGCTTGGATATCGGCGCGCGAGTATACACATCCGTGGCTGGCAATGTGGTAACAGAACTTGTCCAGTGTCATTACTTGTGAGTACTGGGCGTTGGCATACGCCTTCTTGGCCGCGTCTTTGTCGGTGGGGTTACCACGCATGCAGGTGCTGTAGTTGATCATGATAAATAGGGTTTTAAGAGATGAAAAATAAAAAATGAATTTCGTCAGTGAAGAGGGAGAATACTTTACTTTTCTTGCGGATTGCACGTAGGTAACGTGTAAGGCTGAAGGTTAGTAACGTATGGGGTTACATGTTAGTAACATGCTAGGCCGAAGGTTAGTAACGTATCGGCTCCCTCATTGTTGACATTGCAAAGATAGGTACTGTGAAATGCGTGCTGACGCTTTATGACACCTTGTGGCACTTTATGGCTTTCATCCTGTTCCAAAGAGCTTGCAGGGCTATCCGGGGCTGCCCAGATGCCGGTTGATCAGTGTCACCTGGCGGCTCGTGAAGACTTTTTGCGAGGTATGGTAACCCGTTGCGGATAACTCTTCCATCAAAGGGGGACAGCCGTTTATCCACCTCATCAGATGCCGGGTGGCTATCCGGGGATTTGAACCGGGAAAATAGAGCAGAGCCAGGCTACCTTTTGTCATGGATGGGAAATAAAGGAAATCTTTCATATTTATACATTTTAAATTCAGGAATCTTGCAAACTTGCAGAACTTGCACTCTCTCTCACACCCACACACGTACGTGTGTGCATGCGCGCGTTGAATTCGTATTCGCCACGCCCCACTTTGACCAGCTGTCCGCGTTCGGTCATACGTTTCAGCAGCGAGTCCACCGAGCCTGCCGGAACTCCTACCTGTTCTCCTTTGTCGATGGCTTCGTTGCGGGTGAAGCGCAGGGGAAGGCAGTCGAACAGGGTTTCGGGAGTCATGTTCGCCGATGGTGCGGTGGGGGTTCCTGCGGGCAGGAGCGAGAGAATGTGGCATGCATGGCGGTACAGAGGTTCCACCAGGGCCAGCACGGCATAAAAGTCGTCGGTGCGGATGGAGAGGTTGAATTGCGGTACGATTCCGTCTGCTATGTTTTCTTGTGGAATATGGGCCGACGGGGTCAGTCCGGGACAGTTCAGCAGGGTACGCACGATGTTTTCCTGTGGTTCACCGCTCCTTTCGCCTCCCGGCAGCAGGGATTCCAGAGAGCGCAGCAGGGCGATAATGCTTATGATGCGGAAGATATTGATGGCAATACGGGTTACGGCGCTTTTCATCTGGTTACCGTGAATGGCGGAGGCTCGTCCGAATACGCGGGCAAAGTGGAAGTTGAATATCTCTTTTTGCTCGTGGGTGAGCTTCATGTTGATGTTGCTCACCGAAGCGGTGATGGCGTCCAGCACTTCTTTCCATTGTGCCCCCCATTCCAGGAAACGGGAGTCATAGTCTGTATCCGCTTCGTTGAACTGGTCTTCCCATTCTTCAATGGCAGGCATATAGTAGAACAGCTGGCGAGAGAACAATCCGTTTTCGGCCGATGGGATAAGGGGCTTGATTTGTGCAGGCGTGCCGCTGAGAAGTACGCAGAGGAACGTGACGTTACATTCGCGGTATTCGTGATTGGTGCGCCGGTTGTAGGCCAGCCGGTCATGGTCGAAACATTTCCGGAGGAGGTCGCTCCAGTGTCCGTGGTCGCCTCCAATGGCGGTGCTCACGGTGTCGGCCTCGGTTTCGCATATCAGTCCTACGCCTCCGGAGTCCATCAGGTTTTCCTGTATGCCTGTACCGGTATTGTCACCGGCTATGAGGAGCATTTTCAGCTGGGGCTGTTCGGGTTCGGGGGTATTTGCCTTTTCCTTCCCCAAAGTGTCCCATTTGGTCTTTTCCATGCGGTAGGTCTTTATTTTTTCCCGGTAGGTGTCCAGCAGCGCGTTGTGTATGGGTTCTGCCAAACGGCGTACCCAGGTCAGCGCACCTTTGCCGGAAGCGGGAGGCGCGGTGACGAATACTTGCAGACAGGGATACTTATGCTTTCGTCCGTACACAAAACTTACCAGTTTGTTGAGGGTGCTTCCCAGCACGGTTGCCGCACCCAGCAGCAGGATATCCCGTTGGGCGGGAGAGTTACCGCAGTCTATGATTCCTTGCAGGAAGGCGGGCCAGCGGTAGTCGGGGAAAGAGGGAAGTCGGGCAGGGAGGATGGTCTTGACACGCGTCGGACAGGGGGAGGCTGGGTCCGTGAAAACGGCATCGGGCGGAGTCCCGTCGGAAGCATCCGGATGGGCATTATAGGATACGCGCGCACGTGTGTGGGTGTGGAGAGACTGCAAGTTCTGCAAGTTTGCAAGTTTCGGGTCCATTTTCACCCCGGCCACCTCTGCCAGATGGAAGACGGTTCCCAGGGAATTTCTGCCTGTTCCTTTGGTCAGGGCATG
>ENA-OPZZ01001757-OPZZ01001757.1-human-gut-metagenome-genome-assembly--contig:-NODE-1757-length-12300-cov-3.214655_pt1 | contig 12300 bp, 8 predicted proteins | sample MGYA00242487_ERZ504511 | MGnify/ENA primary metagenome ERZ504511 (study PRJEB26092, sample SAMD00036241) | human gut metagenome | host: Homo sapiens | study: EMG produced TPA metagenomics assembly of... | reverse complement strand
TTTGTAGACAGGCCGTCCAGCGTTACGACGCTTTTGCCGACCATTGGCGTTTCTTCAGACAAGGCTCACCTTTTCGCTCGTGGTTTTCAGGTGGCCACCCTTGCGTGACCTAATCTAACTTACGCCATTTTTCGGACAGCCGCATTCACCGAGTGTCCACCTGAAAATCCAACGAATATGCTGCCTTATCGCTGCGCGCGGCGTCGATTTCGTTCCAGTCGCGGTGCGATCACGTGCATACGCGGGCGAGGGGCGGTTTGCGGCTGCTGCGTTGCGGCGGAGGCCGTGGCGGTGGTTGCCGCAGCCGCCTCGCCTTCGGTCTTCCCATAGAACAAGCGCTGGCATACGTCACGGCATTTGCGCATCACGGCCAGCAGGTCGTTCTCGAAATGCTGGCCGCGGTGGGCGCCGTAGCCGAGGTAGACGGCGATGCCGCCCAGCGAATAGATGTCATCAGGCAGAATATCGGCCTGGTTGGCGCGCCCGCTCCACAGATAGCTGCCGTTGCGGGCCGCGGTGCACAACGTCCATGCCTTGCGCAGCTGAATCGCGTCGATAGCGCTGATGAGCTTCTTGGCTTCCAGCACGTCCAATGCCTCCAGCGTGCCGTTGACGCGCAGATCTTTGATATCGCCGGCGTGCTGGAGCTGCATGAGTTGCACGGTCCATTCCACGTCAGACAAGCCGCCCTTGCCGAGCTTCAGATGCCGTTCACGGCGCACGCCGCGCGGCAGACGCTCGGCTTCCATGCGGGCCTTGAGCTTGCGGATGTTCTGCAATTCTGCTTCAGTCAGTTCCGTGGTCGGGTAGCGCAGCGGGTCGGCGATGTTGATCAGGAAGTCCCGCGCCAGTTCAGCGTCGCCGGCCGCGTACCGGGCGCGCAGCAGCGCCTGGCGCTCCCAGGTCGAAGCCCAGGATTCGTAGTATTCCTCGCAGGAGGCATAGGAGCGCACGAGCGGGCCGTTCTTGCCTTCCGGGCGCAGGTCCAGGTCGAGTTCGATCTTGGGTTCCAGCGTCGTCGGTCCTTGCAGGATGTTGCGCAGGTCTTCCACGACCTTCTTGGCGAAGGCGTTGGCTTGGCCGTCGTCGGCATCGTCGGCCGGACGGTAGATGAGAATGGCATCCGCATCGGAGCTGAAGTTCACTTCGCGCCCGCCGTAACGGCCCATGGCGATGACGGTGATGCCGGCCGGCGCGGTTTCGACGCCGAACTCGGCGATCTGGTGGCGCACGGCCCAGGTCAGGGAGGCATCGATGATCGCGTCATACACGTCGGTCATGGCCTTGAGACTGTCGGAGTCGCTGATCACACCGCTCATCCAAGACAGGCCGATGCGTTCGATTTCGTGGCGGCGCATGGCGCGCATGGAGGTGGCGAACTCGTTGATGTTCGAGCCGAAACGTTCCAGCGCCGAGCCGGTCTGCACGTCCAAGGCCTCGCGCGTGCGGGCCTGCAGATTGTCGTCGTCGCCAAGCCAGCTGATCGATTCGACCGACTTGTTGAGCGCGTCGCCCAGGAATCGTGAGTTGGACAGGATGTGGCACAGGCGCTGGGCGGCGGAGGTGGAGTCGCGCAGGAAGCCGAGGTAGCCGGATTCGGTGCCGAAGTTCTCCTCCAGTTTGCGCCAGTTGAGCAGGCCCATGTCCGGGTTCTGGCCCTCGCCCAGCCACTGCAAGACGGCGGGCAGAATGATGCGGTTGATTTTGGCCGCGCGCCCCACGCCGGCGGTGAGCGCCTGCACGTGGCGGATGGCGGCGTCCGGGTCGCCGAAACCGATGGATTCGAATCGTTCCTGTGCTGCCTCGACGCTCAGGACGATCTGGTCGTTCTCCATCTGGGCGTTGACCGGCAGCATCGGGCGATAGTAGATGTCGAGGTGCAGGTGGCGTACTTCGCGGCGGGTGTCGTCGTACTTGTCGACGAGTTCTTCCGGGTGCAGGCCGAATGCGCGGGCGAGTCGGCGCAGCTCCTGGTTCTGGTTGAGCTCGTCCACGTCGATGTCGCGCTTCTTTTCGAGGCCTCCGACCGAGGCCCGGCCGAGGTCCGGGAACAGGTGCGTGCGCTTCAGGGACCAGATCTGCTGGCGATGTTCCATCACGCGCTCGAAGCGGTAGTCCTGGGACATGCGCACGGCCTGCTTGCGCGAGACATAGCCGCCTTCGGACAGGCGCTGCAGCGAGTCGAGCGTGTTGCTGGTGCGCAGCGATTCGTCGGTGCGGCCGTGTACGAGCTGGAGCATCTGCACGGTGAATTCCACATCGCGCAGACCGCCGCGGCCGAGCTTAATCTCGCGGTCCTTCAGGGGCGCGGGAATCAAATCCTCCACGCGCTTGCGCATTTTCTGGCAGTCGTAGACGAAGTTCTTGCGCTTGGATGCGCTCCACACGAACGGCCGGGTCATGTCCATGTAGGCCTGACCGAGGTCGGGGTCGCCGGCCACCGGGCGGGCCTTGAGCAGCGCTTGGAACTCCCAATTCTCGGCCCACTGCTCGTAATAGTTCTTGTGCGAGGAGAGCACGCGCACCAGCGCGCCGTCCTTGCCTTCCGGGCGCAGGCCGCCGTCGATCTGCCACAGCGGCTGCTCGGCCACGCCCATGATGGCGGACTGGCAGACGCGCTGTAACATGGTGCCCATCTTGGTGCCCACGCGAATCAGCGTCTGATGGTCCACATCCTTGTCGGCCGGTTCGACCACGTAGATGAGGTCCACGTCGGAGACGTAGTTCAGTTCCTGTGCGCCGAGTTTGCCCATGCCGATGATGGTGAAGCGCACGTGCTCGCTGCCCTCGGTTTCGTGGCGGGCGATGGCCAGCGCGCCTTCGAGCGCCGCGTCCGCGAGGTCGGACAGTTCGCGGCTGATGGTCGGTTGGATGGAGGTCGGGTCGTCCGCCACGGCATCCTGGGCGATGATGGCGGCCAGTTGGTTCCGGTAGCTGGAACGCAGGGCCGTGGCCGCTTCGGCCAGATCCTTGGAGGCGACGGGCATGGCCGGTTCGTCCGGGTCCGCGCCGACCGCCTTGAGCAGACGTGCACGGCGTTGCGCGTGATTGAACAGATGGCTGTTGCAGTTGTCGACTGCTGCCGCCTCCACAAGCTGCGGCTTGAAGCGCATGAACTTGCCCATCGCGTCGGAGACGCCGAGCACCGTGACCAGACGCTTCAGGGCGTCGTTGTCGGGGATGACGTGTTCCAGATCGCGCTGGCTGGATTGCATCGCGTTGACGATATCCACGAAATTGCTCAATGCCATATCGGGGTCGCAGGCGTGGGCCAGCGCGCTCAGCAGTTCGGCGCATCGCTCATCGGGAATGTCGTCCGCCTTGAGCTGGTCGAACAAGGCGCGGGCCTTGTCGAGGTCTTGCAGACCTGCCCTGATGAGGTCCATGGAGCTGGGTTTGAAGATCGACGATTCCATAAGATTCCACTATATACGCTCATGCCCTCCGAATGGGGCATGAGCCGGGAAGGAGTCATCGGGCGACGCTGATGAGCTCCGAGGAATCCATATCGTAATCGGCCATGGCGTAGGAACGGATGGCGGGGTCATCATAGGTGTTCATGTAATAGGTGTTGGTCTTGGACGAATATCCGCTGGTGAACAGCGTGCGTTCGAACTGGCCGTCGCCCATCTTCGCCATGCCGTCCACCATCTGCACGGAGCCGAGGGTGTGGAACAGGCGCGACACATTGGCGGCTTCATCGTTCTGCTGCGGGTAATGCGCGTTGGTGTAGGCCACACGAACGAAGCGCGACGGGGAACTCACGTCGCCCGGGATGCCATGCATGCCCACACCCGCACCCCAGGCGGTCAAGGAGGCCTTGCCCCATGAAGTCGGTTCGGCCATCTCGTTGCTGACGCACATGTAGTTGCGCAGGTTTTCCATATGGAAGTCGAACGTCGGCTGATTGGTCAGCACATCGACGTCATCATGATGCACGTGCATGCCATCGGCCATCTGCTCGACGACGATGCTGCGCTTGCCGTCGCCGATGAACCAGTGCAGCAGAGACTCCTGCTGTCCCGGCACGATCTGGGAGACGAGCGTCACGTTCCTGAGCGCCTCCTCGACCTCGTCGACGGAGTCGAAATTACGCGCCACCCACAGCGGAAATTCGAACGTGGCGACGTTTTCCGTGCCTTCGACCGGTTCGTGGACGAACGAGGCGTAGCCGGGGAAATTCAAGCCGGCGATGGCCAGACCATGTTCATTGGCGCAGTCGAAATACATCGGCCTATCGGCCATGACCACACCCACGCCGATCACCGCGTTCGGCTTCGCCTTGCCGCCCGCACCAAACACCGTGTCATAGTGGTAGCCGCGCGGAGTAACCAGGATGGTCTCCCCATATGAGAAACTCCAGTCGAGATTACGGCCGAAATAGGTGTTGCCCTCATCATCGGAGAAACGGACACCAGTGCACATAACGGACTCCCTTCCATCGCTTTGGTTGGCTTGCACGTTCATGATACCCATCGGCCGCTGGGAGAACTCTGGGTTTCGCCAGCAGATTAACGTGCGGCGCGACGCATTGAGATGCGCCGCGCCGCGATATGCGTCAACCTTGCGTACCGCGGAACAACGGTTCCGCATTGCGCCAGATACGGCGCGTGGTGGCGGGGTGGTTCATCGAATACAGGTGGACGCCGTCCACGTCGTGGGCCACGAGGTCGGCGATCTGCTCGGAAGCGTAGAGGATGCCGGCGGCACGCAGGGACTGGATGTCGTCCCCCCACTTGTTCAGCAGGGTGTTGAGCCTGTCCGGGATGCGCGAGGCGTTGCGCTCGGCCATGCGACGCACGGACTTGGCTCCACGCACCGGCATGATGCCCGCCTCGATCGGCACGGTGATGCCGGCGGCGCGCGCCTTGTCGAGGAAGCGGTAGAAGTCCTCATTGTCGTAGAAGAGCTGGGAAATCAGGTGAGTGACGCCGGCATCAACCTTGATTTTGAGGTTTTCGATGTCCTGGTCCAGCGAGTCAGCCTGATAGTGGCCTTCCGGGTAGCAAGCACCAAACACCTTGAAGTCCGGCTTCACGGAGCGGATGTATGACACGAGGTCGCTGGCGTGGTTGAACTCGCCGACCAGCTGCTCGCCGTCGATGTAGTCGCCGCGCAGCGCGAGCACGGCGCTCACGCCGGCTTCCTCGAACATGTCGAGAGCCTCATCGATCTTGGCCTTGTCGGAGTAGAGCGCGGTCAGGTGGGCGACTGCAGGGATGCCGTATTCCTTGCTGATCGTGTGGGCGATGCGCGCGGTGGCGGTGCGGTCGGAATGGGTGCCGTGACCGTAGGTCACGGAGATGAAGTCGGGGTTCAGCCCTTCGAGTCCGTCGAGGGTGTCGTAGATGGTGCCGACAGGCGCGTTGCGCTTCGGGGGAAAGACCTCAAGGGTGAACATCGGGGAATGCATGCTGATTTCCTTACATAAACCCGAGCTCCCTCATCCAGAGGGAGCTCGGTGATTTCCGCTACTTGTCGAGCTTGGCGCGCACGGCCTTGGCGGCGGCGACCAGGTTCTCCAGGCTCGGCCAGGTCTCGGCGTTACCACGGGTCTTCAGACCGCAGTCAGGGTTGATCCACACCTTCTTGACGTCCATCTTGTCAAGGATCTCGTAGATACGATCCTCGATCTCCTTCTCGGAAGGAATACGCGGGGAGTGAATGTCGTAGACGCCCGGGCCGGCCTCGGTCTCGAAGTGCGCGTCATGAATGGCGTCGAGCACCACGAGATCGCCGCGGGAGGCTTCGAAGGAGATCACGTCGGCGTCCATGGCGTCGATGTCGGTGATGATGTCGTTGAACTCCGAGTAGCACATGTGGGTGTGGATCTGCGTGGTCGGCTTGACCGCGGAGTGCACCAGACGGAAGGCCGGAACGGCCCAGTCGAGGTACTTGACGTGCCAGTCGGACTTGCGCAGCGGCAGCTTCTCACGCAGGGCGGCCTCATCGATCTGGATGACCTTGATACCGGCGGCCTCGAGATCGAGCACTTCGTCGCGGATGGCGAGGGCGAGCTGCTTGGTCTGCTCCTCGTGGGTGATGTCCTCGCGCGGCCAGGACCAGTTGAGGATGGTCACCGGGCCGGTGAGCATGCCCTTCATCACATGGTCGGTCTTGGACTGGGCGTACGCGGACCATTCCACGGTAATCGGGTTGGCGCGGGAAACGTCGCCCCAGACGATCGGGGGCTTGACGCAACGGGTGCCGTAGGACTGGACCCAAGCGTTCTTGGTGAACAGGAAGCCGTTGAGGTTCTGGCCGAAATATTCGACCATGTCGTTACGCTCGAACTCGCCGTGGACCAGCACGTCGAGGCCGATCTCCTCCTGCTTCTTGATGACGGCGTCGATCTGGGCTTTGATGAACTCGTCGTAGGCTTCCTTGGTGACCTCGCCCTTGCGCAGCTTGGCACGCTCGGCGCGAATCTCCTTGGTCTGGGGGAAGGAGCCGATGGTGGTGGTCGGCAGCAGCGGCAGGCCGAGGGCCTCGCGCTGCAGGGCCTGACGCTCCTCGCGGGCAGGCTGACGCACGTAGTCGGCGTCGGACAGCTTGCCGATGCGCTCGGCGACGGCCGGGTCGGCGGCCACGCGGGTGCCGTCGAACAGAGCCTGGTTGGCGGCGAGGGCGGCGGATGCCTTCTTCTCGTCCTCGGTGGCGTCGGCCAGGGCGGCGACTTCCTTGAGCTCGTCGAGCTTCTGGACGGCGAACGCGAAGTGCTTGAGGTCTTCGGCCGGGATGCCGGTCTCGCCTTCGGTGCTGAACGGCACGTGCAGCAGGGAGGATGCGGTGGAGACGGCCACGTTGGCGGTGACCTGCTTCAGGGCGTCGACCAGGCCGAGGGAGGTGGCGTAGTTGTTGCGCCAGATGTTGCGGCCGTTGATCACGCCGGCGAAGATGGTGGTGTTGGAGGCCACGCCATACTTGGCGACGGCTTCGAGGTTCTCCTCGCGACCTTCGTTGAGGTCCAGGCCGATGCCGTCGAAGCCGAGCAGGTTGACGGTCTCGTACACGTCGGCGATGTGGCCGAAGTAGGTGTTGAGCAGCACCTTGACATTGCCCTTGGCGGACAGGATCTTGGTGTACAGGGTCTTGAAGAGTTCAACGTCGCCCGGCTCCTTGTCGAGCACGAGGTACGGCTCGTCGAGCTGGACCCATGCGGCGCCGAGCTCGTTGAACTTGGCGAGCACTTCGACGTAGACGGCGGCCACGGCGTTGACCAGGCCCTTGTCGAGCTCGAGTTCGGTGGCTTCCGGGGTACGGGCGAGCTTCAGGAACGTGTACGGGCCGATGAACACGGGCTTGGTGTCGATGCCCAGCGCCTTGGCCTCGTTGAACTCGTCGAACGGCTTGGTGGAGTTGAGCTTGATCTCCGCGGCCGACTCGACTTCGGGCACCAGATAGTGGTAGTTGGTGGTGAACCACTTCTTCATCGGCAGGGCGGTCACGTCGCCCTTGTCGCCCTGGTAGCCGCGGGCCATGGCGAAGAGCGTGTCCTCCTGGTTGTCGAAGGAGAGACGTGCGTAACGCTGCGGAATCACGTTGAGAAGGATGGCGGTGTCCAGCATCTGATCGTAGTAGCTGAAGTCGTTGCTGGGAATGAGGTCGATGCCGGCGGCCTGCTGCAGCTTCCAGTGCTTGGCGCGCAGTTCGGCGGCGGTGGCCTTGACGGCGGCGAGGTCGTTGGCACCCTTCCAGTAGCCTTCGATGATCTTCTTCAGTTCGCGGTTCTGCCCGATGCGGGGGAAGCCGGAGACGGAAGTCAGAGTGGACATGAATCCTCCAATGTATGCGTTCGTAACCCGACTTAGGGTAGCAAAACATCCGGATTCCGGCCCTTATAAATGGCCGCAGAGTGTCGTTATAGATGGAATTTATATCCGCTTTAGTCGAAGTCTTTCACATTGATGACCGCGAGCAGTTCGCCGCTGTGCACCTGCCATTCGTCGAACGGTTTGTTCGATCCCATGATCACGATGGATGCGGGCGAAAGTCCCAAATTCAGCAGGTCGAGTCGTTCGCCGTCGGAGTCGGCGGAGGCGAGCCATTGGGCGCTGATCGACACAGTCGGCTCGTGGCCCACGATCATGAACACGCGATTCTTGGCCTTGACGTGGGCGAGCTCGTCGAACACCGCCTGCACTCCCCCGTCATACAGGCTGATGCGGTAGTCGACGATTGGCTTGTCGCCAAAGGTCTTGAGCATGCGGTCCAACGTCTGGCGCGTGCGGGTAACGGACGAGCAGGAGATTTGGTCGGGCACCAGTCCCAACGACTCGATGCCCTTGCCCACGGCCTTCGCCTGTTTCAGACCTTTGTCGGTGAGCTCGCGCTCCGAGTCACCCTTGTCGCCGAACGGCTCAGCCTTGGCATGCCTCATGATGATGAGAATATGGTCGTATTTCTTCGCCGCTTTGGCGACTTTACTCAGCTTGATGCCCATCCGTGGCTCCCTTCACGAACCGTCTGCCCGGTGTGGCGGTGTGGCGGTGTGGTATTGCTTCCAGTATAGAGGTGTGTGAGCGTTCACAAACTCATCGTTTGGCGGTTATTCGTGCGTATTGCCAAGTTCTCCCACCTGACGGTCGAGGTCGCGCAACACCTTACGTAGTTTGTGGTCGGAGATGTCGCGCAGTTCCAGTTCCTCGATCTGCGCTTCACGCTGTTCGTCGGTGAGCGAGTCGATGTCGGTCTGTGTGTCCTTGGTCACGCGATCGCGCTTTCTGAGCGCCTCGAACCCGGAGGCCATGGCGCGCGAGATAACAAGGAAACCGGTATGACCGATCATCTGGTGGTCGGGGCGTACGGCGAGGCCCTGGGCCTTCCATGTGCGTTCGAACGATTCCTGGATCTGCGGCTCGGTCCAGCAGCCGGCCGCGCGCAGGGCTTCGGCCATGCGGCTCATCTGCGTGGTGGTAGTTACGTAACTGACCAACACGCCGCCGGGGGCAATCACGCGGTATGCCTGCTCGAGCCTGTTCCACGGGTCGAGCATGTCGAGCATGATGCGGTCGAACCAGTGTTCGGGCAGTTCGGCGGCAACGGAATCGAAGTCGCCGGTTTTGAGATCCCACCAGCTGGGGGCCTCGCCATAGTACAGCGTGGCATTGGCTTGGGCGACCTTGGCGAATTCGGGGCGCAGCTCGATCGTGGTCAGGTGGCCGCGCTCGCCCACGGCGTCCAGCAGGTTCACGCTCATCGCGCCCGAGCCGGCACCGGACTCAAGCACGCGCATGCCGGAGCGGATGTCGCCGAGCTGAATAACTTGGGCGATGTCCTTCGGATACATGATCTGCGCGCCGCGCGGCATCGAAAGCACATAATCGGCCAGTCGCGGGCGCATCACCGCATACTCCCAGCCGCCGATGGCGCGCGACGATTTCCACGGCTTGTTCTTGTCTTTCTCGGGGTAGACCTGATTGACCTGTGCCTCGCGCTTGGCATGCACGGTGAGGATTACGGTGCCTTCGGTCTTGCCAATCACATCGTCATGCAGAATCAGGCCATGCTCGGTCTGCGTGGAGCCGCCGGCCACAAGCTGATCGGTGATCTTCTTGCCCTTGCGGTCGGTGAACTGCACTTTCTCGCCTGCGGTGAGAGGCCCGCGCCTCGGCTCCATAACTTGCTCCTTGCGTGCTCGGTGGGTCAATCGCTACAAGTCTAATGCATGTAAGCTCGCTGGTGAGGTGATGACGATGCGAATGCAGATGACAAGCCAGATCGATGCCGGCGGCAATGACCCCATTTTCCTGATGTTCCACGGTTACGGCAACGACGAAAGCGAGATGATGCGGATTCTCGACGCCGTATATGCGCCGACGCGAGCCGATGCGGCCCCGGCCGCAATTGCCGCCGTACCCAGCTATATCTCGTTCCGCGCCACCTACGCGAGGCCCTATATGGGCGGCAATTACTGGTATCCCGACGGCTGCGGCGTGGACGAGCGCCAACGCGAATGCGCGGCGGTCGGGATGCGGTGGCTTCACTGCTGGATGCCTCGGCATTCGCCCATCGCAGGAAGATATTGATCGGTTTCTCCCAAGGCGGTTATCTGTCGTATCGTCTGGTCAAGGTGCATCCGACGTTGTTCGATGCCGCGATCCTGCTCAGTCCTTCGTTCATGGGCGAGGAACAGGCGGCGCTTGACTCCCCTACCCGATTCTTCCTGGCGTATGGCGCGCAGGACCGCACGATTCCGCTGCCCGACCAGCAAACGGCCCATCAGGTCCTTGAACGGGCCGGACATCTGACCTATCGCGAGTATTCCGGCATGGCCCATGCCATCTGTGATGAGGAAATCGCCGATATCCGGGATTTCCTACGTGCCATATGATGCCGGTGAGTGAAACACGGGTTGTCGAGTGGTTCCGCAATCACACCAACGGATTGCCGGCTGCCTGATACAGCGACCACCAGTCACGGCGTTCGAGTTCGATATCGGCACCGGCCGCCATCTGGCGGATGCGCTCCGGTGTCATTGAGCCGAGCAACGGCTGGATACCGGCGGGATGACGCAGAATCCAAGCGACGGCAATGCCGTTGGGCGTGGAACCGTATTTGCCGGCAAGACGGGTCAATTCGGCGTTCAGCTCGGGGAAATGCTCGTTGCCGACGAACGGACCGTATTCCGTGCCGGATTGGAATGGGCACCATGCCTGAATGGTCATATGCTTCAGCCGTGAATAAGGCAGGATGCCGCCGGTGCGATCGGCTGCGGGATCGCTCGCCATATTGAATTGGATTTCAGCGTCGAGCATCTGTGTATGCATCAGGCCGAACTGCAGTTGGTTGATTTCCAATTTCTGACGAAGGCCGCTTTGCAATAGTTCGATCTGCCACGGGCCCATATTGCTGACTCCGAAATGACGCACTTTACCGCTTGATTCCAACGCGTCGAATGCTTCGGCGACCTCGTTCAACTCAAACAGCGTGTCAATACGGTGCAGCAGCACGGCGTCGACGTAATCCGTCTGCAAAGCCTCAAGCTCGTGATCGAGTGCGTCAATCAGATGCTTGGCGCTGAAGTCATATCCGTTGGCGCCGCCATCGTTTTCGCCGAAACTGTAGTCGATGCCGAACTTGGTTTGGATGAAGATGGTGCTGCGGTCGAGTCCTGCGTCCTTCCACGCTTGGCCGAAACGCTTCGAACTGGCGTGCGCGGCATGATCATGGAATCCATAGATGTCCGCCGTGTCGAAATAGTCGATGCCAGAATCATGGGCCACGGCCACGGTACGTGCCGCATCGGCGGCATCCAGCGCGTCCATGCGCATCACACCCAGCGCCATTCGTGACGCAATCATGCCGGATTGTCCGATTTCCTGAGTCTTCATAGTGTCTCATTTCTGTTATCGTGAATCGGCGAACGGGCACTGTCCGCCTCGTTGCCGGGCAGCAATCTCCATTGCCGCGGCTTATGTCACCTTATCGCTTGAAGTGCACTTGAAGGCAACTCGCAGGCAGGCAGCGCGCGCTGCCGGGCGCGTCTTCGCGTCTTCATGTCTTCGCTGTGATCGAGACATCGTTGTGCCGTGATCATGCCTATTTCTTGTATGATGACCTCTATAGCAACAGAGCTAGGGGGATTCCATGAACACTACCGATTCATCCAAAGTCAGTGATGCCAACGCCGGCGCAAACAATGTCATCCATATCCCGCACAATCCCACGCTTGCCGGATTGGCCACGCTGACCCGCAACGTGGCGTACAAGACCGGGGCCGATAACCTGGTGATGGATATCATCTCACCACAATCCACCGGCGATGACGATGACCGCCGCTACCCCACCGTGGTATTCGTGCAAGGCAGCGCCTGGACCACGCCGCATCGCGACTACGAGATTCCGCAGCTCTCGGCTTTGGCCCGCGAAGGCTTTGTGGTGGCTACGGTGAATCATCGCGATGCCTCGAGCGATCCCCACGACGTGTTCCCCCGCATATCTCGAGGACGTCAAAGCAGCCATCCGCTATCTCAGGGCAAACGCGCGTCAATGGCACGTGGACCCCGACCATCTCGGTATCTGGGGCACGTCGTCCGGCGGCAACACGTCGCTGCTGGTGGGGTTGACCGCCGACGATCCGCGGTATGAGGACGGCACCAATGCCGATGAGAGCGATGCGGTGAAGTACGTGGTCAGCTGCTTCCCGCCCACCGACATGCTTGAAGCAGTCGACGCATTCGACGATGAGACCAATCCATTCCGGCTGTATTATTTCGGCCCGTTCGCGGCCGTGGTGGGTGCGACCCATGAGACCGGCATCAATGCCGAGGTCCGTCAGCGCGCGGCTGACATGAGCCC
>ENA-OPZZ01001751-OPZZ01001751.1-human-gut-metagenome-genome-assembly--contig:-NODE-1751-length-12322-cov-2.538663_pt1 | contig 12322 bp, 25 predicted proteins | sample MGYA00242487_ERZ504511 | MGnify/ENA primary metagenome ERZ504511 (study PRJEB26092, sample SAMD00036241) | human gut metagenome | host: Homo sapiens | study: EMG produced TPA metagenomics assembly of... | reverse complement strand
TTATATGCTAAGGGCTTGAAGACTAGAGCTCCTAAGAAGCATTCTTCAAAGTATATTATTGAAAGAAGAAAGAAATAATCTGATTAATTAAGTAAAACATATGAGTCGTTCGCTAAAAAAAGGCCCGTATATTAATGTAAAGCTTGAGAAGAAAGTTCTGGCAATGAATGAGTCAGGAAAGAAAGCCGTAGTTAAGACATGGGCAAGAGCTTCAATGATTTCGCCTGATTTCGTAGGCCATACTATTGCAGTTCATAATGGAAAATAAATTTATTCCTGTTTTCGTAACCGAGAATATGGTAGGTCACAAGTTGGGAGAGTTCTCACCGACACGTACTTTCCGCGGTCACGCCGGTAACAAGAAGAAATAATATCGGTAGTAACAGGGATTCAGGAATCTGAAAATAAAAAGAATCGAATAAAATGGGTGCTAGAAAAAGAATATCAGCTGAAGCAAGAAAAGAAGCCCAAAAGACCATGTATTTCGCGAAGTTGAACAATGTTCCTACCTCTCCTCGTAAGATGCGTTTGGTAGCAGACATGATTCGCGGTATGGAAGTATTCCGTGCACTTGGTGTTTTGAAGTTTTCTAACAAGGAAGCTGCAGCAAGAGTAGAAAAATTGCTTCGTTCAGCAATCGCAAACTGGGAACAGAAAAATGAACGTAAAGCAGAAGCTGGAGAGTTGTGCGTATCTTCAATCAGCGTTGATTGCGCTACTACGTTGAAGAGAATGCGTCCGGCTCCTCAAGGAAGAGGTTACAGAATTCGTAAACGCTCGAACCACGTAACTCTGTTTGTTGATACACTTAGTAAAAACGATAGTCAAAATTAATTTGTAGATGGGACAAAAGGTTAATCCGATTAGTAATCGTTTAGGAATTATCCGTGGTTGGGATTCCAATTGGTATGGCGGTAAGAATTACGGGGATACTTTGCTGGAAGATAGCAAAATCCGTAAATATTTGAATGCCCGTCTTGCAAAAGCTAGTGTATCTCGTATCGTTATTGAACGTACGCTTAAGTTGATCACGATCACTGTTTGTACGTCACGTCCGGGTATCATCATCGGTAAAGGTGGTCAGGAAGTTGATAAGTTGAAGGAAGAGTTGAAGAAGATCACTGATAAAGAAGTGCAGATCAACATCTTCGAGGTGAAGAGACCTGAATTGGACGCTGTTATCGTAGCAAACAACATCGCACGTCAGCTTGAAGGTAAAATCGCATATCGTCGCGCGGTAAAGATGGCTATCGCCTCTACCATGAGAATGGGCGCCGAGGGTATAAAGATTCAAATCTCTGGTCGTTTGAATGGCGCTGAAATGGCTCGTTCGGAAATGTATAAGGAAGGAAGAACTCCGTTGCACACTCTTAGAGCAGATATCGACTATGCTTTGGCTGAGGCCTTGACAAAAGTTGGTTTGCTGGGTGTTAAGGTTTGGATCTGTCGTGGTGAGGTTTATGGCAAGCGCGATCTTGCTCCTTCTTTCACTGCTGCCAAGGAGACAGGCCGTAGAAACGACAATGCCGGTGGCAACAGAGACAAGAACTTCAAGAGAAAAAGAGCTAATCGTTAAACGTTAGATTTAAGTAGAGATGTTACAACCAAAGAAAACCAAGTTCAGAAGACAGCAGAAAGGTCGCATGAAGGGCGAAGCTCAACGTGGCAACCAGCTGGCCTTCGGTTCTTTTGGAATAAAGTCATTAGAGAATAAATGGATTACCGGTCGTCAGATCGAGGCTGCCCGTATCGCCGTTACACGTTATATGCAACGTCAGGGTCAGGTTTGGGTTCGTATCTTCCCGGATAAGCCAATCACGAAGAAGCCTGCAGAGGTTCGTATGGGTAAAGGTAAAGGTAATCCTGAGGGATTTGTTGCGCCTGTTACTCCGGGTCGTCTGATTTTCGAGATCGAAGGTGTTCCCTTTGATATCGCTAAGGAAGCGTTGCGCCTTGCCGCACAAAAACTTCCGGTTACAACCAAGTTTGTTGTGAGACGTGATTATGACATGCAAAATCAAAATGCGTAATTGTTATGAAGATTGCAGAAATTAGAGAACTAAGCACGAAAGAGTTGCTAGAGAGAGTAGATGCAGAGGTTGCGGCCTATGATCAGAAGAAGATTAACCATAGCATCTCGCCTATGGATAATCCTTCTCAGATTAAACAGCAACGCAGATTGATTGCGCGCATGAAAACAGAATTGCGCCAGAGAGAACTTAACAACAAATAATTGAGCCTGATGGAAACTAGAAATTTAAGAAAAGAAAGAACGGGCGTGGTAACGAGCAACAAGATGGATAAAAGCATCACGGTTGCCATTAAATGGAAGGAAAAACACCCCATTTATGGAAAGTTCGTTAATAAGACGAAGAAATATCATGCTCACGACGAAAATAACGAATGCAACATTGGCGATACCGTAAAGATTATGGAGACTCGTCCTTTGAGCAAGACTAAAAGATGGAGATTAGTTCAAATAATCGAAAGGGCTAAGTAAGATGATACAACAAGAATCAAGACTAGTAGTAGCAGATAACAGTGGAGCTAAGGAAGCTTTGTGTATCCGTGTTTTGGGCGGAACGAGAAAGCGTTATGCCACTGTAGGTGATGTGATCGTAGTAGCAATCAAAAGCGTAATCCCAGCTAGCGACGTTAAGAAGGGTGCTGTTTCTAAGGCTATCATCGTTCGTACTAAGAAAGAGATCCGCCGTCCGGATGGTTCTTATATCCGTTTCGATGATAACGCTTGCGTATTATTGAATGCCGGTGGCGATATCCGTGGTAGCCGTATCTTCGGTCCGGTTGCCAGAGAGCTTCGTGCAACAAACATGAAAATTGTATCACTTGCACCTGAAGTGCTTTAATCTCGTAAAATTTAAAGTAATGAGTAAATTACATATCAAAAAAGGCGATATAGTATTTGTTAATGCCGGCGAGGACAAAGGTAAGACAGGTCGTGTTTTACAGGTACTTGTAAAAGATAATCGTGCGATTGTCGAAGGTATTAATGTGGTATCAAAGCATACCAAGCCTAATGCGAAGAATCCTCAAGGAGGAATCGAAAAGAAGGAAGCTCCTATTCATCTTTCTAACCTTAACGTGGTTGACCCGAAATCTGGTAAAGCTACACGTATCGGCCGTAAGTTGAATGAGAAGGGTGCTTTAGTGCGTTATTCTAAAAAATCAGGGGAGGAAATTAAGTAATGAGCAATACTGCCAGTCTTAAGAAAGAATACCAAGACAGAATTGTTCCTGCCTTAACGAAGGAGTTCGGTTACAAATCCGTGATGCAGGTACCTGTTTTGAAGAAAATCGTGATTAATCAGGGATTAGGTATGGCTACGGCTGACAAGAAGATCATCGATATCGCTATCAAGCGAGTTGTCTACGATCACCGGTCAAAAAGCTGTCGCTACCGTATCTAAAAAGGATATCTCTAACTTTAAGTTGCGTAAGAAGATGCCGATCGGTGTGATGGTGACATTACGTCGTGAGCAGATGTACGAGTTCTTGGAGAGACTTGTTCGTGTCGCTCTTCCTCGTATCCGCGACTTCAAGGGAATTGAGAGTAAGTTAGACGGAAGAGGCAATTATACACTCGGTATTCAGGAACAAATCATTTTCCCTGAAATAAATATCGATAATATTACCAAAATATTGGGAATGAATATTACCTTTGTGACCTCTGCGAAAACAGACGAAGAAGGGTATGCTCTCTTGAGAGAATTTGGATTGCCTTTTAAAAATGCAAAAAAAGACTAAGTAGTTATGGCAAAGGAATCAATGAAAGCCCGTGAGGTGAAAAGAGCAAAGCTCGTAGCAAAATATGCTGCTAAAAGAGCAGAATTAAAAGCAGCAGGTGACTACGAAGCTTTACAGGCTTTACCTAAAAATGCTTCTCCTGTACGTTTGCACAATCGTTGTAAAATTACAGGTCGTCCGAAAGGCTATGTACGCCAGTTCGGTATTTCTCGTATTCAACTGCGTGAAATGGCATCTCATGGTTTAATCCCGGGTGTAAAGAAAGCAAGTTGGTAAGAGTTTTTTTAATTTAAATATTGTCCGGGTGGCCGGATCAATTTAATTCATTTATATATGACAGATCCTATTGCAGATTATTTGACAAGATTGCGTAATGCGATCAAAGCGAAGCACAGAGTTGTTGAAGTGCCGGCGTCAAATTTAAAGAAAGAGATCACTAAGATCCTTTTCGACAAGGGCTACATTCTTAATTATAAGTTTGTAGAAGATGGTCCTCAGGGTACAATTAAGATTGCCTTGAAGTATGACCTGGTAAACAAAGTAAATGCGATCAAGAAACTTGAGAGAGTTTCTACCCCTGGTTTGCGTAAGTACACTGGTTACAAGGAAATGCCAAGAGTATTGAATGGTTTAGGTATTGCCGTTCTTTCTACTTCTAAAGGTGTGATGACAGACAAAGAAGCCCGTGATCTGAAGATCGGTGGTGAAGTATTATGTTATGTTTATTAATTAGGAGGAAAGAAGAATGTCAAGAATAGGAAAATTACCAATTCATGTACCGGCCGGTGTTACGGTTACCATTAAGGATAATGTAGTGACTGTAAAAGGTCCCAAAGGTGAGATGACTCAGGCTGTGAATCCTGATATTAATGTGACTTTGGAAGATGGAATCATTCATCTGACACGTCCGACAGACGAAAAGAACCATCGTGCGCTGCACGGTTTGTATCGTTCGCTGATTAACAATATGGTGGTTGGTTGTTCAGAAGGATACAAAAAGGAACTGGAACTTGTCGGTGTCGGTTACCGTGTGACAAATACAGGTCAGCTGTTAGATCTTTCTTTAGGTTATACTCACAACATCTACATGCAGTTGCCTAAGGAAGTGAAAGTTGAAACAAAGGCAGAGAGAAATAAAAATCCTCTTATTATCCTTGAATCGGCTGATAAACAATTACTGGGACAGATTTGTGCTAAGATTCGTTCATTCAGAATGCCGGAACCGTATAAAGGTAAAGGTATTAAGTTCGTGGGTGAAGAAATTCGCAGAAAGTCTGGTAAATCAGCAGGTAAGTAATCTACGTAAACTGAAATTATCATGACAACGAAGGAAGAAAGAAGATTAAAGATAAAAGCAGGTGTACGCGGTAAAATTTCAGGGACTCCTGAACGTCCGCGCCTGACTGTGTTTAGAAGCAATAAGCAGATCTATGCACAGGTTATAGATGATACTACAGGTAAGACTTTGGCTGCGGCATCTTCTTTGAAGATGGATGTTAAAGCTCCGAAAAAAGAGATTGCTGCCAAGGTTGGAGAACAGATTGCCAAAGTTGCCCAGGAAGCTGGTGTACAGGCTGTTGTTTTCGACCGTAACGGTTACTTGTATCACGGGAGAATTAAAGAATTAGCAGATGCTGCACGTAACGGCGGCCTTAAATTTTAATGAAGATGGCAGGAGTTAATAATAGAGTTAAGTCGACCAACGACATAGAGTTGAAGGACCGTTTGGTTGCAATCAACCGCGTAACTAAAGTAACCAAGGGTGGACGTACATTCAGTTTTGCTGCTATTGTCGTAGTAGGAAACGAAGACGGTATCGTTGGTTGGGGCTTAGGTAAAGCCGGTGAAGTAACGACAGCGATCGCAAAAGGTGTTGAAGCTGCAAAGAAAAATCTGATTAAAGTTCCTGTTCACAAAGGTACTATTCCTCATGAACAGTTGGCTAAGTTCGGTGGCGCTCAGGTACTGATCAAACCGGCTTCTCATGGTACTGGTGTTAAAGCTGGTGGTGCTATGCGTGCTGTATTGGAAAGTGTGGGTATCACAGACGTTTTGGCTAAGTCAAAGGGTTCTTCTAATCCTCACAACTTGGTGAAGGCAACTATCGCTGCACTGAGTGAGTTAAGAAGCCCGTTGATGGTTGCCCAGAACAGAAATGTTGCAGTTGAAAAAGTATTCAAAGGTTAATTAGGGAGGATAATAAGTTATGGCAACTATTAAAGTTAAGCAGACAAAAAGTAGAATTAAATGCCCGAAAGACCAAAAGAGAACTCTTGACGCGCTGGGTCTGATGAAAATGAACCAGGTAGTAGAACATGAAGCTACTCCGGCTATTCTGGGTATGGTTGAGAAAGTGAAACATTTGGTTTCAGTAGTAAAGTAATAACGGTTGAAAAATAAATTATACGATATGAATTTATCAAATTTAAAACCGGCTGAAGGATCTACCAAGACCAGAAAAAGAATCGGACGTGGTCCGGGTTCAGGATTAGGCGGAACTTCAACAAGAGGTCATAAAGGTGCCAAGTCTAGATCTGGCTACAAGAACAAGATTGGTTTCGAAGGTGGTCAGATGCCTATTCAAAGACGTTTGCCTAAATTCGGTTTCAAGAATATTAACCGTGTAGAATATAAAGCTATTAATATCGATACTTTGCAACAAATGGCAGAGGCTAAGCAATTGACTAAGATTGGTATTAATGAATTGATGGAGGCTGGTTTCATCTCTTCTTCTCAAGTGGTTAAAATTCTTGGTAACGGTAGCTTGACCGCTAAGTTAGAGGTTGAGGCTCACGCTTTCTCTAAGAGCGCAGAGGCAGCTATCCAAGCCGCAGGTGGAACAGTCGTTAAACTCTAAGTCATGAGAGCTGTTGAAACAATCAAGAATATCTGGAAGATTGAGGATCTGAGAAATCGGATCCTCACCACTCTTTTATTGGTGGCTATATACCGTTTTGGTACGTATGTAGTGCTTCCGGGTATCGATCCCAAAGCGTTGACCGCTTTACAGGAGCAGACAAGAGGCGGATTGCTTGCACTGTTGGATATGTTCTCAGGTGGAGCCTTTTCTAACGCATCTATTTTTGCGTTGGGAATCATGCCATATATCTCCGCTTCAATTGTTATGCAGTTGTTAGCCATCGCAGTTCCTTCTTTCCAAAAATTGCAGAGAGAGGGTGAGAGTGGCCGTAGAAAAATCAATCAGTGGACTCGTTACTTGACGATAGCGATCTTGTTATTCCAAGGTCCTACTTACTTGGTGAATTTAAGCGTTCAGCTTAAGGCTGCCGGCGCTGCTTTACCGGGTGGTATTTGGTTCACGATCTCATCTACGATCATCTTGGCTGCGGGAAGTATGTTTATCTTATGGCTAGGTGAAAGAATTACAGATAAAGGTGTTGGAAATGGTATTTCATTTATCATTTTAGTTGGTATTATAGCCCGTCTGCCGCACTCTTTGTTCCAAGAATTCGTTTCTAGAACAAGTGAGAAAACCGGTGGTCTGGTTATGTTCTTATTTGAGATGCTGTTCCTTTTGCTTGTTATCGCTGGTGCGATTTTATTGGTACAAGGTACTCGTAAGGTCCCCGTGCAATACGCAAAAAGGATTATCGGTAATAAACAATATGGTGGCGCACGTCAGTATATCCCTTTGAAGGTGAATGCCGCTAACGTAATGCCTATCATCTTCGCTCAGGCGATCATGTTTATTCCTATCTCAATTGTAGGTTTCTCTAGTACGGGAGAGCAGAGCGGTTTTTGGGCTGCTTTCATGGATAATACGGGATTTTGGTACAACTTCGTGTTTGCGGTGTTGATTATCCTGTTTACGTATTTCTATACGGCTATCACGATCAATCCGACCCAGATGTCAGATGATTTGAAGAGAAACAATGGTTTTATTCCGGGTGTGAAACCGGGTAAGAATACCAAAGACTATCTGGATACCATTATGGACCGTATTACTTTGCCGGGTGCTTTTTTCCTTGCGTTGGTTGCTATCATGCCCGCTTTCGCTAGAATTGCCGGTGTAAGTATGGAGTTCTCCCAATTCTTTGGTGGTACATCTTTGTTGATTTTGGTTGGTGTGGTGTTGGATACATTGCAGCAAGTTGAAAGTCATTTGCTAATGCGTCATTATGACGGTTTGTTGAAGTCAGGAAGAATTAAAGGCCGTACAGGCTCTGTTGCCGCTTATTAATAGAATGATCTATTTAAAGACAGATGAAGAGATTGAGTTGATGCGTGAGGCTAATCAACTGGTGGGTAAGACACTTGGCGAGGTAGCTAAGCATATTGTCCCCGGAGTCTCCACACTTCAACTTGATAAGATTGCGGAAGAGTTCATTAGAGATAATGGTGCTGTTCCGGCTTTTTTGGGATATGGTGGTTTCCCTAATTCAATATGTGCCTCAGTGAATGATCAGGTGGTGCATGGTATTCCTTCTTCTAAGATGATCTTGAAAGAGGGTGACGTGATCTCTGTGGATTGTGGGACGATATTGAATGGTTTTGTCGGTGACTCCGCTTACACTTTCTGTGTAGGTGAGGTTGCGCCGGAAGTGAAGAAATTGTTGAAAGCGACGAAGGATTCACTTTATTTAGGTATCCAATGTGCTGTTGAAGGTCACCGTTTGGGTGATATCAGTAATGCGATTCAGACTTATTGCGAGTCTCAAGGTTACTCTGTCGTAAGAGAGCTGGTGGGACATGGTATAGGTCGGAAAATGCATGAGGAACCGGAAGTGCCTAATTATGGCAGACGTGGATGCGGACCGTTATTGCGTAACGGAATGTGTATCTGCATCGAGCCGATGATCAACATGGGAAGCAAGAACGTTGCATTTGAGAAAGACGGATGGACGGTTCGCACAAAGGACAGAAAGCCTTCTGCTCATTTCGAGCATTGTATCGCTATACGTCCGGATGGTCCCCAGATCTTATCTTCATTTAAGTTTTTAGAGGAAGTTCTAGGAGAAAACGCAATTTAATTGGATTTATATGGCTAAACAATCAGCAATAGAGAAAGATGGAGTAATTGTAGAAGCATTGTCAAACGCGATGTTTCGTGTAGAATTGGAGAACGGACATGAAATTACCGCTCATATCTCAGGAAAGATGCGTATGCATTACATTAAGATCCTTCCGGGGGATAAGGTAAGAGTAGAAATGTCTCCGTATGATCTATCGAAAGGTAGAATTGCTTTTAGATACAAATAAAATTAAACACGATATGAAAGTAAGAGCATCTTTAAAGAAGCGTACACCTGAGTGCAAGATAGTAAGAAGAAAGGGTCGCTTATACGTAATTAACAAGAAAAATCCTAAGTATAAACAACGTCAAGGATAATTTATTATTTTTGCAAAATAATCTAAGTAAGTAATATGGCTATAAGAATAGTTGGTGTAGACTTGCCACAAAATAAAAGAGGAGAAATCGCTTTGACTTATATCTATGGTATTGGTCGTAGCGCTGCAAAATCCGTATTAGATAAGGCTGGGGTTGATCGTGATATCAAAGTTAAGGATTGGACAGACGATCAAGCCGCAAAGGTTCGTGAAGTCATTGGCGCTGAGTACAAGGTTGAAGGTGACCTTCGTTCAGAAGTTCAGTTGAACATCAAGCGTCTGATGGATATTGGTTGCTACAGAGGAGTTCGTCATCGCCTTGGTTTGCCTTTGAGAGGCCAAAGCACGAAGAACAACGCTCGTACTCGTAAGGGTAAGAAGAAAACTGTTGCAAATAAGAAAAAAGCTACTAAATAATAAGAGTTAATATGGCAAAGAAAACAGTCGCAGCAAAGAAGAGAAACGTAAAAGTTGACGCTTACGGTCAAGCTCATATTCATTCTTCTTTTAACAACATTATTGTATCTCTTGCTAATAGCGAAGGTCAGGTAATCAGTTGGTCTTCTGCTGGTAAGATGGGATTCAGAAGTTCTAAAAAGAACACTCCGTATGCAGCCCAGATGGCAGCTCAGGATTGTGCAAAAAGTAGCTTACGATCTTGGTTTGAGAAAAGTAAAAGTATTCGTAAAGGGACCGGGTAACGGACGTGAGTCTGCTATCAGAACTATCCACGGTGCAGGTATTGAAGTAACGGAAATCGTAGACGTTACTCCGCTTCCTCACAATGGTTGTCGTCCTCCGAAAAAAGAGAAGAGTATAATTAACTATAGTTTCTTGAACATTGAATCCGGAATTGTGAATAGATTACACAAAGACCTTATCCTCTCTGTAGTCGCGGCTGCACGGTTCCAGATTCAGAACAGAACATTAAAACAATCAAAAAAATGGCAAGATATACTGGACCTAAAACAAGAATTGCCCGTAAGTTTGGTGAGGCAATATTCGGACCGGATAAAGTTCTTTCAAAAAAGAACTATCCTCCCGGACAGCACGGAAATGCCCGCAAGAGAAAAACTTCCGAGTACGGAATCCAGCTTCGTGAGAAGCAAAAAGCTAAATACACTTACGGTGTATTGGAAAAACAGTTTAGAAACCTGTTTGAAAAGGCATCACGTTCAAAAGGTATTACCGGTGAAGTGCTGTTGCAGTTACTGGAAAGCCGTTTGGATAACGTAGTATTCCGTTTGGGTATCGCCCCGACGCGTGCTGCTGCCCGTCAGTTGGTTTCTCATCGTCACATTACAGTAGACGGTAAGGTTGTAAACATTCCTTCTTACTCTGTAAAAGCCGGTCAGGTTATTGGTGTTAGAGAAAAATCCAAATCTCTTGAAGTGATTGCCGACGCACTGTCAGGATTCAACCACAGCAAGTATCCTTGGATCGAATGGGATCAGTCTTCTTTAAGCGGAAAATTACTGCATCTGCCGGAAAGAGCTGACATTCCTGAAAACATTAAAGAGCATTTGATCGTAGAATTGTATTCTAAATAATAATTGATTTCCATGGCGATATTAGCATTTCAAAAACCTGATAAAGTATTAATGTTGGAAGCGGACAATTTCTTCGGAAAGTTTGAATTTCGTCCGTTGGAACCCGGCTATGGTATTACTATAGGTAATGCTCTGCGCCGTATTCTCCTGTCGTCACTTGAAGGTTTTGCTATTACATCCATTAAAATCGAAGGGGTTGACCATGAATTTGGTACAATCCCCGGTGTTATCGAGGATGTGACAAACATTATCTTGAATCTGAAACAAGTACGGTTCAAGCATATTGTAGACGACATAGAGAATGAAAAAGTAAGTATTACTGTTTCGGGTTCGGAAGTGTTCAAAGCCGGTGATATTGGTAAACAGCTGACCGGATTCGAGGTATTGAATCCTGAGTTGGTTATTTGTCGTTTGGATCCGAACGCAGGTTTCCAGATCGAGCTGACGATTAACAAAGGTCGCGGATATGTTCCCGCTGATGAAAACAGAGATCCGAATGCAGACATGCACGTGATTGCAATCGACTCTATTTACACACCTATTCGCAACGTTAAGTATTCGATCGAGAACTTCCGTGTTGAGCAAAAGACGGACTACGAAAAGTTGGTTCTTGAAATAGCCACTGATGGTTCTATTCATCCGAAGGAAGCGTTAAAAGAAGCAGCTAAGATTCTGATTCACCATTTCATGTTGTTCTCAGATGAAAAGATTGCTATCGAGACAGTTGACACTGACGGTAATGAGGAATTCGATGAAGAAGTGCTTCACATGCGTCAGTTGCTGAAGAGCAAGCTCTCGGATATGGATCTTTCCGTTCGCGCATTGAATTGCTTGAAGGCCGCAGATGTTGAAACATTAGGTGAACTGGTTAAATTCAACAAGAATGACCTGTTGAAATTCCGTAACTTCGGTAAGAAGTCACTTACAGAACTTGATGAACTGCTTGAGAGTCTGAACCTTTCATTCGGTATGGATATCACTAAATATAAATTAGATAAAGAGTAAGTATAGCGATGAGACACAATAAGAAAATAAATCATTTAGGTCGTACGAACACTCACCGTAACGCAATGCTTTCAAACATGGCATGTTCTCTTATCAAACATAAGAGAATCTTTACGACTGTTGCTAAAGCTAAAGCGCTCCGTAAGTTCGTAGAACCGCTTATCACTAAGTCTAAAGAGGATACAACTCACTCAAGACGTGTGGTATTCAGCAATTTGCAAGACAAATATGCTGTAACAGAATTGTTCAAGGAAGTATCTCAGAAGATCGGTGACCGTCCGGGTGGTTACACTCGTATCCTGAAGACTGGTAACCGTCTGGGTGATAACGCAGCCATGTGCTTCAGTGAACTGGTTGATTACAACGAAAACATGTTGAAGACAGCTACAGCTAAGAAAGCGACTAAGACAAGACGTTCTCGTAAAAAGTCTACAGCTGCTGCTGAAACAGAAGCTCCTGTTGCAGAAGCACCGGTTGCAGAAGAAAAAAGCTGCTGAATAAATTCCGGCTTATTCAACAAACAAATAAAAAAAAGCCTGTCTGCCTTTCGCAGACGGGCTTTTTGCGTTTTACCAGAGCCTGACCCTAACAGACAGTCTCAAATAGAGGTTCATTCCTCTTCTCAAGATCTTGATAATCAGGGAGAGGAAAAC
>ENA-OPZZ01001750-OPZZ01001750.1-human-gut-metagenome-genome-assembly--contig:-NODE-1750-length-12323-cov-2.901115_pt1 | contig 12323 bp, 7 predicted proteins | sample MGYA00242487_ERZ504511 | MGnify/ENA primary metagenome ERZ504511 (study PRJEB26092, sample SAMD00036241) | human gut metagenome | host: Homo sapiens | study: EMG produced TPA metagenomics assembly of... | reverse complement strand
CCGGGTTCCAAATGTTTGATGCGTACACGGTGGATTGTATCATTGGCCCGCTTACGTCCGGACTCCGTATCGTAATATCGCGGACGTTCCTTCCCATAGAAATGATCTTCACCGGCAGGCGCCACTTCCACCCACGAAAGAGTAGGTTTGTTTGTAGTCCATACCACTGTCACGCCGTCGGTACTCATATCACACAGGTAAGGACCGTGTGTGATCTTTATACTGTCACCGTCATGTGCAGAAAGCCGAGCGGCAAAGATGACAAAAAATACAATTATCCAATTTCTCATAGAACGGTTCCTCCTTCTAATTTATTAGTTTGACCGATATGGTTTGTAAATCATTACTGTTGCAGCCGGTCATAATTTCAAATTCACCGGGTTCTACCACATAGTTCATGGCAGCATCATAAAAGCCTAAAGCTAAAGGAGAAATGTCAAACTGAACGGTCTTTGACTCCCCCGCTTTCAGGAATATTTTTTTGAATGCCTTCAACTCCTTTACCGGACGCACAACAGAAGCAACTTTATCATTCACATACAGTTGCACAGTCTCTTCGCCATCTCTGTCTCCGGTATTGGTTACTGTCACCGAAACGGAGATGGTCTCCTGTCGCGTATATTCTTTTTGGGTGCTCTGCGGAACTGAATAACTGAATGTGGTATAACTCAAACCGTAACCAAAAGGATAGAGCGGAGCATTCGGAACATCGATATGCCGGGTGGTTGAGGAATGGGGCATATCTCCCGGACGTCCGGATTTCTTATAGTTATAGTAAACCGGTACTTGTCCCTCTACCCGTGGAAAAAGAAAATGGTCAATCTTCCGGAAGGATTATAATCACCGAACAGTATATCAGCAATAGCGGTTCCTGCAGAAGTACCTAAAAACCAGGTTTCGAGAATGGCCGATACGTTCTTGTCCACCCATTCGATAGACAGCGGACGCCCATTCATCAATACGACGACAACGGGTTTCCCTGTGGCAACCAGTTCTTTTATCAATTCTTCCTGCACACCCGGCAAATCCAGTTGGGCACGGCTTCTCGATTCGCCACTCATCAAAGCTTTTTCACCGACAACGGCAATCACCATATCACTTTTGGAAGCCAATTTCACTGCTTCTTTGAATCCTGACTTATCTTCTCCGTCAAAATCGCAACCACGGGCATATCCAACTTTCGTTTTGTTACCGCCGATTTTGTTCTTTATGCCCTGCAATACAGTCGTCACATGGCGATCTTCCCCTCTTGCTCTCCACGAGCCCAGCAGTTCGGTCTGATTATCGGCCAGCGGACCTACCACGGCAATGGAACGGACATTTTTTGCCAGCGGTAATGTATGATTGTCATTCTTCAGCAGGACAGCCGATTTATGAGCCATGTCCAGTGCTGCATCCAGAAATTCTTTTTTCATGATTGTCTGCGATTCGTATTCTTCATTACAGAATTTATATGGATCAACAAACAGTCCCAAAGCATATTTGATATGCAGAATCCGACTGACGGAATTGTCGACATCTTCCATACTGATTTTACCGGCTTCTATCAGTTCTTTCATGTATTTATTATAGAGCCCATCTGTCATATCCATGTCGATGCCGGAATTGAAAGCCAGACGGGTAGCGTCTTTATCGTCTTCCGCCACTCCCTGCGCCACCAGCTGCTTCACTGCTTCCCAATCGCTTACCACAAAACCATTGAAATTCCATTGCCCTCTCAATAAGTCTTTGAGCAGGAACGGATGTGCGGACGCAGGAATACCATTTATATCATTGAAAGCACTCATAAAAGTAAGTACTCCCGCATCAATGCAAGCCTTAAAAGGAGGTAGATAAGTATCAAACAAAGTCCGTTCCGACATATCCACCGGAGCATAATCTCTTCCCGCCTGGGGAAGTCCGTAAGCTACCCAATGCTTTGCACATGCCAATACTGAATTATTCTCCCAAAGATTCCACTGAAAACCATTCACTCTTGCTTTGGCTATTTCACTTCCCAGGTAGGTGTCTTCTCCTGCTCCTTCCACTACCCTGCCCCAACGGGCGTCTCTTGCGATGTCGACCATAGGAGCGAACGTCCAATGTAGTCCGGCTGCCGAGGATTCAATCGCAGCAATCTTGGCAGCTCGTTCGATCGCTGCTAAATCCCAACTACACGATTCCGCCAAAGGAGTCGGAAAGATTGTCTTATATCCATGAATCACGTCCATCCCAAAAAGAATCGGTATCTTTATCCGGGAATAACGCATATTCTTTTCCTGCAAATCACGCAATGTCTTTGCACCGGATATATTCAAAACAGAACCTACAAGTCCGCGTGCTATCAATGAATCGCTCAAATATTCTGATTCAGGACCGGTTAGAAGGGTACGGCCTACGTATTGGGATAACTGGCCGATCTTCTCTTCCACAGTCATCCGTGAGAGCAAATCTTTAACAAATGAATCCGCTTCCGGAGTATGAGGTAGTTTACTATTTCCGACGATCCGGGTATGCGGATCGCGAACATAAACTCTTATCCAATCAATATCGAAATCAATTGCTGCAATTCCTCCGCAGGATAGCCGACATCCAACTTGTCAAATGCTCCTACCTGCCCGGTGATAGCAATATCCCAAACTCTGTCCAGCCGATTCTCTTTACGAGCCTTAGTGATAAAATCAGTATATGCATCCCCCAACTGTGTACGGGTATGTATCTGGTAATTGACTTTATTATCTATCAGAAACGTAATGATGGCATGATTGTTATCAACAGGATCGGGATCTATCTGAACCGCATATACATGGAAATTATCTCCCGGCTTATCGTCTCCGATTTCAGTATATCGTATCTGACCTTTGGGTAGATTGATTCCCAACTTTTGCGTTTCCGAATTGAACAAATGCAAGGTTTGATTCGCTTTGGCCGGATAAGGATTTTCCCCGAAAGCTTTGGTAAAAAACTCCAGTATATCTATTTCGGCTACTCCAGCTCCTTTATAATGCCTCAACCAAAGTGCATTCCAAAGCCCATATAGATATGGGACTTTGGCTTTGATCTCTATGCGGCAGAAAAGAGGATAATATTTCTCCGTATCGGAATCTCTGCTGGACAGCGCTCCCGACCACCATCCGGTCTTGCTCTTCACACTGGGATGAACGGGACTGGGCGCATCTTTACTTTTGAATGAGTGAATTCGACAAATCTTCTCTCCTGTAGGAAGGGTTTTCGATAAAGACCTGCTCCGGACGGTATGTCTGAAGCATGGCTTTATTTTCCTGATTATAGGTGGGTCGCCCCACTTTTTGGGAACCATATATTCCCCAATACCAGGAGTCAATCACATCTCCGTTAAACTCGTCTCCATCGTAATAAATCCATCCGGGAGGGGTTTCTGATGAAGGAGGAATAACGGTTTGGGCTTTCACCACCCCGATACAGCAAAATATGATTATTAGAATCTTTATTTTCAACATGATATTTCTTTTTAATGATTTACCAACCCGGATTCTGTTTCCAGTTCTTCAACTGCAGAATCTCACTTTCAGGTATGGGATACCAATACATTTTAGAATCAAACACTCTCTTTTCTACCACAGCACGGGAATAATCAAACTTCTCGACGGGATATTCCGGCTTTTCAGGAATCTCTGGTTCTGTTTCATCCCGGGTAAATACACGTACCCAATCTACATCCATCGAAACGTTTCTCAAATTGGCATTCCTGTCTTCGGGATAGCCGATACCATTTTCATTCTTTCCTCCGATTTGTCCGGTTATCGCAATGTCCCAGGTTCGCTTTTCTCTTCCCTCCGCTATTGCTTTGGTTATAAATGTATTATATCTGTCATCATAGTCAATCGTCTTGAATGTATTGGTTACTTTACCATCCAACAGGTAGCTGATGATAGCATGCTTATCCGGAGAAACCGGGTCCGGATCTACCTGAACGCCATACGTATGGAAGTCTGCTCCCGGATCAAAATCAAGCACTGTATGTCGTCCGTACCCATTCACGTTGATTCCCAGATTGCCTGTTTTATTATCATGCAAATGTAAAGCCTGGCTAAGCCGGCGGGGTGAAGCCGTATTCTCAAATTCCTTGACGAAAAACTCTTCGATGTCAAGTTCCGCAACACTGGCTCCTGCATAATGACGACACCACGGTCCCATCCATATACCATATATATAAGGTATTTTTGCACGAATCTCAATGCGGGAATGCAGAGGGTAATATTTCCCCTGATAACCATATTTGTCGGTATCCCGGCTGGACAAAGCTCCCGACCACCATCCTTCTCTCGTACTGGCAGTGCTTAATGTCGGAGCCGGTGGATTGTCGTCCTTGGTGGCTGTTATCCGGGCAAAGCTCAATCCGCCACTCCCTTTCTCAATCGTAATCTGTTTTTTACGATAAGTCTGGATATTTCCAGTGGGTTGTCCATACTGTGAGTTTCCTACCGGAGTGTCGCTTCCATACTGTCCCCAATATGAGTTGTTTACGACCAAATCATTGAATTCGTCTCCATCGTAATAATGCCATCCTTCCGGAACTTCGTTAACCGGTATTACGGAATTCCGGGTAACAGCTCTTCGAGCCTGATTCTTACGGGTGATTTCAAGACCTAGCAAATCTCCTCCGAGTGTTTCTTGCGCAATCTTCCACCGTCTTACATCCCACGAACGATGTTCCTCAAATGCCAGTTCGACACGACGTTCACGCCGGATACGCTCACGCATTTCGTCCTGCGTCAATCCGGAAGGCAGATTCGGTTGTCCGGCACGATTGCGCACTCGATTGATGTACTCTGCTATATCCGTATTTTCGGGATCGTACTCATTCAAGGCTTCCGCATAATTCAGGTAAATCTCCGCTAAACGAAATAACGGCCAGATATGTCCCTGACTTCCTCCGCCGGTTTGGATATTCACATCTTCATTGAGGTACTTTTTCAGATAGAATCCAGTTTTGGTTGCATTGGTAACGCCCAGACCGTCTTTTCCACCGTCCCAATTCTCTACCGCCGTGCTTTTCCAAACGGAATCATTCAGCAGAATGGTAGCATTCAACCTGTCATCCCGGTAGAATTGCGGACGAACGGCATTTTCCTCATTCTCCCAACTAAAATAGCTGCCATCTTTCATTTCATAAGAGTCTACCAGATTCAACGAAGGATTGATGCCGCCTACCCCACCATAACTGACAGGAAAGTTGTATTTTTCAAAGTCGGAATTGTTTCCATAACGACGCATCAGAATAAACTCGGAATTCTGAAAGTTATTCTTGAATAAAGTGGCATAACTGCCATACAACGAATATATGCCCAGATCAATTACGTCTTTCGCAGCCTGTGCCGCAGCTTTCCATTTCTCCATATCGGAAGGAAGATCGCTTTCCGAAAAATTCTGCCAGTCCAGATACAAGGGACTGGCCGCATACAATAAAACTCTGCTTTTCAAAGCCAATGCGGCTCCCTTCGTTGCACGTCCCAAATCCGAATCGATTCCTCGTCCCGGAGTTAAATCGAGCACTTCGGCTACCTTATCACATTCGCTGGAGATGAATGAGATGCAATCGTCCATAGACGGGCGTGGAGTCTCCGAATAATCCGCATTGACGGATAGTGTAGAAGTAATCACAGGTACAGGTCCGAAACGTTTCACCAGCTCGAAATGGAAAAACGCTCTTAAAAAACGGGCCTCATATTTCCATGTTTTCAAGTCATTCAGACGGTTCTGATATTCATTCTGATTATCCGGATCGAGTCTGTATTTATCCAGATTCACTCTGTCTACATTTTCTATAAATTCATTCGCTATGCGAATTCCTGCGTAATACTTATTCCACAAATCATCCGGATTGGACCTTGAATTCCAGGCTCCGGTGTTGAAGTGCTGGATGTTGCAGGAGGCATTAGCATGTTCGGCATCATCGGTAGCGGCATCCAACATAGCTTCGGAACCGATACGGTTGAAACCATCAGGCAGATACCGATAAGCATTGACTAGAAATTTGCTTGTACGTTCATAGGAAGTAAAGGTCATCTCGTTGTCGATAAACGAATCATACTCTCTGTCCAGATAATCACTGCATCCGGACAATATGCTGATAGCAGCAAGAGCATTCAATATGATAGATAAACCTATTGGGTATTTCATAATTATTATATTTTTGTTCTTACCTATTAAAAATCAATTTTTTATTCCCAGGTTGTAGGAACGTGTCAACGGATATGTAATCAAAGAACTGCTTTCCGGGTCGGCCAATCCGTCAAGATGACTCACGGTGAAAAGATTGCTCGCATTAGCATACACATACAATCTGGACAATTTTATCGCTCTTGCTATTGACTGGGGGAAGGTATATCCAATCCGGATATTCTTCATTCTGAAGTAGTTTCCGTTTCTTTTCCAATATGTAGATATCCGGTAATTGTTTTCAAATGTCCGGGTAGACAAACGGGGATAAGAAGCATTGGGATTCTCCGGTGTCCAGCTGTCGAGAGCCAGTTTTGAAGCAGAGCCATTGTCGGTAAAGGAATAAGCCAACGGCCCGCTCAAATAGATGTCTCTATTGGCAACGCCATGAAATAAAGCCTCAACGTCTATCCCTTTCCATTCAAAGCCTATTTTCAAAGCATAATTCCACTCCGGAATATTAGAATATCCCACAGGATAGGAGTCATTGGAATCGACTACTCCATCACCATTTTTATCGATATATTTTATATCACCGGGGTTTACTTCTCCAAACTGCGGTACCGGTAAATGTGACTTCAGACTTCCATTCGAATCGAAATCACTCTCCTGATACAGTCCGTCAGCAACAAGTACAAAAGGAGTATTCACGGAACGTCCTTTACGATATTGATAATCGTAGAGTTTCACTTCTTCCGCCATATCGACAATTTCATTCTTTGCATACCACGCCGATGTTTCAACGTAATAGTTGAAGTTGTTTTTAAGACTGCTTTCGTACCTGATCGTACCCTCGAAACCTTGATTCTTTACTTTACCTACATTCATATAAGGCAATATGTCGCCATAAGAGGCTCCAACAAATCCGGGAATAGTGGAATACGGCTGTGACAGGATATCATATCTTTCTTTATGGAAATAATCGAATTCTACCGACAGCCCTTTCAGTAAAACTGCATCCAATCCAATATTGAATACACGTTCCTTCTCCCAACTAATATCGGGATTGGCAATCATATCTGCCCGAAACCCGCCTGTTGATGACGACCCTGTACCTAAAAAATAGGAGCCGTTACTGCTATAAGTCTGGTCGAACAGATAACGTCCGTTCTCATTCTGATTGTTTCCAACCAGTCCGATAGATGCTCTTAGTTTCAAATATTCAACCCAGTTGATATTTTTCATGAAGTTTTCTTTCGACAGTATCCATCCGGCGGAGAAAGCGGGAAAGAATCCATATCTTTTTCCAGGAGCATAATCATCACAACCTGTATATGAAGCTGCAAATTCTCCTATGTATTTTTGATTATAAGAGTAAGTTACCCGCCCTGCATAATTCAAGTATTTAATGTCATCACGACTTCCATATTTCTGATATAAATCAGACAGGAAAAAGATGCTGGCAGTGAGTTGATGTTGCTTGAAAACGCGATCATAATCCAACTGTGCCTTAAAGTTCAGACGGCTCCAGTCAGTACGGAATCCTTCATCGGATTCCAAAGGAGAATCAGCGCCGTAGGGTGTATATAGCACCTCTCCCCCTGCTCCTTTGGAAAGAGAATAACGGGCATAATTCTGATTCTTTATAGATGAATCCGCCATATAGTTGTTGTAGGCAATACCGGCACTGACACTTAATCCCTTTGTCAGTTTCTCCAGGTCGTATTTAGGCATAAAAATCAGTTGGAAAGTCCGGCTGTTTTCTTTATAAAGCCCTCTGCTGACGATATTACCGACCGGGTTGGTAAAAGCGGCATTTCCTCCATACGATCCGTCGGGGTTGTACACCGGAAATGCATTCGGAGCTGTTCTCCATATCGCTCCCAAAAGTCCGTTGGCAGAACTGCTGCCTCCGGGAATAGAGCGATTACCTACACTCCCCGTCATAAAATTGAGTCCGGTAGACAGGTGTTTGCTTATCTGGATATTCAAATTAGACCTGAAATTAAAGCTCGCATAATAGGCATTCGAGTTTTCCCGGCGTTTTTTATCGGTGTCTTTGTAGAAACCGATGTTCTGCAAAAGATTCATCATTACATAGTATTGCACCACATCTCCTCCTCCTTTAAAACTTAAATCAGCCATACTCAAAGGAGCTGTATTATTCAAAATGGCCTTTTTCCAGTTTACATTGGGGTAAAAGTAAGGATCGGTGTTGTTCTGATAGGCATTCAATTCCTCTGGAGTGTATAAACGAGGCAATCCGTCATTCACACGCGCCTGATTGTATAAGGTGGCATAATCATACGCATTGATAGGATCGGGAACGCCCAACGGTTGTTGTATTCCCGTTTGTAAACGGATACTGACTTGCGGAGCGGAAACGCATCCTTTCTTGGTTGTCACCAATAAAACACCATTTGCACCACGCATACCATATAAAGCCAGAGCCGAAGCGTCTTTCAATAATGTTACAGACTCGATTTCCGCAGTGGACAGACTTTCAATCGGGGCTTCGAAACCGTCGACATATACCAGCATTTTTTGTCCGCTTGCATAGGAAGTACGTCCCCGGAGGTAGAGATTCGCGATAGAGAAATCATAGCCGGGCTCTCCGCTTTGTTGCAACAATGTTAGTCCGGGAAGCTGTCCTTGCAGACTATTTCCCAAGCTTGCGGAAGTAGTTTTCAGCAAATCTTCCCCACGTATGGAAGAAATGGCACTTGTTCGCCTCCATTCCGGTTGTTGCCCATAGGCGACTTCTACAAGTGCAGAATCGGCTATGTGTTGAGCAAACAAAACGGGAGCATAAAAAGTGAGAATAGTAGTCAAAAGTATAGCATAACGCTTCCCTTTGTATATACTGTTTATTATTGTCATACCTTTTATTTTTAGTTGATTGAACATATTTACCATCCCGGATTCTGAAGCATATACCCTTTATCTATTTCGGTCTGCTTGATAGGATGTAAATAAGAACGGTCACTCCATAATCTGTTTTCAAAGACATAAGGTTTGTAATGTACTTTACCCGGTGCTCCTGTAACAGCGGAGAGCTGCAATCCATACATGGCACCTTTCATAACACCTTCATCATCGGCTATCAGCCAACGTCTTATATCCCAGAAACGATGATCTTCATAAGCCAGTTCCACGGCTCGTTCTCTTCGCAGTTTCTCCCTGAACTGCTTTTTATTCAAAGTGGAAGGAAAGCCCGGCATTCCGGAGCGTTCACGAACTTTCAGGACTGCATCGAATGCTTCTTTCGGGGGAGTTTCATAATATTCATTCAAAGCTTCTGCATAATTCAGATAGAGTTCGGCTACCCGGAAGACAATCCAGTCCATATTAGTGGAGTTGCGCGGAGCCGTTGCTCTTAGTACGCGAGGTACCCATTTGCGAACCAGGTGTTTCGTTTTATCATTGGCTACATTGTGAGCTCCACCGGGCAGAAAATTAAGAATTCCAATCTCTGTATTCCAGTTAGCTCCATGTGCTGCAATGGTTTGCGCAAAACGAGGGTCCAGTTCGTCGTACTTTTCAAGCAGATCATCGCCACCATCCATATTCCATGTTTGTTGGTTCCCGTCTTTTTTCTCATAGAAACGCACGAAATTGAAGGTTGTAAAAAGACCGCCGTCGCTCCAACTACTTCCCGCCCATGCCGGTATATTGCTTGTTATGGGATGACTGCTTGTTGTGAAATTCCGATATTTTTTGTTGGCCAGAATTATTTCTTTGTTATCGGGAGCAGTCCACACATGTTCGTAATTTGTTTCAGGTGTTCCCTCATCGTACAAGTCATAATAGCCAGAAGATTCAACAGCGGTAATGGCTGCCTTGGCTGCTTTAGCAGCTTCATTCCAGCGTTCTTTACTATAGTTTCCATATCCTATCAGGTCATTATTTCCACTTAAAGGAAGGTACGGATCGTCGGTATTGAACAAAGGACTCGCCGCATACAGGAGTACTCTGGATTTGAGGGCTAAGGCGGCTATCCTGTTTGCCCGTCCCACCAATATCGAATTCGTATAATAATCCGGTAATATGGAGGCAGCCCGGTCACAATCGACAAGAATGGAGTCTACACAATCGGAAAATGTATTACGGGGTAGTTTACCATCTTCCGACGGATTTATTCTACGGTGTATTATAGGCAGTCCACCATATCTATATACTCCTTCCCAGAAGACCAAAGCCCGCATAAAATAGGCTTCGCCTCTGGAACGTGTCTTAAAATCAACGTCTCCCGGATCATCGGGCACTTCGTCAATACGTTCAAGCACGATATTGCATTTTCGTAATGTCTGCCAACGGGTGTTGTGACGGGGGTCTTCATCCCAGTCTATGCTGCTGTTGTTATGATTGTCCACGTTCCACGAGGCATTGCCCTTCCCCCAGTTTGCACCTTGTTCGGCTTCATCACACGCTCCTGCCAGGGTTGAGGTTGCACACAATTTACGGTCGATCCCGCTACTTCCCCATCGAGAACCCCAGCGGCATACCTTCTGCATAGATGCCTGTTATGTATTGTTCTGTCAAAGTCCTGTCGGCAAAGACACCGTCTTCATCCAAATCGACAGAGGGCGGAGCTTCCAGATAGTCACTACACGAAAACATCAATACAGACGACAGAAGTATTGCACATATATATGTTATTCTTTTCATGATTATCAAAAATTTATATTAAGACCAATATTATATACTTTCTGCAACGGATATGTATTGATTTCAACATTTCCACTTCTCGAAGGTGCTTCCGGGTCCAGATCTACCACATCTGTCCACGTGAATAAATTGGAACCGTTGAAATATAATCTTACACTATTCAGGTTAAGCCGTTTGACAAAACCTCCGGTAAATGTATATCCTACTTCGAGGTTTTTCAATCGCAAATAACTGGCATCCCGTATCCAAAGAGTAGAAGGACGATAGTTGTGATCGGTTTCTCCGTTGGGATTCAGAGACAAACGGGGAAAGGTGATCTTTTCTCCTGCCTCATACCGTTCCTGTGTCCAACGTTCTTTTATCAGAGATTTCGCACTCTCTTCTCCTTTCGCGAAAGGCCACATCGACCGTCCGAAATATTTAATGGATACATTGTCGGCTCCCTGAAATAAGATGGAGAAATCAAATCCTTTATATTGCGCTCCGAATGAGAAACCGTAAATAATCTCCGGTACGGGGGTGTATCCTATCGGAACCATGTCGTAATCATCAATCACTCCATCCCGGTTGACGTCTACATACTTGACGTCTCCCGGTTGCAACTGATTCCCGCTCCATGAACTTTTAGGACGGTCTAATGCATTGATTTCTTCCCACGAGTTATAGTATCCGTCAAAGATCAGTCCGAAAAACTGATTCTTTCTTCTTCCGGTAGTCATCTGATAATCATATCTCTTCTGCACTTCATCCATGTAGATGATTTCATTCCTCGCAAATGAATAATTGAAGCGTGCCCAATAATGGAAATCTTGTATATGATGTCTAAAATTAAGGTCCATTTCCCAACCGCGATTTTCCATTTCTCCAAAATTATATGCAGGAAGATTAGCACCTATAATCATGGGGGATGTTGATCTGTTGGCTAATATGTTATTTCGTTTTTCTTTGAATATATCAAATGAAGCAGTCAGACAATTATTGAACAGATTAATATCTACACCGACATTCATCTTTTTCGCCTTTTCCCAAGTCAAATCAGGATTACCGATTTTATTTTCAACAATCATCAGTGAAGTATACGGATTGGAAGCCAAACCGAAATTATACTTGTTCACACCCGAATCGCTCGCTGCTCCATAAGAAGACGGCAGATACAAAAATCGATCACCACCTATCTGATCGTTTCCTACCTCTCCGTAGGACCCTCTCACCTTTAGATATTTAACGATATTGTTTTTCGGAAAAAACTTTTCTTCACTGATGACCCAACCTAATGAAACAGCAGGAAAAAATCCGAACCGTTTGCCTTTGGCAAAATTCTCGGTTCCGTTGTATCCCATATTGAATTCTGCCAAATAAACGGGAGGCATATTCATAGGTCAATCGTCCTACCATCCCTGATAGCATTAGGTACATAATATTGAAGGGAGGGGGAATAGTATTTACTCTGATTATACAGAATAAGTGCTGTCGTTTTATGAAGCCCGAAAGTTCTATTATAATCAATTCCAAACTCCATATATACTTTCCGGTTC
>ENA-OPZZ01001749-OPZZ01001749.1-human-gut-metagenome-genome-assembly--contig:-NODE-1749-length-12323-cov-3.050836_pt1 | contig 12323 bp, 14 predicted proteins | sample MGYA00242487_ERZ504511 | MGnify/ENA primary metagenome ERZ504511 (study PRJEB26092, sample SAMD00036241) | human gut metagenome | host: Homo sapiens | study: EMG produced TPA metagenomics assembly of... | reverse complement strand
ACCTAAACGCCCTTCTGCATACTGACTATGCAAAGAAATATTTCGCTTGTAATGCTTCTGGAAGCGGACAACGCTATGCGTTATCCGTTGAAGCGCTCAATTCGTTCCAGTTCCAATGATTCCATTACGTAATCAAGAGCGAATTGGCGAAATATTCTCTGCATTGGACAAGAAAATTGAACTCAACCGTCGGATAAATCAGAATTTAGAGGCGATGGCAAAACAGCTTTACGATTACTGGTTTGTGCAATTTGACTTTCCGAATGAGGAGGGCAAACCATACAAGTCGAGCGGTGGTGAAATGGTTTGGAATGAAAAGTTGAAACGTAAGATACCAAATGAATGGGACAATTGCAAGCTAAAAGATTTTATCAATCTTTTTGATTCAAAACGCATTCCTTTATCAAGTAAAGATAGAGAGGAAAGAAAAGGCAACTATCCGTACTATGGTGCAACAGGTATTATGGACTATGTAAATGAATATATCTTTGATGGAGATTATATTCTGTTGGCAGAAGATGGTTCAACTTCTGATTCAAAAGGATTCCCTATCGTACAATATATATGGGGTAAGAATTGGGTGAACAATCACGCACATATAATTCTTCCCAAAAACGAACAATATTTAATGTTTACCTATCAAATGCTTAGGAGCATTCCTGCAAAGCAGATAGAAACTGGTTCTATTCAGAAAAAAATCAGTCAAGAAAACCTCTGTGAGTATAATATGGTATTACCTAATTCAATTTTGATTGAGAAATATGAAAGTATCATATCTCCATTATGGGAGAAACGCAAACTATGTATTGAAGAAATCAACGCTTTGATTAAGCAGCGAGACGAACTTCTTCCACTCTTGATGAACGGTCAGGCATCGGTAAATTCTGATTTATCGCTCGGTTAAGTTCTATCTTGCGGTCAATGGAGCGCAATAACTTACCGATGCGTTTTTGCTCAGATAATTCGGGAATCCACACTGTGCAATCCTTGATTTTATCAGGTGAAGTGTGACGAATTTTAGTCTGTTGGGCAGCAGCACTTAGCTGTTGCTTAACGAGGGCGGAGGATATGAGATAAAATGCGAAATCCTTATCTAACAAGTCTTCCTTGCAGATAATCTTTGCTACATCTTGACTTTGTATGTATTTGCCGCTTTCAGGAATAATGGCAGTAGAACCAAGCAAGCCTATTGCCTGTTCTGTCAAAGGGGGTAATAATATCTCCCTCTTCCATTAGAAACTCAGATTTGAAGTCTCCGACATAATAAAGATTGTCCTTGGACTTGTTCTCCTTAAAACAGTTGTTCTGATAGTCGAAATTGCCACAAGTCAGACGGATATATTCACCCTCAGTGGCGTAATACTCGCCACTGAGACTTGCACCTCTTGTAACATCAAGGATTTCTCCCAATTTATATTTCGTCAAAATCATAATAATCTATTTTGATTTTTTAGATATGATTTGGCTTCATGTTCAAAGCAATTCAAAAAGTATTCTTGTCCATTTTTACATCTTCTTTATGCTCTGTAGTCCAATATGGATTTTCTTCAACTTCTTTTTTCATCTTAGCTTTTAGCCATTCTACACCATCGTGCAAGTCTTTTTCGGATATAGAGTAATGATTGTCTAACATTTCATTTATCGCAAATGCAGACAACTGAAAACCACCATTCGCATTCAATCCCATAGTGGTCATATATTCGGTTATTTTATCATAATCTATCATATTTTTCTTTCAACTTTTATCTTTATTGCCCAATTTTGCTTCTATCTCTTCAATCGTTGGTATTGTTCCATCCACCTTTTTAGGATAGAGTTTAGATAACTCATATTCAGATATTCCTAAAGGAAGATTACTTCCCTCCAATGCGTATTGCGCAAGTAATGAATCCTTTTGACGACAGATGAGTAAACCGATTGTAGGATTATCTCTTCCCTCTTTCTTGAGGATATGATTGCATGCAACCACATAACCACTTAACTGACCCAAGTCTTGAAAATCAAACTCACCAATCTTAACCTCAATTACCACATAGCATGATAAATTTATGTTGTAGAAAAGCAAGTCAATAAATTTTTCCTTTTGTCCTATCTGAAGTCGGTATTCTTTGCCAACGTATGCAAATCCCGTACCGAGTTCCAGCAGGAATTGGGATATGTTGGCGAGCAATGCATCTTTGAGAATTTGCTCATTGTAGGGTTTCGTTATTCCTGTAAAGGCAAAATTGTAAGGGTCTTTCGTCAGTTCTTGTGCGAGGTCGCTTGCCTCGTCTGGCAATGTACGTGTGAAGTTTGTCAGGGCCTTGCCCTCTCGTTCATATAGTCCTGAGTTCCATAAAGTTGAGAAGCACATCACGACTCCACCCCTCTTTCATTGTCTTTTTTACATAAAAGAAAGCCTTTTCTGGTTCAGTTCCATATCTGTCAATCAAATAACGATGGTGTCCCCAAGGTATTGAAAAAAGCATCTCTTTCAATTGTCCCACAGGCTGTGGGACAACTTCAGAAGAGTCTTCCGCAGATTGTGGCCCATTTTCATCCTCTAATTGTCCCACAGTTTGTGGGACAACCTTTAGGTGTTGAGAATAAAGCAAATAGAATTTTTTTGCATAATAGATGTTAGTACGAGAAAGCCCCGTTGAATTCGGATTCTTGAGTTGTAAATCCACAGAGAGATTCTTAATGACACTCTGTCCCCAACGCTCTTCAACGTGCATTTCTTCTATGTCTCGACCAAGTTCCCAATAATACTTGAGCAATTCTCGGTTTACTCTTACGGCGGCTTTGATTTGACTTTGCCGATAACGCACACTAAGATTTTCTACCCACTGGGTATAGTCCTTGTCTATGATGGTCAATCCTTTACTCATTGTCGCCTACATTTACGTTGAATTGCAAAGCATTCAACTGTTTCATGATTTCTTCTTCCAACCGATGGCTTTCTGCAAATTGTTCGGAAAGGGTTTGCTTATAGTTAGCCATACGTTGGTTAAATTCCTCCTCGGTAATATCTACATAATCAATCTTGATGTCGAAATATTGTCCGGCTGAGAGCGAATATCCTTTTTCCTTAATCTCATCGTAGGTAACGGCTACAGAAAAATCATCTACGGCCTCCTTGCGTTGGAATGTGCCGACAATCTTTTCTATCTCCTCATCGTTTAGACGTACTTTCTTCAATCCGTTGGCATCCTTGTATTCCTCACCCAATTTGCTGGCATCAATCAGAATTACCTTATCTGTGGTTGCCGACTTGTCGAAGAATAACACACTTACATTCGTACCCGTATTGGCAAATACATTGCTTGGCATGGAAACACAGCCATATACAATCTTATCATCTACTATTTTATGAAGTATCTTGTTCTCAATACCACTTTTAGCTGTGATAAATCCGGTTGGGATAACAATCGCACCCTTGCCTGTCTTTTTCAGCGAGTTGATAACATGCTGGATAAAGCAAGTATAGATTGCCATTGATTCTTTTTTTCTTAGCAGGCACATTAGGCACTCCTGCCCAGAAACGTGCAGGCATGGCAGCTATCTTTTCTCTTGTATCTGAGAAATCCATCTTGAAGGGCGGATTGCTGACAACAAAGTCGAATTGGCGCAGTTGCTGTCCGCCATCGCTCTTATGATAAGGATTAACAAGGGTATCACCTTGAATAGCATTGTCAAGTGAAGAGACAAGCCCATTAAGCAGCAGATTCAGCTTCAGCATCTTGTTGCTTCGTTGAGAAATATCTTGCGAGAAGATGGTACAACGGTCTTCACCAATCTGGTGACTAAGTGCCATAAGAAGGGTTCCTGTTCCTGCTGATGGATCATAACATTCCATACTATGAAGGTCAGCATTGTCACCCACCAAAAGACGGGCCATAATCGTGGCAATAGCATGAGGAGTATAGTATTCCGCGTACTTACCACCTCCGGCTGTATTGTAGTCCTTTATCAGGTACTCAAATATACTGGAGAAGAAATCGTAGTTTTGAGCAAATGCCTCTTCAAAAGAGAAGTTCACAAGCTTGTCCACCAAAGCACGAGCGAATGGCGCACGTTGTGCCGTGTCAGTCACAAACGGTGTTAAAGCCTCAAACAAAGGAATCTTTGTGTTGGCAGTTGTTTGCGTAGAGAAAATATCCGCATTTTGCTCCGCAATGTCTGTCATCGTGGAATCAAAGATTGTATCGAAATCCCCTTTACTTTGCTGGTTCCAAAGGTTAGCTATCAGGTGATAAGGCTCAAGCATAGGAACATCGGGCGAAATGGCACTTTGGATAAGCATACGCTCATCATCCGAAAGGTTCTCGTATGCCGTTTCCCATTTCACATCCCCTATCAGTTTCTTGGCAATATCGCTTTTGGCGTTTTTCAACTCATAGCCAAACTTGTCGTTCAAGAATTTATAGAGAAACACCTGAGTGATTATCTTATATTCGTTGCCATCGTTGCCCATACCGTAAGACTGGCATGTCGCTTTCAGTCCGTCAATGAGCTTTAATGTTTTTTCTTTTATATCTGACATAATTCCTTCTTTTTAAGCCATGCCGTATGTGGCATTGTATTGGTTGATATATTGTTGTGAAATTCGTTGCTGGATGAACTTATAATCGTCCATTTCCGGCCTTATTTGTGGAAAATGATACAAACACCCATTGATAAGAGCCATTACCGTGCGCCCGAAGTATGCATCTTTTTTCAAAATATCGTTACGGTCATATACTTTGGCATCCACATCCTCTTTGATAATATTGAGAATGGCTACAATCTCATCATCAAGGAATGAGAACATCGGCTTCTGCCCTTTCTCTTCTCTTTGTTTGTTGACCTCACGGATGCGCTTGTGTACTCGGGCAAACTTCTCATCCCCTTTATATTTCTTTACCAAAGCATTATTTCGTTTTTGCAAGTCCTGCAAACGGGTTATGATTTCATCCAAAGCCTGAGTCTCTTCGTTGAACTTGGCTATGCTGTCAATCACAAAGCCATGCTCCTTGAAGCGTTCCATAAAAGCATCACGCAGCGACATAAATTCAGGATCGTCTTGGTCGAAGTTCTGGGTAAACGAGGCAATGGTGCGTTTGCCATTTCTCTTTCAGCTCCGCTCCACCCGAAATAAGGCGCATTTCTTCCTGTCCAATCTTAGAGAAGGTGAACTCTATATCCATCATCGCCTCATTGATTAGTGTCTTTGTTTCATCACCGATGCTAAAAGCTTCCTTTTGGTTGATGATGCCAATACGCCTTTGTACTTCGGAAAGCAACTGAGGCAACTTCGTGATTTTCAAGTTTGGCGAATTGTTCCTTCATGTCCTCATCGCCGAAAGTACGCACGAGGTTTGCCATATTTTTCGCAGATTCCAAAGCCTGTTTTAGGTCAAGCAGAACAGCCTTGTCTTCTTCCGTGGAAATCTCCGAAGAAAACTCTTCCGCATTATCGTAGGAATAATCGAAGAGGGTCTGGCGTACTTTTTTCATTTGTGCCACAATCTCGTCCTTGTCCTCAATCACTTGAGTGAAAGTGTCTGTGGCATTGCCGTCACCAGTCTCTTCCACATCGTTAAAACGATTCAACTCTTGCAGATAAGCCTCGTTTGTTTCTTTGAAGTTACGTTTAATGTCGGCAAAGTCAATGACAAATCCGTAACGCATTCCCGGATATGGACGATTTACACGGGTAATGGCTTGAAGTAGATTATGGTCTTTCAGCTTACGACCGAAATACAAACGCTTCAAACGAGGTGCATCAAAACCAGTCAATAGCATGTTGAAGACAATAAGAATATCTACGGTCATATTCTTTTTGAAATCCTTGACTGTCTGTTTTCTTGTTTCCTTGTCGTCTGTGTCGTGGAGAATGATTCCGGCTTTCAGTGGTCTATACTTTGATTTGTAATCCACTTCGGGTTCACCTACCACAAACGTCCCGTCAGGGAGCTTAATCTTGATAGGCTTTGGTTGGTATTTCTGCCACTCCTCTTGGAATACATCATAAAGCCGTCTTGCTTGTTCACTGGTTTCGCAGATGACCATACCGCCTAATGTATCGTCTCCTTGTATCTTACGGAACTCTTTCAAGTCCTGCATGATATAGTGAGCCAGCTCGTTCACATAGCTGGGGTGCTCTATGATTTCCGATTTGCGGATGTCTTTCTTTTGCACCAATGTGTCCAGCTTGTCGTACACGTCCGAAAGTCGCTCTTTGTAGGATGTTTCTATATCCTCACGAATGATTTTCAGCGTATAACCGTCTGCAATGGACTTGTCATAATAATAGGTATGCAGGTAAGTGCCGAAGACCTTGCAACTTGCACGTTCCTCTTTTAACAGCGGAGTACCCGTGAGAGCTATCTTTATCGAATCAGTGTCCGCATCAAAAAGGTTGGCAAGAAAACATCCACCGGGTTTATAGCCACGGTGTGCTTCATCGAGAATGAAGATACGTTGCAGATTTGTAGCATAGTCATTGATGCGTACTTTTTCCTTATCCTCTGCAAAGCGTTGTATATTCACGACTGTAATCTCAGCTTGGCCGCTTGTTCCTTGTTGTGCTTGGTTGCTGCGGAACTGCTCCATCAGTTCCGCCCTTGTGTTAGCAGTTGAAACCACCAGTCCACGGGCTTCAAATTCCTGTGTGGCTTGCTCCAACAAATCAAGGCGGTCAACAATGAAATAGAATTTGGCGACCTTGTTCTGCTTAGAATAGAAGTCATTGAGAATATAGGTCAGATAATAAGACAAAGCTGTCTTTCCACTACCTTGTGTATGCCAAACAACTCCTGATTTTATTCCCTCGGCAAGTTTCTTACGAATAGCCAATGATGCAAACAATTGCTGGTAACGCATGATATGCTTTTGGTCGGTAGATTCAATCTTGCCGTCCACCTCTCGCTCCATGCGGACGTAAGCGATACCATATCTAATGATGTACAATAAGCGTTCTGGCGAACACATGGAAGTCAATATACGGTTGGTGGGCGTATTGAAATCGAGGTTCGTTTGATATTCGGGACTGGTATGGATTACCTGACAGTTGTAATCAGACAGTATTTTCTTTTCCGCTACCCTGTCAATCTCCTTATATGGATAATCATGATGGTATGGAGCAATTTTCTGGCCGCTTGGGTTTTCCTCACGAAAGCAATTGAATGGAGAATAAGTGCGTGCGCCTGTACAATAGAAAGCCCCTTGTATGGGTACGATACCACCCAACGCATCGTATTCCATATTATTACTGAAAATCATCAGTTGGGTTATATTGATGAAGCGACGGAACTTCTTATTCGGGAAACGCTCTTTGTTCATCCGTGCGCTTTCTGCCAGCATACCACCATGATTATTTGGTTTCTTTACTTCTACGAAGCAAAGCGGCAGTCCGTTTACAAACAGGGTGATGTCTGGCCGGAACTCATCCTGACCATTCTTGCAAGTAAACTCAGCTGTAAAATGGAAAGTATTGTTTTCGATATTGTCAAAGTCAATCAGTTTTACAGGAGATACGACTTTAAGGCGGTTGTAAAAGCCACGTCCAAGGTCATCATCGTTCAGTTCTTTGCGGATGTCTTTCAGCACTTGCATCCATTCACCCTCATGACCAGGGTTCAGTTTTTTGAACTGTTGCTCAAAAACAGGTAAAAGAATATTCGTGTCACCGTCATAGACTGTGCCGTTCTTATCTTCACTCAGCTTACCAAAGTAAGTATATCCTATTCGGGTAAGATGAACCATTGCAGGCATCTGTACCCGAGTCGCTTCAGAAAACTGCTTCATGCCTTTTGAGACAATATATATGATTTATACTCGCGAACTATCAATTCTTTAATATCTACTTCCAACAAATCTGCAATCCTTAGCAAACTGGTTATATCTGGCTGCGATGTGTTTGTACACCATTTTGACACAGTTGATGGATTAACCCCCATTTGTTCTGAAAGCCATTTGCTGGTACGTTTTTTCTCTACTAAAACGAGTTTAATTCTGTTTACGTCTTCCATTATTGCATCTTTTGATTGCAAAAATAATGATTATTTTTCATTTTCGTTATTGTTTGGAAATAAATTTATTAACTTTACACTCGAATATTTAAATCAGATAGGCTATATGAATATTATATTTACTGCCAAAACAATTATTGATGGAAACTTTGCACTGAAAGAGCCAGTACAGATATTATATTGTTTACATAAAATTAGTTTATATCTTGAGGGCGGAATGTACATGTTATCTGTTTCCAAAGAGATTAGTATTGAGCATTCAGATTTAGTCGAATTGTCTAAAAATGGAGAAAACAAATCATTTACCATGAATGTGGACAAATACCTTGACAGTAGGGTGCTTGATATATTTCGTAATATAGAAGTTTATGGTGGATTTCAACATGGCATAATGAAAGTCTATTATAATGAATACTTAGACTTATCATGGACAGACAAGGCTAAAAACGAGTTATTGTTTTCTATGAGAAAATCATTAAACAAACAGAAAAAGGTATTAATTACTAGTGACAATTTCTCTAAACTAATGCTTGATAAGACATTTATACCAGAAGCCAAAGTTCCATATAATTTCTTTCGAGAAGCTAATAGCTATCTAGACAAACTAGATTATATTTCTGCTTATATTCATTTTTACATGATTTTAGAATATTGTTTTGCAAAGGGTAAATTTTCTGGAGAGCAAAAACAGAATTTTAAGAAATCTAACATGCTTAAATATGCTGTATTATCGACAATAAGCATGATTAAAGAGCGGAACTATGATTTGTATTTAGAGATTAAACAGGAATGCACCGATAAACACAAAGAACTGAATTTTGATTCTCTTATTGACATAATGTATTGTTATCGCGGAGAATTGTCACACGCAACGAAAAGAGCTGTTTATGAAGAAAAGCAAGAATTGGTAAAACCAATAACACTCTTCATTTCATCTGTTTGCTTTTCTGTTTGTGGCAACATAAAAGTATATTGTGATAAATTTGTTTCGGAAGATACACGAAAACGCAGAGTGAATGATCACATTCAAGAATTAGAAAAGCGACTTGGACTTGAATAACATCAAATTCTACCCAATAACAAATAAAATATCACAGAGATTAACTAATATTCTATTTGTAATAATGTGAAACTCAAACCTTTTGTTTTCGCATTGTTTTCGCAAAACGAAAATCAGCGATTTACGCACAAACGTAAGTCGCTGATTTCTAAAGTGGACCAGCCTGGGCTTGAACCAGGGACCTCCAGATTATGAGACTCTAATACTAACCTTGTATAAGGCAGATTGTCAACACATTAATTATCTCTATGTAAGTTCAGAGGTCAACAATAGGTCAACATTGAACTTACTCTGCAAAGTTAGCAATAATTCCTCATATCAAGAATTAAATCACTGTTTCTTATTATACCCAAATGCAGAATTTTTTATATATGTGTACCTGCTATGCTATATTTAAAACTTCGCTCCATGTATTATATTCTTCCACTGCTTCTTAGTATCTTTACTGTAGATAAATCAATTACCAACCTATTTATTGCTACACAAATATGCAAGTAACACCCAAGAAGACTAACACAATTCATTATTTACCACAAGAGATTAGAGAGACTAGATTAACAGAGGTTACATATTTACCTATTACAAGGGAAATGTTAGAACAACTATTCTCAAATTCAGCTAAGAAGGATAAGCATAAATTAGTTAAGAAGAGAAGGAGGTAATTAATAAGGCAGCAATTAGAAGGTAAAGAGAGGTAGTAAGTTAATAAACCTACGACCTCTCTTTGTTGTTAAAACTCAAACCCAATCTTGAGATTGACAGAACCACATGTCTTGTTCTCTTTGGTTGAACCTGTATACCCCTCGTTTATGTCTATGATATATCCAAGTCCTACATTAAGAAACATATTACGTCCCAATGCAAAGCTTGTTCCCACGGTTGGATTGGTGTAGAAGCCATTATTACATGAAACATCATATCCTGCTTTCAACTGTACAAACGGTGAAACCTTCTTGTCATTGAAGTTGTACTTGGCATCTGCATAAATAGGGAAGGCGTTATCTACATAGCCGTCTGCGTATTGCGGATAATTGATATACCCTCCACCTATACCAAGGAAGATGTTTGAATTAAGTTGATAGCCTATGGAAGCTGTGAAACCAAAGTTCATGGCACTCTCTACGCTTGATGCACCGACTGCGAAATGTCCTTCTACTGCGTACCTCATACCTCTCTGTCTTTCGGGATTAACACTGTACACATTACTAATACAGAGAGTGAAGGTTAATAATATAGTGAATAGTCTGATTCTCATAGTAGTTATTTCCTCTGATATGTCATTTTAGAATATTCCTTGTCACCATCTGACTTCTCTTCATAACATTCAAGTACCAACTTGGTAGAAGTCAACTCTGTAACTTTCAAATCATACACATCTGTATCTGAACCATAGCGTAAAGATAGAAGACCATTACTTAATGTCCATTTACCATTACCAATAACAGAGTTATCTAATTCATATTCAGTGAATGTTCCGTCTGCTCTAAATGTCAAATGTCCATAATCATAACATTCTCCTTCGGGGACTCTCGACCATTCTTCATCATATTCGGGATATGCAGGATTCTTCTCATATCCTTCTTCATAAACCAATATCCACTGACCTACAAGTTTCTCGGAAGTAGGAGTATCATCATCGTCATCATCACCACAAGCGGTAAAGTTCAAACACAACACAACCATTAACAAGGTCGTTCCAATAATCTCAATGTTCTCATAATTGATATAAATTTAATTCTGCCAACCTGTTCCCCTACGGTAGGCATTATTAAATAAAGAAGGTGCAGGGAACTATTAACTTCATCCTATTGACTGGCTTCTCGCATTGCCTGTAGTATGGATAAAGCAACAGCAACCCCACACCTATTTAGAGCTATGAAATCCCATAAAGGGAAACATAATCAAACAGATATGGGTGCTATTGCTATCATCTTCATACTACTTCCAAATCTTGCGAGAATTTGTCAATAGAAGATAATATCAATAACACCTTTCGTAATAAATACAAGTCAACCTTAACGCTAAAGGCTGAAACTGCCACAAAGTTACGAAAGATGTTTATATTTGCAAGAACTATTGTTCATTAATCATTGAGAGCTGTCTCTACTCAATAATTCAAGGTTGGTATGAAACTTGCCAAATCCCCATATAAGTAGAAATTCTGAGCTTCCATACCAACCTAATTATCAGAAGCTAAGACAATCATAGGTATTAAGTAGTTCCTCTTGCCTTAATCCCAAGTATCTCTTAGTAATTGATACACTGGAATGATTGAATAGCTCCATGAGCTTGACAAGTGCAAGCTCCGAATTATCGTTATTCATGTTGTAGACCTGTCTGCCAAAGGTCTTCCTAAGAGAATGGCAACTGAAATTGCCTATATGTAACCTGTACTTCTTCTTAATCTCCTTCAACATGACATTGATTCTCTGAACTGTATACACTGTCCCCTTCTGACTTATCAATACAGGAGCATTTATGCCAACTGGATTTATATGCTCATAACAATCTCTGATATGTTGTTGTAGCTGCATGTTAATCCTAATTGTCCTTTGCTTCCCTGTCTTAATCTCTGTAATGGTAAACTCTTCTGCATCTAGTATCTGATTCCACCTCAAAGCAAGAATATCAGAAATTCTTAGACCTGTGAAGCAACCTAAAGCAATAAGAAGTGACATCTTATAATTACTATCCCTTGCCAATTTTCTTATTAAGTTCATCGCTTCGCTCCATTGCAGATAATCTGCTGTTGTACTTGAATATTTAAGTGACATAACGTTCTGTTTTATAGTGAAACTAATATAAGTGAATATTAATTTTAAACTGGAATATCTAACTTGCTGATTATTAGCTAAACATTCACTAATAACAGAAGTGAATATTATAAAGCAAGGACACTAAGTAAATAATGTCCTTACTTCATTCAACCTATATAAAAGGTAGGTGAGCTTCATCCAACACGCCACTGTCAACTATCCGTTGACAAAGTTCGTGCGATGCCTGATTCCTAAGGTCTGTACCATAGTCCTTACTGCCAACCATGCGAATAATCTCCACAATGGTCTTTATTAATTCCTGCTGTAGTGTACGGTGATAACACCTTGTACTCTCTGCAAACCTTCTAGGATTCCAACTATAATCATTCAAGGCTCTTTCAAGTTCTTGCGCTGCCTTGTATTCGCGACTGCCTTCTATTACCATATTTATAATATTTAAGAGGTTTATAAATAGAAAGAGTACCTATATATAGTATATAGATACCCTTATTA
>ENA-OPZZ01001748-OPZZ01001748.1-human-gut-metagenome-genome-assembly--contig:-NODE-1748-length-12329-cov-2.112277_pt1 | contig 12329 bp, 11 predicted proteins | sample MGYA00242487_ERZ504511 | MGnify/ENA primary metagenome ERZ504511 (study PRJEB26092, sample SAMD00036241) | human gut metagenome | host: Homo sapiens | study: EMG produced TPA metagenomics assembly of... | reverse complement strand
GCAAATGGTTTCGAAAAATTGCATGGTATAGACGAAATGGGCGAAAAACAGGTGCTGACTTTGTGCAGAACGGCAGAGTAGTTGACGCGGCAGAAGCTTTCGGGTACAATAGAGCTGTATAAACCTGTAAAGGTACAAACAGGCCGCACGCCCCGCCAGACGGGAGCGCGGCGGATACGGAGGACAAACGTGATGAAACGTATTGGTATTCTGGGCGCTGGAACCTGGGGCATGGCCCTTGCACGGATGCTGACTGTGAGCGGGAATGATGTGCTGGTGTGGTCGGCCATCGAGAAGGAGATCGACAGCCTTTCCACCACCCGCAAGCACCCCAACCTGCCGCAGATGAAGATCCCCGACGAGCTGCGGTTCACCAAGAGCATCGAGGAAGTCTGCAAGGACAAGGACATCCTGCTGTTCGCAGTGCCGTCGGTGTTCGTCCGCTCCACGGCGGCAAAGGCCCGGCCCTATGTGGCCGACGGCCAGATCATCGTGGATGTGGCAAAGGGCATCGAGCCCGACACCCTGTACACCATGACCGAGATCCTGGCCGATGAGCTGGGCAAGGAGGGCGGCCCGAAGGGCGTGCGCCTTGTGGCCCTGTCCGGCCCCACCCACGCCGAGGAAGTGGCCATCGACCTGCCCACCACCATCGTGTCGGCCAGCAAGGATATGGAGGCCGCTGCCTATGTGCAGGAGGTCTTCACCAACAATGTCATGCGCGTCTACACCAACGAGGACATCAAGGGTGTAGAGCTGAGCGGCGCCATGAAGAACGTCATCGCGCTGGGCGTCGGCATCTCCACCGGCCTCGGCTACGGCGATAATGCCCGCGCTGCCCTCATCACCCGCGGCATCGCCGAGATCGCCCGTCTGGGCGTGACGATGGGCTGTAATGTCCACACCTTCGCAGGTCTGGCCGGCATCGGCGACCTCATCGTGACCGCCACCAGTATGCACAGCCGCAACAACCGCGCCGGTATCCTCATCGGCAAGGGCGAGACCCCGGAAAATGCCGTCAAGGAAGTCGGCATGGTGGTCGAGGGCATGAACGCCCTGCCCGCTGCGCTGGAACTGGCCGAGCGGTATCAGGTGGAAATGCCCATCGTCCAGACCGTCAACGCCATCGTCAACAAGGGCATGGGTGCGGCAGAGGCTGTCAAGTCCCTGATGGAGCGCGGCCTGAAGAACGAGCTGCCGCAGGGCTACGAAAAATAAACGAAAAGGGGCGGTATCATGCCTTCTACCTACGCACACCGCCGCTTTTGGCGCGGATGTTCTGGCCCTGCTGCCGGACGGTCTGCGCGCGACGCTGGAACAGCACCGGGAGCTTTACGACATAGGTCTCCACGGGCCGGACCTGATGTTTTATTACAAGGCCCTGCAGTCGAACCCGGTGAACCGTCTGGGCAACGCCATGCACGAGCAGAAGGGCGAGGTTGTTTTTCACCCGCGCCCGCACCGTGGTGGAAAATGCAATAGATAAAAGCGCCGCACTGGCTTATGTGCTGGGCTTTGTCTGCCACTTCGCGCTGGACAGCACCTGTCACCCTTATGTGGAGGCCTATGTCCGGGAGAGCGGTGTGGGCCACTGCGAGATCGAGACGGAGTTTGACAACGCCCTGATGCGGGAAGACGGCCTCGACCCCATAAAGTTCTTCACGGCCAGCCACATCAAGCCCAGCCGGGAGCGGGCCGAGGTCATCGCGCCCTTCTACGAGGGCGTCACGGTGGACGAGACGCTGGCGGCGATGAAGGGGATGATAACGGTGCATCATCTTTTGCAGGCGGCGAACCCCGTCAAGCGCTGGGTGGTGCTGACCGGGATGCGCGTCGCGGGCAAGTATGAGTTCATGCACGGCCTTGTGGCGAACCCGCAGCCGAACCCCAAATGTGTCCAGAGCAGCCAGAAGCTCGAAGAGCTGTATAAAACGGCTGTGCCGCTGGCGGTAAGGCTCATCGAAGAGTATGCAGAGAACAAGCCGCTTGGGGTGGAGTATCAGCATACGATTTGGGGAGAACTGAGAGGAGCACCGGATGGAAAAAAGCGGCAAATTCCGCCTGACGAGCTTGGAGCGGAACTGGATCCTGTACGACGTGGGCAACTCGGCCTTTGTGCTGATGGTGGCCACCCTTATCCCCATTTTCTTCAACGCGCTGGCGGCAGCCGGGGGCCTGAGCTCGGTGGAGTATCTGGCTTACTGGGGCTATGCCAGCTCGGCTGTGACCATCATCACGGCTGTTTTGAGCCCGATTTTGGGGACAGTGGCCGACACGAAGGGCTTCAAGAAGCCTATCTTCATACTCTGCGTCTTCGTGGGCATCGTGGGCTGCTGCGCCATGGGCGCGGTGTCGGCGTGGCTGCCGTTTCTGGTCATCTTCGTCATTGCGAAGGTGGGCTTTTCGGGCAGCCTGGTGTTCTACGACTCGATGCTCAGCGACGTGACCACTCCCGAGCGGATGGACGAGGTGTCCAGCCGGGGCTATGCGTGGGGATACATCGGCAGCTGCGTACCCTTCGTGGTCTGTCTCGGCCTTGTGCTGGGGGCGGGGAGCATCGGCATCAGCCAGATGACGGCGCTGAACCTGGCACTCCTGCTGACGGCGGCGTGGTGGCTGCTCACGACCCTGCCGCTGCTGAAAAGTTATAAACAGCTCTACTATGTGGAGGTGGAAAAGCACGCTGTCCGGCAGAGTTTTGCCCGCATCGGCCACACCCTGCGGCATCTGCCGGAGGATAAGCAGGTGTTCTGGTTTTTGCTGGCGTTCTTCTGCTACATCGACGGCGTGTACACCATTATCGACATGGCGACGGCCTACGGCACGGCGCTGGGTCTGGACACCACCGGCCTTTTGCTGGCACTTCTTGTGACCCAGATCGTGGCGTTCCCGTCGGCCCTCGTCTTTGGGCGGCTGTCGAACAAGTACCCCTCGGCAAAGCTCATCCCGGTGTGCATCGCGGCCTACGCGGGCATCGCGGTGTTTGCGTTTTTCCTGACCCGGCAGTGGCAGTTCTGGGTGCTGGCCGTCATCGTGGGCATGTTCCAGGGCGGCGTGCAGGCGCTCAGCCGCTCCCACTTTGCAAAGATCATCCCGCCGGAAAAGTCGGGCGAATACTTTGGCCTCTTCGATATCTGCGGCAAGGGCGCGTCCTTCCTCGGCACCATGATCGTCAGCGTGGGAAGCCAGCTCACCGGCAGCGCCAATGTGGGTGTCGGCTCCCTCATCCTGCTGTTCATCGTGGGATTCGTGCTGTTCAGGGTGTCCTGCCGTCAGAGTGAGACGGCATAACAAACGCTCATAAAAATCGGAAACGGAGAGAGAGAGCTGTCCTGTACGGCTCTCTTTTTATTGTGTTTTTCAAAAATAGTGCCTATCAAAACGGCATAGTTGCGATATGCAGCTTGCGGAGGGGGCTTGTGCATTCAAAACGCAGACTGTTGTATTTTGTGTAAAACGCAGTAAAGCCAGGGCGATTTTTATGCAGAAAGCCGCACCAACAAACTAACTAATCTCTGAACAATATGGATGGGGGGGGTATAATGAATCAGAACAGAGGTTTGCCTTACGCCCGGAAGGAAGAAAATGCGAGCGAGGAAAGACCTCTAAAACAATGTGGAGGTTTTTAATTATGAGACTGGATATGATTTCCCGCCGCCGTTTCCTCAAGAGCGCTGGTGCTGCGGCTCTGGCTGTTGCCGCAGCAGGTGTGCTGGCAGGCTGTGATGGCGGCGACAGCAGCAGTAAGGTTCCCGGTACGGAAGTTCCGGATGTGCCTGGCACGACGAGCAAGCAGGTCAAAATTATCTTTGCCGATGTTGACAATGGCGGCGCAGGCATTGGAAATGGCGGCGATTATTATGAGCATCCCGTTCTGAAGGATGCTACCGTCGTTGACCCCAAGAGCATTCCTGCGGACAAGATCCCGCAGGGCTATGAGCTGGCCGACACTACTCCGGTCGAGATCATTGACAATGGTAACACGCTTTTGGCTATCGTTAAGGTGAAAAAGACGGTCGATACTTCGATCAATGTCAGAGTTACCTTGCAGCTCATCAACGCTACTGCTGCTGACAACCAGCGCGAGCTGGTTGTTAAGATGCCCGGTGATGCAGCATATATCTCTACGGACGACATCACTCTGCCTGAGGATTTGATTTGGGCACCCGGTATGGAAGGCGAAAAGCGTCCGATTGGCAGAGCTATCTTCCTGGTTAAGAAGGTTTGATTTCCGAATTTGCATCTCATAGAGCAACGAAAATTCCCTCAATAATTCCCGATACATGCAGAGAGGCTTCCCCTTCGAGGGGAGGCCTTTTTGCGTCCGGGAAGTTATGATTCACAAACCATTCATTGTGTTTTGGCGGGCAGGATGATACAATAGAATCAAAATCCAGAAAATACAAAGGAGCAAGACCATGAAACAATATCCCGGCTACACCCTCGTCAAGCACGAGGACTGCCCCGAACAGCACGGGACGCTGACTGTGCTGACCCATGACGTCAGCGGGGCGGCTGTCCTGCTGGTGGAAAACGATGACGACAACAAGGCCTTCGGCATCGGCTTCGGCACCTTCCCCTCCGATGACACCGGCGTGTTCCACATCCTCGAGCACTCGGTGCTGGCAGGCAGCGAGAAGTACCCGGTGAAGTCGCCGTTTTTGCAGCTGCTCAAGAGCAGCATGGCGTCCTTCCTGAACGCCATGACCTTCCCGGACAAGACGGTGTATCCCTTCGCTACCCCCAACGAGACGGACTTCAAGAACCTGATGGACGTCTATCTCAACGCGGTGTTCTGCCCGCTGGCCATGGTGGACAAGGGCGTGTTCGAGCAGGAGGGCTGGCACCGGGACGAAGACGGCACGGTGAGCGGCGTCGTCTACAACGAGATGCAGGGGGCGCTGGCGACGCCGGACGCACAGCTGCAGAACGCTCTGAGCCGGGCAATGTTCCCGGATACGGCTTACGGCTTCGTCTCCGGCGGTGACCCGGCGTCCATTCCGGCGCTGACCTATGAGAAGTATGTGCGGGTCTACCGCCGCCACTACAGCGCCGACAACTGCTGCATCACCCTGTACGGCAAGATGGACATGGCCGAGAAGCTGGCCTTCCTCGACGAGCAGTATCTGAGCCGTATGCCCAAGAGCGCCAGCCGCCCCCGTCTGACGGTGCAGGACGAGCAGGTCGGTGCGAAGCGGAATATCCCGTACTATACCGAGAAGCCGGAGCCGGACGAGGCTCAGTGTGCGCTGGCGTGGTACACCGGTGCATTCAGCGACCGGGAGCGCCAGCTGGGCGTGGAGATCCTGCTGGACGCCCTGCTGGGGACGAACCAGGCGCCTCTGAAAGCCGCCCTGCTGGAAGAAAAACTGGGCGCGGACATCGACGTGGGCTTCGATGACAGCACGCTGCAGCCGACCTTGGAGCTTGTGCTGCGGGGCGCGACGGAAGAGTCGGCGGGCAAGTTTGCCGCTGCAGTGCGCAAAGCTGTGGATGGCATCCTCGAGAAGGGCATCCCCGAGGAGCTGCTGATGGCAAGCCTCAACTCCACCGAGTTCGCTTCCCTTGAGCGGCCGGGCAGCATCCCGGACGGCGTGCTGGACGCCATCAATGCATCTGCCGGATGGCTCCACACCGGCGACCCGGCCCTGCTGCTCCACACGAACGCTCTCTTCGCTTCCCTGCGGGAGAAGCTGGAACAGGGCTGGTTCAATGAGCTGCTGCGGGAGCTGTTCGCGCCTGCGCCGGTGGAGATCATCCAGGTGCCGACCCTGCCCAGGAAAGAGGAAGAGGGGCGCGCCGCCCGCACCGACGGCAAGCTGGTGCTGGACCATCCGCTGACAGCCGCCGACCTCGGCGAGGGCAAAAAGCAGACCCCGGGCAGCAAGGAGCTGCTGGCGGGTGCAGAACTGCTGCACCACCCCTCGGCAGGCAATACCTACCTGTACCTTTACTATGATCTGGGCGGCATGGCACCGGAAGACATGTCCTGCCTGCATCTGCTCACGGATGTCATGGATGAGCTGGACACCGAAAAGCACACGGCCCGGGAACTGAACACTCTGCGGAACACCTGGCTGGGAAGCAGTGGTGCGTGGATGGACTGCTGGACGGGACAGCAGGAAGGGAGGCCCTGCCACGCCAAGCTCATCGTGGGGATGAGCATGCTGGAACGCAGCCTCGAAAAGGCTGTGGAGCTGGGCAGTGAGTGGCTGTACGAGACAAAGTTCAGCGGCCCGCAGGCCGAAGCTGCGATGGAGCGGGTGGCAAGCCAGCAGAAGCTGCTCATGGAGCAGAAGTTCCTGCGGGAGGGCCACACCTTCGCCGCCATGCGGGCGGCGGCACATTTCTCGGTGGAATCCGCACTGAGTGAGCGCTGCAACGGCGTGAGCTACTACCACTATATCTGTGAGCTGCTGGAAAAGGCCGACTGGACCGCTCTGGGCAAAAAGATGGAAGAGCTGTGGAAGAGTGTGCTGAAAAAGAACGCCCTGACCATCAGCCTCCACGGCAGCGACGCGGCGCTGGATACCCTGAAAAAGCTTCTGCCGGGCAGTGCCTTCGCGGCAGAAAAGCGCGGCGAGGCAAAGCCCTGCACGGAGGAGCTGACAGCTCCGGTGAACGAGGCCTTCATCATCGACGGCGGCGTGAACTACGATGTGCTGGTCTGGCCCATGGAGCGGCGGTTGGAGCGGAAGGTGCTGGCCCGGGTGATGAGCTACGAGTATCTGTGGCACAACATCCGCGAGGTGGGCGGCGCGTATGGCACCGGCATGGTGACCCAGAACGACGGCACCGAATATCTCTACACCTACCGCGACCCGCACCTGAAAGAAAGCTATGAGACTTTCGCAAAGGGGCCGGCAGAACTGGCAGGCCGCGACTACACCGAGAAGGACATGAACGAGTTCATCGTGGGCGCGGCAGCAAAGCTGGACACCCCGCGCAAGCCCCGGGAAGAGGCTGCGTCTACCGACTGCAAATATTTCTGCGGCATCACCGACGAGATGACTGCCGCCGAGCGCAAGAGCCTGTGCAGTGTGGATGCTGCCGCCCTCAAGGCCGAGGCAGCGGACCTGTCGGCCCGGATGGAGAAGGGCGTGCGGGTGGTCTTCGGCAGCAAGGAGGCTGTGGAGGCCGCAAAGGAGCTGTTTGACCGGGTGGAGACCCTGTAAAAATACGCAGAGAGTCTCCCGGAGACTTTGCGCAGAAAATTGAGTGAAAGATCCCCTGCCTGTGAAAAAGAACACAGGCAGGGGATTTTTGTTGTTTTGAAATATTACTTACAGGATAAAATATACTATAAAATACAAATCTGAGGGCAAAAAGTATGTACTCCTGCGGCGGAGAAAAGCGTGGTATCCTTTTGCCAGCGACAGAACGAAAGGAAGTGAGAACACAGGATGGGGCAGGAAAAGCAGGCTGCGGCCAAGGGACAGGAAAGTCTCCGGAAAGCCACCGACACCCTGAGCACCATGCTGGCGCAGGAGGTGAAAGATTTGAACGCCCGCCAGCGCGCGGCCCGCAGAGAGAACAGCACCGACCCCGGCATCATGAAGGGACTGAAAGAAGCGACTGCTGTGCTGAAGGATCTGGCGGGCGTGTCGAAGACCCTGAACGACCAAGGCGTGGACGCAGAAGGGCGGGAGTGCGGTGTGGTGCTGCTGCCGCCGGTGGAGGATGTATGACGACAGAAAACAAGAATGCGGGCGTCGTGTGGAGGCCTCAGCCGAGGCAGATGGAATTTATGCGGAGGCCGGAGCCGGAAGCACTTTACGGCGGCGCGGCAGGCGGCGGTAAGAGCGACGCCCTCGTCATCGAGGCGCTGCGGCAGGTACACATCCCGCACTACCGGGCGCTCATCCTCCGCAAGACCTATCCGCAGCTTTCCGACCTCGTGGACAAGAGTCAAAGCTATTACCGCCGGGCCTTCCCGGAGGCGCAGTACAACGCCACGAGCCATGTGTGGGTCTTCCCCAGCGGGGCGAAAATTTACTTCGGCTCGATGCAGTACACCAAGGACCGGACGAACTATCAGGGCAAAGCCTTCGATTTCATCGGGTTCGACGAGCTGACCCACTTCGAGTGGGAGGAGTACAGCTACATGATGAGCCGCAACCGCCCCACCGGCCCCGGTACCCGGGTGTATCTGCGGGCCACCACCAACCCCGGCGGGTGGGCCACGGCTGGGTGAAGGCGCGGTTCATCACGCCCGCCCGCCCGGCACCCCATCGTGGAGGAATACCCGGTGCGGATGCCGGACGGCACCGAAAAGGTGCTGCGGCGGGCGCGGGTGTTCATCCCGTCCAGCATCTTCGACAACCCGGCCCTTCTGGAAAATGACCCGGACTATCTGGCCAGCCTTGCGGCCATGCCGGAGGCCGAAAAGCAGGCGCTGCTCTACGGCAGCTGGGACAGCTTTTCGGGGCAGGTGTTCACCGAGTGGCGGAACGACCCGAACCACTACCAAGACCAGCGCTGGACCCACGTCATCGCGCGTTCACCATCCCGAAGCACTGGAAGATCTACCGGGGCTACGATTTGCGGCATTTTCGAAGCCCTTCTCAGTGGGGTGGTACGCGGCGGACGAGGAGGGGCGGCTCTACCGCATCAAGGAGCTGTACGGCTGCACCGGACGCCCCAACGAGGGTCTGCGCATCGAGCCCGGTGGAGCAGGCACGGCGCATCCGGGAGGCCGGAGCAGAACGACCCGGTGCTCCGGGGCAGAGTCGTTCAGGGCATCGCCGACCCGGCCATCTTCGACGACGAGCCGGGGCGAGAGCATCGCCGCCATGATGGAGCGGGGGCCGAACTTTCTGCACTGGATGCCCGGCGACCACACCCGTCTGGCGGGCAAGTGCAGATGCACTACCGGCTGAATTTTGACGGCGAGGGCAGGCCGATGCTGCAGGTGTTCAATACCTGCAAGCACTTCATCCGCACCATCCCGAACCTCGTGTACGACGAGAGCAATGTGGAGGACATCGACACCCGGCAGGAAGACCACATCTACGATGAGTGCCGCTATGTGTTGATGGAGAATCCCATCTCGCCGCCCCGGCATACATCGGCCCCGCCGGTGCTGGATGACCCGCTGGAGCTGCATCGGAAGGCGAAATTTCTGAGGGTGTAAAGGCTCTCCCTTTGGGAGAGGCTGGGGGCGGAGAAAAACGATAGCGCCCTGCAACAGAGGGCAGGAAGGAGAAAAAACGAATACTATGGATGAAGCAACAAAACTGCCCATCGGGCCGGAAGAGGTGGCTGAGGCTGCGCAGATCTTGCAGCGGTACAAGGCGGGCAAGGCCGCGCTGGACAAGCGCCTGGTGGACAACGACTGTGGTTCCGGATGGGACACTGGAAGAACTACCAGAACCCCATGATGGAGGGCAAGCCCCAGCCTGCCAGTGGGTGGCTGTTCAACAGCATTGCCAACAAGCACGCCGATGCCATGGACAATTACCCGGGCCCCCCAATGTTCTGCCCCGGGCGGCAGACGATGCGCAGACCGCACAGGTGCTTTCCAGCATCCTGCCGGTGGTGCTGGAGCAGGCAGACTATGAGCAGGTGTACAGCGACACCTGGTGGCGCAAGCTCAAGCAGGGCACCGGGGTCAAGGGCGTGTTCTGGGACCCGGAGGCCCGGGGCGGCGTGGGAGAAATCGCCATCCGGCCCATGAACCTGCTCATGCTCTACTGGGAGCCGGGCGTGGCGGATATCCAGGCCTCGCCCCACTTTTTCTCCCTGAGCATGGAGAACAGCAAACAGCTGGAAAGCCGCTGGCCCCAGCTGAAGGGCCACAGCGCCAGTGTGCTGGATGTACCCCGTTTTCTCCACGACGGCGGGCTGGATACCACCGAAAAAAGCGTGGTGGTGGACTGGTACTACAAAAAGCCGGACGAGGCCGGACGCACCCTGCTCCACTACTGCAAGTTCTGCAACGGCGTGGTGCTCTACGCCAGCGAGAACGACCCGGCCCTTGCCGGGCGGGGCTTCTACGACCACGGAAAATATCCCTTCGTGTTCGACCCGCTGTTTATGGAAGAGGACAGCCCGGCGGGCTTTGGCTATATCGATGTGATGAAGGAATGCCAGACCGCCATCGACAGGATGAACCATGCCATGGATGAAAATGTCCTGCTGGCATCCAAGCAGCGGTATGTGCTCAGCGACACGGCGGGCGTGAACGAGGAGGAACTGGCAGATCTCAGCCGGGACATCGTCCATGTGGCCGGGCGGCTGGGAGACGAGAGTTTCCGCCCATTGCAGACCGCCGGTTTGCAGGGGAACAGCCTGAGCTACCGCAACAGCCGCATTGAGGAGCTGAAGGAGATCAGCGGAAACCGGGATATGACCCAGGGCGGCACCGCAGGCGGCGTGACGGCGGCAAGTGCCATTGCGGCCTTGCAGGAGGCGGGCAGCAAGCTCTCCCGCGATATGCTCAAGAGTGCCTACCGGGCCTTTGCAAGGGAGTGCTACCTCATCATTGACCTGATGCGGCAGTTTTACGATGAAGAACGGGTGTTCCGTGTCATCGGGCCTGCCGGAGGCAGAGAGTTCGTGCCCTTTTCCGGGGCAGCACTGCGTGCCCGCCCCATGGGGCAGATGGGCGGCGTGGAGCTGGGAAGCCGGGAACCGGTGTTCGATATCGTGGTGAGCGCTGAGAAGAAATCCACCTTCAGCCGCCTTTCCCAGAATGAAACGGCGAAGGAGTGCTACCAGCTGGGTTTCTTTGCACCCCAGAATGCCGACGCGGCCCTGGCGGCACTGGAGATGATGGACTTTGAGGGCATCGAAAAAGTGCGCCAGAGGGTGCGGCAGAACGGCACGCTGGCACAGAAGCTGACGGCGGCCCAGATGCAGATTGCGCGGTTCAACGAGAAATTGAGCGGCGCGGAGGAAAATCTGAGCACAAGAGCATTGGCGAAGAACCTTTCCGGCGCTTTGCGCCAGCTCTCCTGACAGGAGAGCCAAGTTCACGCTGCTACTGGCTTGCCTCCCCTATGAGGTGAGGTGGCACCGCAGGTGATGGAGAGGTTTTACATGAGAAGGAGGCAGAAATAATCAAGGTGAATTATACGGAATTGGACGGCCCTTGCGGCCCGGCCATGCGTCTGGAGGCGGCGGGCCATGCAGGCTATGCCCCGGCAGGGCAGGATATCGTGTGTGCCGGTGTCAGCACCCTGATGCAGGCACTGGTCAGCCTGCTGGCGGGCGAGGAAAACGCCCACAGCGATGCTTTTGACGAGCCCGATGGCCCCCGCCTGACGGTGACTGCCGCCCGGCCCTGTACCGCATGGGTCGAGGGAGCCTTTGAGCTGGCCAAGGCGGGCTTTGCCCTGCTGGCTGAGCGCTACCCGGACAATGTACGCTTTGCCGACCGGAGTGCCCGGGGCAAGCAGGAGATGATGGACCTGCAGCTGTTTGCTGACGGCGGCGAAGCGGCTGCCCCTGCCCTGAGCGCGGCCCAGGAACAGCAGGCTGTGGCATCGGGTACCCTGAAGCCCGGTGAGAAAGCGGACGCAAAGCAGGAGACGACCGCCCCGGAGGGGGAGAAGGAGGTGAAAGAGACTGAACCGGTCAAGGCGGAAGAAGGGCAGGAACAGGAACCGCCCCGCCCTGCGCTGCCAAAACGTTTCCCGGGAAGCCAGGCTGTGGATGCTCTGCACCGGCGCTGGGCTGCGGAGGAGGCCATGATGCGCCGGGCAGTGCCGGAGTTTTCCCTGCAAAAGGAGCTGGCAGACCCCGAGATGCGCCGTCTGATGCAGCTGCCCGGGATGCGGATGCTGGATGCCTACCGGCTGGCCCACTACGGGGATGCCATGCGCCAGACTGCCCGCACCGTGGAGCAGGGCGTGGTGGAGCGCATCCGCCAGCGCGGGGCACGCCCTGCTGAAAACGGCACCCACCCCGGCAGTGCCGCCGTGACCGGTGCGGATGTGAACCGGATGACCCGCAGCCAGCGGGAAGCGCTGGAGCGTCAGGCGCTCCATGGCGCAAAGATCAGTTTTTGAGGGAAAACCCTCTCACCGCTTCGGTCTGGCTTTGCCAGCGCCTTGCGGAGCTCCCCCGAAGGGGGAGCTTGAAATCAATGAAAGAAAGGATAATGACTATGAACAACTTCAACATTCAGCTGTTTGCCGAAACTCCCCTGAACTCCACCACCACTATGACCCCGGAGATGAAGACCTTCTACGAGAAGCGCCTCATCGACCAGGCAGAGCCCCGGCTGGTGCATGACCAGTTTGCGGATTACTACCCCGTGCCCCAGAACGGCGGCAAGACCATCGAGTTCCGCAAGTACGACAGCCTGCCCAAGGCCAGCACCCCGC
>ENA-OPZZ01001747-OPZZ01001747.1-human-gut-metagenome-genome-assembly--contig:-NODE-1747-length-12329-cov-2.262334_pt1 | contig 12329 bp, 16 predicted proteins | sample MGYA00242487_ERZ504511 | MGnify/ENA primary metagenome ERZ504511 (study PRJEB26092, sample SAMD00036241) | human gut metagenome | host: Homo sapiens | study: EMG produced TPA metagenomics assembly of... | reverse complement strand
TACTTTATTTTAGCAGATTTTATATAAGATTGCCATAGGGAAAGCGGCCGCATTAAATAATAAATCGATTGCCCTATTTCACGCCGTGACTCAGGATAAATTGCTTCCACGGCTCAATCTTATCCGCCTGCAAATGAACACCATCAAAGGTGGAATCGGCTTTTAATGCACCGTTCTCATCATCCAGAACTTCATTGTAATCCAGATAAAAATCATCTTGTTGTCCGCCAGTTTTTTAAGCCACTTATTGCGGGCGTTGATTTCTGTATTGTTGATCACTGTACCCTCTGCATCCTTCTCGGCGGATACATGAATAATAGACTCCACGAAGATCAACGCATTCGGCTGAAGTTCCCTGATACGCGCCACAACCTTTTTGAACTGCTGGTAATAGGTTTCCGCTGTACCGGTTCCCAGTTCATTCACTCCCAACATGATATAAACTTTGCCGAACTGTTTATTCTGAAGTCTCCTCATCAATGGTCCTGTCTTCATCATCCGGCACCACATCCATGATATCCCAGATGTTAGTTCCGGTCTTAACATAGTACGTCGTATTCTCCCATCCCGCATACATTTTCAATGTATCCGTTCTGGAATCACCGATAAACACCGCATCATCCAGATAACTCTGATCCACATCCGTAAACGGTCCGCCTTTTTTGGCGGCCTGCTGTTCCTTCGTTCCCTGGGCATCCGCTTTCAGCAGTGTCGGATGCTCTGCTGCCTTCTGGGTCCATGTACCAAGGACATCCGCCGCCGTTGCCTTCCCTGTATAATTCTTGTAGGCCTCGATCGCACGCTGCCCGCCAAAGTAAGGGCCGCCAATAAGGCAACAGATGATCAAAAGCATCGTCATCGGATACTTTCTGGCCCAATCGATCCATCCACGCATCCTCTGCACCTCCTAAAATCTGAAATATAAAAACGGATTGCTGGCTGCTGTCTGCATCTTATAGACACACAGGCCAAACAGGACAAGGAGAATCAAAATTGTCAGCAGCCTGTTCTTATTCTCACGGTATTTCCCATAAGGCCACGCCGTCGAAAAGATAAAGGCCAACACCAGATAAATACCATACTGCCGTACAGTCTGCCCAAACAGATCCAGATTCATTGTCCAGTAACCGGCATCACTCAAATGTCCGAACATCTGCATCAGATAGGTTTTGACTGCACTCAGATTATCCGATGCAAAAATTACCCATCCGGTCACCACTGCCGGAAATGTGAAACACCATCCGACAACAGGATATTTCTCAAAAAATCTCAGCAAAAACAGCTTTTCTATCATCAACAGGGCAAAATAATACATGCCCCACAGAATAAAGTTCCATCCGGCGCCATGCCATAACCCGGTCAAAGACCAGACCACAAACATATTGAACAGCATTCTGACTTTGCCGTGACGGCTACCGCCGAGAGGAATATAGACATAATTCTTAAACCATCCGCTGAGAGTCATATGCCAGCGACGCCAGAAATCTGTAACAGAAGTCGCCATATACGGATGCCGAAAGTTTCTGGGAATTCGAAATCCCAGCATTTCTCCAAGCCCCATAGCCATCATAGAATAGCCCTGGAAGTCAAAATAAATCTGAAAGGTATATCCCAGTGCTCCCAGCCAAACCATTGGAACAGACGCTGCACTGACACCTGCCGTCTGAACCTGATTCCACAAAGTCCCAAAGGTATTCGCCAACAGCATCTTCAGGCTCAGACCAATGATAAAGGTCTTAATACCATTTCCATATGGCGCCAACTCAAAACACGCTTTTTCAGCTGCGCTGACACATCATGATACAATACAATCGGACCGGCGATCAACTGAGGAAACATACTCAGAAAAGCGCCCAGATCAACAAAACGTTCCTCCGGCTTCACCTGACCTCTGTAAACGTCAATGGCATAAGCTGCAATCTGGAAAGTATAGAAACTGATGCCCAAAGGCAGCGATACCTCTGGTGCATTCACATGGGGCAGCTTCACACTGCTTCCCCTGTCCGCCAGCCAGACGGCCAGATGATTCCAGTTGGCTACAAAAAAATCCATATATTTAAATATAAACAGCATGCCAAAGCCATACATAAGCATGACCACCAGACAAATCCTCTGACATTTCCGGCTTTTTCCCTGGGAATACCTGGTCAATGCGTAATGGATCACCAGCGAAACAAGAATCAGCCAGAAAAACCGATGTTCACCATAGGCATAAAAAAACAGGCTTCCCAAAAACAGTATCAGGTTGCCATATTTTTCCGGAACAGTATAATAAATCAACAAAAAAATCGGCATAAACAGAAATATGAATTCTATACTGCAAAATAACATCGTCTTACAAATCCTTTCTGTAACTGTTATTTCAAGCTGGACACACACACGACTTGATCAGCATTGACTATCATACCACTGAATACACCGAAAAAAAACCTTTTTTACGCTATTTTTGATTTATGATTCAAATTTGCCAAGGAATTCCTTCATTCGAGGATTTTCTGAATTAAACACATCTTCCGGTTTGCCTTCCTCAACGATCACACCCTTGTCCATGAAAACCACATAATCCGACACATTTTTGGCGAAATTCATCTCATGGGTAACAATGACCATTGTCATCTTTTCTGCTGCCAGATTCTTAATAATCTTCAGGATCTCACCTGTCAGCTCCGGATCCAGCGCAGATGTCGGTTCATCGAAGAACAAAATCTTCGGTTTCATTGCCAGGGCTCTTGCAATAGATACTCTCTGCTGCTGACCGCCGGACAGCTGATAAGGATAGGCATTCTCCTTGTCCTCAAGGCCCATTTTCTTCAAAAGTTCTCTTGCCTCTGCATAAACTTCGGATTTATTTCTTTTCTGCACTCTCAATGGGGCATCCGTAATATTTTTTATGACGGAATAATGCGGAAACAGATTGAAATTCTGGAAAACAAGTCCATAGTAACTATGGATCTTCTTCAAATCCGCCGTCTTGGCATACACTGCATGTCCCTCCTTGCTGAAAGCCGCCTTATCCCCAAGATAAATAATCTCTCCGTCATCAATGGTCTCAAGCATCGTCGCGCACCGCAGCATGGTAGACTTACCGGAACCGGAGGGCCCGATAATACTCAAAACTTCACCTTCATCCACATGAATAGATATATCTTTCCAGGACTTCCTGCCCATCAAAGCTTTTCTTAATATGGTTCATTTCCAGTAAACGCATGGGCTCTCCTCCTATCTGTAATAATCCATTTTCTTTTCAAGATAATCAAAAAATACCGCCACAATCAGATTAAAAATGTAATAAAAAATACCCGCCACAATAAACGGAACAACGGATGACTGGGAAGCCACCAGCTGTTTCGTCACGGTAAATACTTCTGCTACCGCCAATGTAAAAGCCAGAGATGTATCCTTGACCAGGGTAATGGTTTCATTGGCTACCGGCGGAATAATCCGCTTGATGACCTGAGGCATCACAATATAGGCAAATGTCTGTGTTTTGCTGTATCCCAGCATTCTGGCCGCCTCATACTGACCAACCGGAATCGCTGCAATGCCGGATCTGTAAATCTCTGCAAAATAAGCGGCATAATTTAAAGCAAAGCCGATCAGGACAGCTTTCAGGCGGTAAGATGGCGTGATCTGCATCCCGAAAATAAAAAAAGGGCCAAAATATACAACAAGCAGCTGCAGCATCAATGGTGTACCACGCATGACAGAAATATAAAATTTGGCAATCACTGACAATATCGGATTCTTTGACATACGAATCAGGGCCAGACCAAGGCCGAGAATCAGCGATGTAATCAGTGTAACAAAAAAGATTTCCATCGTGATACCCATACTGCCAAATAACTGTTGGACAATCTGCATGACCGTCATTCTCATTTCCTCCTTTATAAGAGCAAAAGAGCTGCCACAAAATCAATTGATGAATTTTGCAGCAGCCAAGATGCTCTATTCAATTCTTATTCATTGTCACTAATACAGATATTGGCTGTATTGATGGATGGATACTTCGCTGCAATCTTATCTACAGTGCCGTCTTTCTCCATTTCAAGTAATGTAGACCATACCTGATCTCTCAATTCATCATTGCCTTTCTTAAAAGCAATGCCATACTGTTCCTGTGAAATCACATCATCAAGGATCACAATATTGTCATTCTGGGCCTGCTTCGTCAGCGCAACACCTTCATCCATGGCAACGGCATCTGCGGAACCTGCTTCAAGCTCCATCAGCGCGCTCTCATAATCCGGTACCTGTGTCAGGCTGCCGAAAGAATCTGCCAAAGCCTTGATATCTGTGTTTTCTTCATCCTGAAGTGCTGCCAGTGCTGAAGAATCCGCCTGAACAAGGACATTCTTGCCTGCAAGATCAGCTGCCTTTTTGATACCGCTGTTCTTGTTCACTGCAAATACCTGTGTATTGTTGATATAAGCCGGTGTCCATGTATAATCATCTTCACGGCCATTCATCGTAAAGCCGTTCCAGATACAGTCAATGGAACCCCCATTTAATTCGATATTCTTGGCATCCCAGTCGATTGGTGTCTTCACAAGTTCCCAACCATTTCTGTCACAGACTTCCTGCGCCAGATCCAGGTCAAAACCGACATACTCGCCATTCTCCTGATAACCATATGGCGGGAAGCTGGCATCAAAGCCAACGGTAAATGTCTTGCCATTACCGGCCGTCTCAGTACCGGCAGCCTCGGTTCCGGCAGTTTCCGTTCCCACTGCCTCCGTGCTTGCCGCAGCACTTTCTGTTGTTGACTTCGCGCCTGTATCACTGCTTCCACAGCCTGTTAACAAACATCCCATGGCTAATACTGCAGCCATGCATAAAGCTAAACCCTTTTTCATAAATGCCTCCATCTTACGTTTTCACGGTTCACTCTCTTTACTCTACTAACGCGCTATCATGATAACATACAGATATGTTTTTGTCAAGAAAAGCAAAACGCATTTCTACCCGTTCTGAAAAAAGCACCAATTGTCTTTTCAATCAATTTCAAAATACATTGCTGATGAAAATTTCCAGACCTATACCGATCAAAATCACACCGCCCAATATCTGCGCTTTGCCTGCCAGCTTTATTCCGAATTTACGGCCAATGAACAGCCCTCCAATACAGATAAGAAATGTGACAACTGCAATGATCAGGGAACAGACCAGAGCCATCAGCCAGTCATATTCAGCAATCGTAAATCCTACGGACAGTGCGTCAATGGATGTGGCTACCCCCTGGACCATCAATGCCCAGAAGCCCACGCCGGTTTCCTCCTCCTCACTGTCCCTGGGACAGACACTCTCATAGATCATATGTCCGCCGATATATCCCAACAAGATAAGTGCGATCCACGGAATAAATTTTTCAAATGCTGAAAAGTATTCTACGATCATATGGACACATATCCACCCGACCATCGGCATCAACGCCTGAAATACACCGAAAGTCCCAGCAATCCCCAGCATCTTTCTCTTCTTCATATTCGGCTCATTCAAACCATTCGCCATGGACACAGAAAAAGCATCCATCGCAAGTCCTACACCCAGCAAAATACTATTGACCACAAAAACCAAACTCCAGCTCATACTAACCTCCCAATTTTTCTCTTAATTAATCCTATGACGACATAAAAAAAGTATAGTCCATCGACTATACCTGTCATTTATTCTGTATTCACACAAGACGCACGTATAGCCTGTCAGTTATACATGAGTCTCGCTATTTAAAACAAGCCAGGCCAATGGCCAGTATGTTGACTTGTTACGCTGAAAAAATCGCGCCTGCTACTCCCTCATTTCTTATAAAACTAAAAAATTAATCCTGCCCCTGCACCGACCGAAATGGAACGTAGATACGAACCGTTCGAGTCCGGCAGGACTCTTGCATATATATATCGATTCTAACCTCTTTCTGATTGAGCGCGAGACGGTGCACGACATCCGGTGGATGTCGGTTCTGCACCGACCGGAGCAGAGCGGAGACCTCGAACCGTTCGAGTCCGGCGGAGTCCTTCATTGCGCGAGACGGGGTGCTGGAAGTCCATTGGACTTCCGTTAGCACCGACCGAAGTGGAACGAAGATATGAACCGTTCGAGTCCGGCAGGACTCGTTTATACAAAAAAGATATCCTTCTTGGATACTTTTTATGTATAAGAAAAGCGCGAGACGGGACTCGAACCCGCGACCCCGACCTTGGCAAGGTCGTGCTCCACCAACTGAGCCACTCGCGCATAATAAATAAAATATTCATTTTCAAAGCAGGTGATGGGAATCGAACCCACGTATCCAGCTTGGAAGGCTGGTGTTCTACCATTGAACTACACCTGCGTGCCCAGAACCGGAATCGAACCAGTGACACGAGGATTTTCAGTCCTCTGCTCTACCGACTGAGCTATCTGGGCTTACCGTCGCTCGTTTGCACCAGCGACGCTATTAATCTTACCTCATAGTGAAAGATTTGTCAACAGTTTTTTTAAACTTTTTTTGGATTTTTTTAGAGTTTATACTCTTAGCAGTGCCATCAATTCATCCTTTGTCAATGCAGACAGACCGCCCATCTCACCGCTGAGGATCTCATCCGCCAGATGCTGAAAATGACTTTATCTTCCTTATCCATTCTCTGCTGTGCCAGCTCTGATTCTGTCTGAACATCATTTTCCTTTTGATCTGCTTCCACCGCATACAAAAGTGCCGCCATATGTTTGCAATTCTGGCCGCTATATGCATAAAGGCAGGAACACTCCATGCCTTCAATATCTCCATCTTCTCCCATCCGGGCGATGACATTGTAGCTCCTGCTGCCTTTAACAGCCGCAAACCATTCGTGATCACGATGTGTCAGCCGCTTGACTCTTCCCTCATGGTAATACTGTCTTCCCCTTGAAAGAATGGTGCTGTTAAAATACTTTTTCCAGTCCATCTTTTATATACTCTCTTCCAACTCTTATTATCGCTTACCTTAACCAACTGTCAGCTTCTACCAGGCTGCTACAGTGCCACCGGCTCTTGGTTCTGTTGCCCCGGTCAGTATGCCATTCTCATCTCTGAAGATCAACTGTCCCCGGCCAAAATCCATGCTGTCTGTGGCCACCGTCACATGGTGTCCTCTGGCTTTTAATCGACCTGCCATATCCATCGGAAAGCCCTGTTCAATCTCTATATTCATGTCGCCTGTCCACTGCCATCTCGGGGCATCCAGCGCCTCCTGAGGATTCATATGAAAATCTATGAGATTCATCATCACCTGTACATGCCCCTGAGGCTGCATAAAGCCGCCCATGACGCCAAAAGGGCCGATGGCTTTGCCATTTCTGGTCAGGAATCCCGGGATAATGGTATGATAGGTCTTCTTATGCGGTCCGACACAATTGGCACTTTCCGGGTCCATATAAAAATTGAATCCTCTATTCTGAAGTGCAATGCCTGTTTTCGGCACTACAATCCCGGAACCGAAATTGCAGTAATTAGACTGAATAAAACTGACCATATTGCCTGCGCCGTCCGCTGTGCACAGATAAATCGTACCGCCGCTGGCAGGATTCCCGTACTGCGGTTTGGCTGCACGCTGACCAATATTGGCCGCACGGTAAGCAGCATAGACTTTCGACAGCATTTGCTCCGTCGTTACTTTCATACTTCGGGGATCTGCAATATACTGCTGCCCATCCGAATAGGCCAGTTTCATGGCCTCCAACTGCCTGTGAACCACTTCTTCACTGTCATGGCCGGCCGCAAACTGCATACATTCCATGATATTCAAAGCCATCAGTGCAACAATGCCGTGACCGTTCGGCGGTATTTCCCACACATCATAACCTCTGTAGGAAGTGCTCACTGGCTGTACCCATTCGGCCTCATAGGCTGCCAGATCCCCTTTTCTCAAATAACCGCCGGTTGTCCTTGAATAGCTGTCTATTTCATCCGCCAGGCGGCCTCTGTACAGACTCTCGCATTCCGTTGCCGCCAATTCCCTGAATGTCTCTGCATGGGCTTTGGATGACCAAATCTCTCCAGCCCGGGGTGTATGACCATCCGGTGCAAAGACTTTCCTCCATTCCTCAAACAATTCAGATGAAAGGCTTTCTTCATAATCATCCCATGCCTGACGCCACATTTTGGAGATCACCGGCGTCACCACATAGCCCTCCTCCGCATAGCGAATCGCCGGTTCAAAGATCTGCTCCCAGGATAATGTTCCAAACCGGTCATGCAGTTTCTTCCATCCGGAAACAGCTCCCGGGACTGTCACAGATTCCCAGCCGAACTTCGGCATCTGTTCATAGCCTTTATCCATCAACGCCTCTCTCGTCAGCAAAGCCGGCGAAAAACCGCTGGCATTAAGTCCATAAAGCTTCCCGTCCATCCAGACCTGCGCAAAAGCATCACTGCCGAAGCCATTGGATGTAGGCTCCAGCACGATCATGCAGGCTGCCGTGGCCAACGCCGCATCCACCGCATTGCCTCCGGCCTTGATAATATCCAGTCCGGCCTGAGCCGCCAGCGACTGAGATGTACAGACCATGCCCTTTCGCCCGTAGACTACCTCCCGCCTGGATGGGTACTTATAATTCAAAACATCATAACAGAAATTCACGAAAATCCATCCTTTCGTTTCACGGTAATGGCACCTTCTCAGTCTTTTAAAGCCATCAAAATGCTTTATATTCTGCAATTACCTGTGAATCAAACTAACACAATTATCAAGCTATGCCCAAAATTTCCTCTGCATATAGTCCCATTATACCGTCCATATACTGTTCTGACAACAAATGAAAATGCAAGCATTTTATACCTGTTTTTTTGAAATTTTGCTTGGCTCTGAACAGTTACAAATTTGATTATGGAGGAGATCAGCACTGACTTCATCAGCAATCTTGTATATGGATGTTCTGCTTTCTCATACATTTCCCTGCCTCCCGGCAATTCTTCCACTAACTGTCCATCATGCAGGACACAGACCCGATCACAGATACCGCCTACCAGTGCAAGATCATGGGAAATAAAAAGCATTGCCATTCCCATTTCTTTTTCAGTGAAAATAAAAGCTGCATAATTTGTGCCTGAATCGACACATCCAATGCACTTGTCACTTCATCGCAAATAAGTAGCCTCGGTGATCGAATAATCGCACGCCCAATAGCTGCCCTCTGGCACTCTCCACCACTCAGCTCTCTGCATTTCTTTTGATAGTAAGATGCGGATAGTCCCACAAGATGCATGGTCTCCAACACCTTCTCTTTTAACTTTTTCTGATCTGAAGCTAATCCTCGACTGTAATATCGAATACCTTCTGCAATACCTTCTCCTACACACATATTAGGCGGGAAAGACTGCCAGGGATTCTGAAATACCACCTGTATATCCCTATACAGATCATGCCGTTCCTTTTTTGACATGTCTGCCAATTCTTTTTCATTAGACATCAAATGGATACTTCCTTCATACCCTGTCAGAAAATTTCCTATCAATGAGCCAATTGTACTTTTACCACTGCCGCTCTCTCCAATCAGGCCAAGGCACTCCCCTTCATCAATATCAAAAGAAACATTCGATACAGCCTTTTTCTGTCCACAATTTTCTCTATAACTATAACTGAGATTTCTAATTTCTGCTATTTTCATATCTCCTATGCCCTTTACGCCATCAATGCCCAATGTGTCTCAGAATACCATACTTTGTTCTTCCAACCTTTCATCTGCGGTGTTTCCTGATATTGCGGAAGAATGCCATTCATGGTCGGAATCGCACGAATCAATTCTCTGGTATATGGATGCTGTGGATTTTTCAACAATTCTGTCTTTTTGCCCCATTCTACCAGGTGGCCATGATGCATCACGCCGACTTTATCCGCCATATATGCGACAACTCCCATATTATGCGTCACCATCAGCATTGTCATATGCAATTTTTGACGCATATCCAATATCACATCCAATGTTTGCTTCTGTACAACCACATCTAAGGCACTCGTAGGCTCATCAGCCAGCAAAAACGCCGGTTCATTAACAACAGCCAACGCAATAGCCACCCGCTGCGCCATGCCGCCGCTTAATTCAAAAGGATATTTTGAAAGAATGGTTTCCGGCTCCCTGAATCCAAGCATTCCAAGTAGGCTTTTTGCTGTCTGCTCTGCCTCCCGCACATTGACTTTCCTATGTACATTCATAGCCTCGTAAAACTGACGATGAATGGTCTGAGTGGGATCAAAAGAACTCTCCGGCTGCTGAAAAACCATAGCAATACGGGAGCCTCTCAGCTCCCGGTATTGTTTTTGTTCAGTTGACACAAATTGACCCCCTGAAAAACAATATTTCCTTTAGTAATATGTCCTTCTTCACCCAACAGGCCCATGATACTGCGCACCAGAGTACTTTTCCCACTGCCGCTCTCTCCCACAATCATCACAATTTCTTCCTGAGCAACCTGAAGATCGACATCATGCAGTATTTCTTTTTCTCCGTAATTCACATAAAGCTGTTCAACTGAAAGCATATGTTTTACTCCGCAATATCCAATGTATTCGTAATCAGATAATACTCAGATGGATTCACATCCACACCCGTTACTTTATTGTTATAAACAATAAGCAGCTGCTGGCTGGCAATAAAAGCATCCGGGCAATCATCTACAACCTTCTGAGTCAGATCTTTGACGATTGCATCTCTTTCAGATGTATCAAAGGTAGTTTCCAGTTTCTGTGCATCTGCATCTACATCTGAATTACTGTAATGGCCATAATTATCAGTACCATCTGATACAAACAACATATTGATCAGATACTGAGCATTACCTGTTGGTGCAAGGGCATAACTCAAAGCTGCAATATCAAAGTTTCCAGCCTGAAGTACATCATCCAGTACATCATAAGTCTCAATACTTAACTTAATTCCAATTGCTTCCAGCTCCGGCTGCAGCATATCTGTCATTTGCAGCAAACCTGTGTTGTAGCTGTATGTAACCAGTTTTAATTCCAGAGGTTTTTCCGGTGTGTAACCTGCAGCTTCTACCAGTGCTTTGGCTGCTTCTGTATCGTACTTATCAACAGAAAGATTAATGCCATCCGTACCACCATAACTCAATGTATCCGGATAAATGCCATAGGATGGTTTTGCATATCCTGCAAATACAACATCTGCATAGCCCTCACGATCAATACACATACTGATGGCTTTACGAATATTCACATCCTTCAATGCTTCTGATTCAAGATTGAACTGAAGAAACTGGGATCTTGTTGATGTTGCTGCACCAATTGTATAGGTATCTGTATCAGAGAAAAGTGAAGCACTTGCTGCCGGCAGCTGTGCAATCATATCAATTTCTCCATTCTGAAGTGCCATATTTAACGCATCTACATCATCCATAATTTTCAGTTCAATATGATCAATTGCCGGTTCTCCGCCCCAGTAATTGCTGTTTTTGTCCATCTTTACTTCTGTCATAGCTGTGAAAGCAGTCGCCACGTAAGGTCCTGTACATGATGCCCCAAGTTCAGGATCAATCTCACTTTCCGCGTCATAAACACCAAACATCGGATCACAAAGATCATTCAAAATTGTAGGATTCGCTTCTGGTGTATGAATCGTCAATGTCTGGCCGTCAGCCTCCATGGAATCAATTTTCAGTGTACTGGCCGCCCGGGTATTATTATTATAAGTCCTTTCAAAACACTTCTTTACAGCTTCTGCAGTAACGGCATTACCATTGGAAAATGTGATGCCATCCTTTAATGTGAATACCCATGTTGTATCATCCGTATTCTCATAGCTGTCAACCAGCCATGGCTGAGGTGCCAGATTATCATCTAATCTGAACAAGTTCTCACTAATACCATAAATGGACATAATCCATCCATCCCAGTTGTTCGCAGGATCCAGACTCTCTGCGCCGAAAAAATCCTGTTGTTGCACCGGCTTTCAGTGTTTTCTCACCATCACCCTTCAGAAACAGCACTCTCAGCTGCTATTTCTGACGCACTTGTCTCCGCCGCCTTTGTTTCATTGTTCCCACCATTACTGCCGCAGGCCACAAGGCTAAGCACCATTGCTGCTGTCACAGCAATCGTTAATAATTTCATTTTTCATTTGATTACTCCTTGTTCTTTTTTATATAAATTTAAAATGTTACCCTTTTATTACCCTTCATCAATCACATCACGAAGTGCATCTCCCAATAAATTGAATATAACAACTGTAACCAACAGCGCCAGCCCCGGAAATACAATACACCATGGCGCCTGTTGGATAAATGTTTTCGCCTCGCTCATGGTGGCTCCCCACTCCGCTGTTGGTCTGGACGGCCCCAGCCCAAGAAACGATAAACCGGCCAT
>ENA-OPZZ01001746-OPZZ01001746.1-human-gut-metagenome-genome-assembly--contig:-NODE-1746-length-12335-cov-1.929063_pt1 | contig 12335 bp, 15 predicted proteins | sample MGYA00242487_ERZ504511 | MGnify/ENA primary metagenome ERZ504511 (study PRJEB26092, sample SAMD00036241) | human gut metagenome | host: Homo sapiens | study: EMG produced TPA metagenomics assembly of... | reverse complement strand
AGATCGCTCTTCTGATCTACGACTCCGCCCCTCGCCTGCTCCGGAGATGTGTAATGAACCGATCCCATAACGCTTGTGCTGATCGTCTGTGTAGACGTGGTCGCACGGGCAATGCCGAAATCCGTCACTTTTACTTTTCCGTCTTTTGAAATGATAATATTCTGAGGCTTAATATCTCTGTGGATAATATGATGATTGTGCGCCGCCTGAAGCCCTGTCACCATCTGAATGGAAATACTGATCGTCTCTTTTGCCGAAAGTCTTCCCTTTTTCTTTATATAATCTTTCAGAGTGATCCCTTCGACAAGCTCCATTACCATATAATACAGACCTCTGTCCTGACCGACGTCATACACGTTGACAACATTCGGATGCATCAGTCCTGCCGCTGCCTGCGCCTCACTCAAAAATTTCTTTATAAATACCTGATCCGAACGATAATCGCTTTTTAATACTTTGATCGCGACATAGCGGTTTAATTTACGATCCTTTCCCTTGTAAACATCCGCCATACCACCCGATCCGATCCGTCCGAGTATCTCATATCTTTTTCCTAAGCAAACTCCCTCTTTAATCATAATACACTCACCTCATCTGCAAACGGTTCTATAAGGACAACCCCTATATTATCTGTACCGCCGTTTTCTTTTGCCGCTTCTATAAGAGCCTGACCGGACTCTACGATATCTCTTCCTCCCTGAACAATATGAAAAAGTTCCTCATCTTCTACCATATTGCTCAAACCGTCCGTACACATCAATATGATGTCTCCCCTTTTCAGACGGTGCTCGTAAAAGTCTACCTCTACATCCGCTTTCGCGCCGATCGCTCTCGTAATAATATTTTTATCCGGATGATGTTTTGCTTCTTCCGGTTTTATCCCGCCAAGCCTTACCATCTCTTCTACCAGGGAATGATCTTTCGTAAGCTGCTGAATGCCCTGATTGATCAAATACAAACGGCTGTCTCCTACATTCGCGAAATACATCATCTGATTTGAGATCGTCGCCGCAACAACCGTCGTTCCCATTCCTTTGAGATGTTCGTCTCTTGAAGCTTCTTTTATGATCTCCCTGTTTGCCGTTTTTATAGCGCCTACAAGACATCTTTCAATATCTTCGCCTTCGCTTAGCGCCAATTCCCTGTTGAGCACTTCAACCGTATACTTGGAAGCATAATCTCCCGCCTGGTGACCTCCCATACCGTCTGCCACCACAAAGAGGTTCTGAAGAATTCCGAGAGGTCTGTCAGTCACATAAACATAATCCTGATTTACTTGTCTTACCATTCCTACATCTGTTATCGAAAATGTTCTCATATGCTTCTCCTTAATTCTCATTCATTGTCTCTTCCTCGTAGCGCCGTCTAAGCTGACCGCACGCCCCGTCGATATCCGAGCCCATTTCTCTTCTTATAGTAACATTAATTCCGCTTTTTCAAGTTTATTTTGAAATTCAAAGCACTTTTGCGGCTTGGACGCTGAAAAGAACGCTCCTTTACCGGATTTACCGGAATCAGGTTCAGATGACAGTTACGCGGCGCGAGAAGCTCGGAAAGCTCCTTTGCATCCTCGTCCGTATCGTTCACCTCATGTACAAGACTATACTCAAACGTCACTCTGCGTCCTGTCTTTTTAAAATAAGTATCGCAGGCGGAAAGTACCTCGCCTAATTCGTACTTATTTGCGACAGGCATCAGTTTCCTTCTCTTTTCCTGCGTAGATCCGTGAAGAGAAAGCGCCAGTGTGATCTGCAGACGTTCCTCTGCCAGTTCCAGTATTTTCGGTACGATCCCGCATGTAGAAACAGTCACGTTCCGCTGACTGATATTCAGTCCGTGTTCATCTGTCAGTATGTGAATGAATTTCAGAAAATTATTATAATTATCAAGCGGCTCTCCTGTTCCCATGATAACGACGTTGGAAACCCTCTCTCCGATAATTTTCTGGATCTGGTAGATCTGACCGAGCATTTCGGATGCAGACAGATTCCGTTTTAATCCCCGATCGTCGAAGCGCAGAATACACATCCCATGCGGCATCCCGCCTGCGAGGAAATACATACCGAATTACCGTGCTTATACCGCATAAGAACGCTTTCCACCATGTTTCCGTCATACAGACGGAACAAAAACTTGTTCGTTCCGTCCAGTTTCGACTGCTGCCGCTCTGCCATCTGTACCGGAAAGATATCATATTCTTCCGCAAGCTTTTCCCGAAGTTTCACAGACAGGTTCGTCATCTCGTCGAAACGATCTGCAAGCTTCACATGCAGCCATTCATATATCTGTTTTGCCCGAAACGGTTTTTCTCCGAGACGTTCCAGCTCTTTTTGTAATTCTTCATATTCATATGCCCGAATATCTTTCTTCATTCTCATACTTTCCTTTTTCATTTTTCGTATCCTGCCATTTCACCCTTTTGCGCGTCCTGCCATTTCATCCTTTTTCGGCGTTCCGGCATTTTCAGACTTCTTTTTTCCGCAATCGCGCAATAAAAAATCCGTCGCTTTTATGAACTCCCGGAAGAAGCTGGATACAGCCGTTCTCTGTCACGCTTTCTCTCAATTCAAGGCAAAGATCTCCCTTATATCGTCTGCGTAAAATTCAGGAAATTCTTTCAAAAACCAATGTACGTTTTCGATATTTTCTTTCGGGTTCACAGTACACGTACTGTACAGAAGTTCTCCTCCCGGCTTCACATAAGAAGCCGCGCAGGAAAGGATTTTTCGCTGAAGCTTTACGAGACTTACGATTCCTTCCGGCGACGCTTTATATTTCAGATCTGTTTTCTTCCCAAGCACTCCCAGACCGGAACAAGGCAGATCGGCGATCACAATATCCGCTTTACCCGCTGATTTTTCATCATACACAGACGCATCCTGACAAACCGCGGTTACATTGCCAAGTCCCATACGTTCTATATTTTCCTCGATCAAAGACACTTTATATTCTGTCAGATCACGGGCTTCCACATGACCGGAACATCCGGCTTGACCTTCCATCAAAATGCGTTCCGCCACATCAAGCGCCTTTCCGCCCGGCGCCGCACACAGATCGATCACCTGCGCTCCCGCCTGCACATGCGCCAGTTCTCCTACAAGCATCGAACTGATATCCTGCACGACGAACAGACCTTCCCGAAATGTTTCCAGAGACTCTAAATAATCATATTTTGAAATGAGAAGCGCATCCTTTAAATACGGATGATTTTCCACTAAAACATGTTCTTCCTCAAGCCGCTTTTTCAGCTGCTCCATCGTAATCCGGCTTCTGCAGCGTCTGATCGTTGTCGGCTTTTCTGTCTGGAAATCTTTCAGCATCGTTTCGATCAAAGAAAGATCATACGTTTCTTTCCATAATCGGATGATCCATTCCGGACAGGAATATCGTACCGAAAGCCGTTTGATCGGATCTGACGGATACTCCACCTCATCGATTCCTTTGACAACACTTCTCAGCACGCCGTTGACATAGCCTCTCAGACCGGAAAACCCTTTCTTCACTGCCAGTTTTACCGATTCACTGCAAACTGCATGATCGGGAATACTGTCCATATATTTTATCTGATAGACCGCGCTTCTTAAAATTGCCCGAATTAACGGCTTCATCTTTTTACTTTTACTTTGGAGAAACAATCCAGAATATAATCGATCTCTGTCATATGTTCCAGCGTTCCTTTCCGTAACGCGGGTGATAAATGCTCTTTCCCTTTTCTCAAGATATTGATATTTTGTCAAAACTTCTCTTAATACAATATGACTGTATCTGCCGTTTTCCGTTACTTCCATAAGGATTGCGGCTACGATTTCTCTTTCATTGATCGCCTTTGCCATTATTCTCTCCCAAACACCATTCCTTCTTCCACTTTATATCCGCGCAGAAACGAGCCTGTATCCATTCGTTTCTTGCCGGGCATCTGTACTTCTAAAATACGAAGCACGCCGTCTCCCGTCTGTATGCAAAACGAATCTTTTGCTACGGACACTACCGTTCCCGGCATGGCGTTCTTCCCGGTTTTCTGCGCTGTATGTTCCTCGCTTCCCAGTTCGGTTTGCTCTGCACATTCTTCCTGTGGCTTTGCCAACGCTTTCCATATCTTCATCACTTTTCCGTCCCGGTGTGTATATGCGCTTGGCCATGAATTCAATCCACGCACGAGACGCTCGATCTGCACTGCCGATTTCGCCCAGTCGATATTGCCAAGATCTTTCGTGAGCATTTTCGCATAAGCAGTCGGGCTTTCCGGCTGCTTTTCAAACACTGCTGTTTTATTTTCTATTGCATGCAATGTTTTTACGCAGAGAGCGGCGCCTGCTTCTGCCAGTTTGTCATGAAGCGACTCTCCTGTCTCGTCTTCTGCGATCGGGATCTCGGTCTTTAAAATCATATCTCCTGTATCAAGTCCTTCATCCATCTGCATCGTTGTAACGCCCGTCACGCTCTCTCCTTCTATGATCGCCCACTGGATCGGTGCAGCCCCACGATATTTCGGAAGAAGAGATGCATGGACATTAATACATCCGTAAGGCGTCATCTCAAGAATCTCCTTCGGAAGGATCTGACCGAAAGCAACAACGACCATCACGTCGGCATTGTATTTTCTCAATTCTTCCACACACTCAGGATCGCGCACTCTTTTCGGCTGATACACCAAAATCCCATGCTTAACCGCCGCTTCCTTTACAGGCGTAAACTGCATTTCTTTTCCTCTGCCTTTTGGCTTATCAGGCTGTGTGACGGCGAGACACACATCATGCCCCGCTTCCACAAGCGCTTCCAGTGTTCCGACCGAAAAATCGGGTGTTCCCATAAATATGATTCTCATTCTTCCCCTCCTTGCGCATCGTCTTGATCTTCTTCATCATAAGACACTTCATGAAGTCCGTCTTCTGCCAGTTCAACATACAGTTTTCCGTCCAAATGATCAAGTTCATGGCAAAACGCCCTTGCAAGCAAGCCTTCGCCTTCCATTTCGAACTCGTTCATATTTTCATCAAACGCCCGCACTTTTACACGGTCCGGTCTTGTAACGATTCCGAATTTTCCCGGTACGCTTAGACATCCTTCTTCTCCTGTCTGTTCGCCTGAAGATTCGATGATCTGCGGATTGATCAAAACAATCGGACCTTCCCCTACATCGATCACTACGATTCTTTTCAAAACGCCGACCTGCGGAGCCGCAAGACCGACACCGTTGCTTTCATACATTGTCTCAAGCATATCTCCGATCAGTATTTTCGTGCGAAGCGTCATCTTCGGCACTGCTTTACACTGTTTTTCTAATATATCGTCTCCTATTTCTCTAATTACTCTGATTGCCATTTTTCTCCTTCTTTCTATCCGCTACATCGGATTAAAATCAAATTGTATTCTCATTTATCAAATCCCGAATTAATCTCAATATATTTTTTCCGTCCGGTCTTTCAGCACGACAAGATCATGATAGTCCGCGGTTTTTACATAGATCACTTTCCGATAAACATCGTTGATCTTTTCGATCCCCGGACTTGCCGGGCCGATCACGGACGCTTCGATATCCTTCTTCGCTTTTATCATATATTCTTTCAAATAACGGCAGCCTGTTTCCAATAACGCCTCATCGGCGCTTGATATAAACACTGCCAGAAGATTTTCTGCCGGGGGATACCCCATCATCGTTCTGTATCGGATCTCTTCCTCATAGAACGCCTCATAATCCTGCGCCGCAGACGTTGCGATCGCATAATGATCGGGACTGTATGTCTGAATCACCGCTTCTCCTTTTTTATCTCCGCGCCCCGCTCTTCCGACCGCCTGAGTCAAAAGCTGGAACGTTCTCTCGCCCGATCTGTAATCATCTGTATACAACGACATATCCGCAGCCAGAATCCCGACTAATGTTACATTTGGGAAATCATGACCTTTTACGATCATCTGCGTACCGACAAGTACGTCCGCCTCTTCATTTGCAAATGCAGACAGTATTTTCTCATGGGAATCTTTCTGTCGTGTCGTATCCATATCCATCCGCAGCACTCTTGCCTGCGGAAATACCGTCTTCACAATCTCTTCGATCTGCTGTGTTCCCGCCCTGAATTCTCCGATATGGTCCGAGCCGCATTCAGGACATATTTTCACACGCGTCTGTTCGTATCCGCAGTAATGACATCTCATCTTTCCGTCCCGATGGACCGAAAGCGACACATCGCAATGCGGACACTTTATAACATGCCCGCATTCCCGGCACGAAACAAACCCGGAATACCCTCTCCGGTTCAAAAAAAGCATCGTCTGTTCTTTCTTTTCAAGCCGCTCTTTCATCAGTCTTTGCAGTTGTTCGCTGAGTATCGAACGATTTCCGTTCTTCAATTCTTTCCGCATATCCACCGTATAAACCTCTGCCGGATCCTGCATTTTAGAACGGTTCTTCATTTCCATCAGAACATACTCGCCGTTTTTTGCCCGATACATGGCTTCCATCGACGGAGTCGCGCTTCCCAGAACAACGCTCGCGCCTTCTGTCTGCGCTCTTCTTAGCGCCGTTTCCCGCGCGTGATACCTCGGCGTCTGTTCACTTTATAAGTCGGCTCATGTTCTTCATCGATCACGATCAGTCCCAGATTCGGAAAAGGAGTAAAAAGCGCCGATCTCGGTCCGATCATCACATCCACTTCCCCGGCTTTCGCCCTCATCATCTGATCGTATCGTTCTCCTGCGGACAGCCGGGAATTCATAACAGATACCCGGTCTTTAAATCTTCTGTAAAATCTCATCACAGTCTGGTAAGTTAACGCGATCTCGGGAATCAGAACGATTGCCTGCTTCCCCTTATCTACAACAGACTGTATCATTTCCATATAAACTTCTGTTTTTCCGCTGCCCGTAACTCCATGGAGCAAATATGTTTTTCGGATTCCGTTTTCATAATCCTTACAGAAACGCATAATCGCACGTTTCTGCTCCTGCGTATAAATAATCTCCTTCTTTTGAATATTTTCCGCATGAACCGGATTACGATACACCTGCTCTGATTCTACGGCGAGAACATGCTGTTCTTCCAACGCGCGTATCACCGTGGCAGTAATATTAAGCTTCTTTCTGACAAGTTCATAATCTAAAAGCGGATCGTCAAGAAGCGCCGCCATCAGACGCGCCCTCGCTTTCTGATTCTTTTCCAGATAATAATGAAGCAAAATCATAATATCCTGCCGTCTTCTTCTTAAAGGCGGAACATAGATTTTCAAAACGTCCAGACGGTACAAAAGGTCTTTTCTGAATTTCCCTTCCCTGACCAGCTCTTTTAAAATTTTTATTAGTTGCTGCAATAATTCTCACATCAATGGCAATAACTCTGTCTCCCCCGATTCTTCTCACTTCTCTCTCCTGAAGCACTCTTAAAAGCTTACTTTGAAGAGACATAGATATTTCCGATATTTCATCTAAAAACAAGGTTCCTCTGTGGGCCAGCTCAAAAAGCCCAATCTTTCCCCCGTGTCTGGCACCGGTAAACGCGCCCTCCACATAGCCAAACAGCTCCGATTCCAGCAGGTTCGGCGCGATGGTCGCGCAGTTGATCGCCACAAAGGCCTCATTATGGCGCATACTGAAGTTGTGAATGCTCTGCGCGAAGATTTCCTTGCCCGTACCGCTTTCCCCCGTGATGAGGACTGTGGACGAGACCAGGGCATAGCGCTTCGCCGTCTGGATCGTCTCCTTGGTCACGGAGCTGGAGCCCAGGATGTCCGAGAAGGATTTTGACGCAAACAGGCTTTTTTAAAAAACCTTCTGCCGCACCTGCTGCTCGATCTTCCGCACATATTCCACTTCCTGCAGCACGAAAACGATCTCCGTGATCTCCTCACCGGTCTTGACTGGGATCGTTGTGCAGGTGTACTTATACGCATCGGCTTCCGTCAGCTCATCATAGATGCAGCCACCCGACATGGCCCGGTTGATCCGGTCGATATACAGTGGGTCCTTGACCCGGGTGCCGACCACCAGATCACTGAGGAACTTTTTCGCCAAGCGGTTCAAATGGGTAATCTTGTAATCCGAGTTGACGATTACGATACCCTCGTGCACGGTATCCAGCACTGAGCGGAAAAGGTCGCTCCACCGCTTCTCCCGATCCATGGCCGTCAATAGGTTTTTCGCATCCGCGATGGCTGTGCTGATCTCATATTGGTTCGTGGTGATGCAATAGGTATGGAGCCCCAGTTTTTCGCGAATCGGCAGGCGTCATAGCCGCCCACGACGGCCTTTACACCCAGGTTTTTGATCTCAAGGACCTGCGTCTCAAAATCCGACCATCTGCCGATAGTGAAATAATGGATATTCGCCTTCATGGCGTATTCCAATTCACTGGCCATCTGCACCAGCGTGCTGTTGCCGATCACGGCAAATTCGCCCCAGGTATGGGTCGCCTGCAGTAGAATCGAGGTAATATTGTTGCCTGTAAACGGGATTGAAACGACAGGCACGCCCAGCCCGGAATTGCGCAGGCGCTGGGCGTGTCCGCCTCTTGCGATCAATACGCGAAAGCCCTCTTCTTCCAGCTTTTTGCCCCATTCGTAGCTCTCCTCATAGGTACGGGAGGCAACCAGGCGAATATCCTCGCTGGAAAAAGCGACCGCGTCTTTGGCAATCCGCATCATATCCTCGTTATTGACGATCATTGCGATGTGTTGCATGTGAATACTCCCTTCTGCTTAGTCTACTGATGGTAGGGTCATAGCAATTAAAATACCACATACGGTAAGAAATAACGAGGAACGTATCCAACAGTCCATTCCGTGATGGACGGCGTCACTTGCCCTCCGCTTCCAGCCTTTTCCACCTCAGCGAAGTTGACCAGTTCGATCATGGTGCCCAGCTGGTCACCAGTATCAAAAGAAGCCCCACTCCAAACGCGGGGATGGCGGGAGGTCGGGCCCGTCTGGACCTTATGGGCACCGCAGCTTTCCAGCAGGGCTTCCGTGCCCTTGAAATCATCCGTGTCAAACGCCACGTGGTGAATGCCCTCGCCGTGCTCCTCCAGGAAATCGGAGAGCGCGGACGCTTCGCCAAAGGGCTGTAGGATCTCAAACTCCATATCGCCGAAGTAATAGAGGGCCACACGCTGATAGAAGTCGGATTCCTTGCCCTTATAATACTTTTTGCCGGGCGCGGTAGGAGAGCGCTCAATAATGCGGGTGGGCTCCATCCCCAACAGCTTCCGGTACTTTTCCATGGCCTTGTCCAGATCCCGGACGATCAGGCCTACCTGACACAGGCGGGCTTTTTTGCTTCACTCATGATATCTCCTCCTTACTCCATTCAGCCAAACCATTTCATAAGCCTTTACATGGCCGGCCTCGTCCTTGTCCATCTCCATGATGCCGCCCATGTGCGCGTTCCAGCGGTCCAGGATATCCTGGTGCTCCTGATAGATCTGGTTTTTGTGCTCCATACCCAGGAACTCATAGTAGCCGATCAAATCATTGCCGTTGTGCCAGATGGAATAATTCTGCATACCGGCGCGGCGCATCAGCTGCTCCATCTCGGGCCAGATCTCCTGATGCTTTCGGGTGTACTCCTCCAGCTTGCCATCCATTACATGGCCCTTCCACAGAAATCTCTCCATTATTTTGCTCCTTGTATTATAGAGTAGTAGTTATTAGAGCCCCTCTCCAAGGGCTGTGCTACACTGTAAGGGATGCTGTGGATTGGTTGGGTTCTCCTACCACAAGATGGTTTCAGAAAGGTTCCAACCACAGCCCCTTACAATTTTGTTAATCAGTTAAATACCGCCGGACGGTTTATGTGGAACAAGGCTACAAAAGTAAGGTGCACTGTGGATGCAGCATCATAATTCTAACCGCTGGAGGTTCTTGCTATGGTAGTTTCTGTTGGTATCGATGTTTCAAAGGATAAGCACGACTGCTTTATCCTCAACTCGGAAGGCGAAATCCTTTCGGATGTGTTCACCATCCCAAACAGTCTGGACGGTTTTACCATTCTGCTGCAAAGAATTCGGGACTGCTCTTCGTCTCAAGACAACATAAAAGTAGGGCTTGAGGCAACCGGGCATTACAGCTACAACATTCTCGGGTTTCTTCTTGACAATGGTCTACCCACCTATGTCTTGAACCCCTTGCGCACAAACCTTTACAGAAAGAGCCTTAGTCTCAGAAAGACGAAGACTGACCGGGTCGATGCGCGAACGATTGCGGCTATGCTTTTGTCCGATGCAGGCCTCAAGCCCTACACAGACACAGTTTACCACAACGAGGAGCTAAAGTCATTGACAAGATACCGTTTTGACAAGGTAAAAGAACGGGCGAAGCTGAAAAGTTCCGTTTCAAGACTTGTCTGCATCCTATTCCCGGAATTGGAAAAGCTTACGCCAACGTTGCATATGCCTTCCGTATACGCTCTGCTGGACGAGTTTCCCGGCGCAAAACAAATTGCCGAGGCAAACTTAACACACTTGAAAGCCATCCTTCACAACGCATCCAAAGGCCGCTATAACAGGGATAAGGCCATAGATATCCGCGAATCAGCCAGAGCATCTATTGGGGCAGTAATGCCTGCAAAATCACTGGAGCTTCGCCACACCATCCGGCTCATCCGAGAGCTGGACGCTGAGATTGAAGATATTGAAGCAGCCATTCAAAGCATCATGAACGAGATGCATTCGCCCATTACCACCATCCCTGGCATCGGCACTCGGATGGGTGCTATGATTCTTGCCGAAGTAGGCGATTTTTCCCGCTTTGATTCCCCGGACAAGCTGTTGGCATATGCTGGTATGTCCCCGTCTACCTACCAATCTGGGCAACTTAAGAACTGCTATCCCCATATGGAGAAGCGCGGTTCCAGATACCTGCGCTATGCGCTTTACAACGCCACCAAGTATGTCTGCCTATGGGCCCCAACCTTTGCTGCATACCTTGCAAAAAAGCGGGCGGAGGGCAAACATTACAACATTGCGCTTTCTCACGCTGCCAAGAAGCTGGTGCGGCTTATTTTTGCTATGGAGAAATCCAGGCAGCCGTACTGCTCGGCAACGTAAATTCCTCTTGATAGCCAGCACTGGGGTTCTAACGAGTATACCCTTTTTGAACCATCTGCCGTTTTACCACATCCATTCATTTTTAGGGTTGACACTTAATAGTTAATCTTTCTGCTCGCTGTTTACAAATTGATTTTGTGGGACCAGTGTCCACCGCTGGAGTAGTTCCACTCAATGGTGCCGTCCTCATACTGAATGACCCCGTGGGCAGTCAGACACCAGCCATCCGTAATTCGCTCAAAACCTGCCAGAGAGTCGCTTGGATGGGCATGTCGGAGGACTTGTGTGCAGAGATAGTCACGACCATTTCGGTTGCGATAGATACGCCCTGTAACAGGGAAAATATACTTTTTTCCATATGATTCTCCTTTGGACTGTCTGTCTTATGTGCAGCAGAAAAGGAACCGGCTGCCTGTATGAAAGCAGGCAGCCAGTTCCTCTTTTTATGCTCACGCCAGCGGCGGGAGCCGGTATCATTTTTCAAGATGGTGAGGTGTTCCACGCGGATGAAGTGTCAGTCTGCGCTTTGCCCCACGGCCAGAGATCTCAATCAAACCCGCAGTTTCCATCTCCTTTGCCAGCGTATAAGCCCGGGTGCGCTTGATCCCCAGAAGCTCCTGCAACTCCTGGTCGGAAATCTCTCCATGAGCGGACAGATATTCCAACACGGTTTTCATCTGGGGCGTGACCGCTTTTGGCATATCTGAACCAGGCGCGTCTGTTTGTCTGGCATGGTTCAGATTCGGCAATACAATACGGAAAGAGTTGGGCGCCACTGAAATGCTAGGCTGCACCGGGCAGTCGCGGTATGCCGCAAAGATACGCCGGATGCCTGTACCATAAGCCTCAATGTAACGCAGCCGGAGGAAAACCTCCGCCAGCTTCCGATTCCGCAATTGTGAGATTCCGTTTTGGATGTCTGCGACCGTGAGGCCAGCCAGCAGGCCGCCCAGAGAGATAAACTCCATCTCATCCTCATTTATATGATAAGCGTGCTGCCGCTAAAGCCATAATCCCGATGGATAATCGCATTGAGCAGAGCTTCCCGGATTGCTTCAGGCGGATAGTCCCAATAGTCCACACGCTCCAATCCGACGATCTCCGAGCGGGTCTGATTGCAGAGCTGGAGATAGTCATAGGCATCATCCAATTGTGCCAGAAGGGAGCCCGAAAACTCCCGGCGGTCTCGGAATATGGTGTTCGCCGCATCGGAAAAGACGGCCGCTTTGATGGTATGGGTACATTGATCCGATAACAGCAGGCCGAGATTGGTGTATAGACCCAAGCTGCGGGAGCGTATGCC
>ENA-OPZZ01001743-OPZZ01001743.1-human-gut-metagenome-genome-assembly--contig:-NODE-1743-length-12361-cov-3.539562_pt1 | contig 12361 bp, 11 predicted proteins | sample MGYA00242487_ERZ504511 | MGnify/ENA primary metagenome ERZ504511 (study PRJEB26092, sample SAMD00036241) | human gut metagenome | host: Homo sapiens | study: EMG produced TPA metagenomics assembly of... | reverse complement strand
GACGGGAGACCGGCAGGTCTGCCGGCAGACCATTTTCGTCCGGGTCGAAGCAGATCACTTCGCAGCGGCCTGCGGCGAGCTTCCTTCTCCCACAGCGGATTGCCGTTGACGGTATTCCACGGCTTCGGAACGGCCCGGCACGCGAACCATCGACGGGAAGCGGTTTTCGAACACGACCACGTTGTAGTCGGTGTCCGGCACTTCGCCGTCTTGGTACGGGTCGCCCGGCTTGCGTGCGGCCAGCGGGTTGCCTTTGGCGGTGGCGCCAGGGCCCGCGGTGATCGGACGGTTCATGCGTGCGGTCGCCATAGGAATCCAGTCGCCGGTCAGTGGATCGCGACGCATTTCCGGAGCAGCGTACGGCACTTCCTCACCGGCCGCGTTGAGCTGGTTGGAGAAACGGTATGCCAGCTGACGAGGATCGTTCAGTTCGCGCGTCTTCGCGCCGGAAACGTATTCCGGATCATCGTCGAGGTAGAAGAAAGCGCGGCCATCGGCGAGCGTGGTCGGCGTGATGCGAATGTGCTCCTTCGCGTACTCTCCGGGAGTGTAGTTTGCGAATTCACTCATTATGGTTATTCACCTTCCTGAATAGGCTCGCTCTGGTGTGCCAGCACGAGCTCTTTAACCAAATCCCTTGTTTTCCCAACCGAATCGGGGTCTAGTCCATCATCGGTAATGACCGTGTCCACCTGGTCGAAGCGTGCGAAAAGCGACAATGATGTGCAGCTCCACTTGGTGTGATCGGTCAAAATTATGGTGCGATCGGCAATGTCCATCATTGCCATATCGGTTGCGGCCTCAAGCGAGTTCGGCATGAGGAAGCCGCGCGGAATGGACACGGAATGCGTGCCCAGGAAGACTGTGTTGACGCGCAGGGAGGCCACCACTTTGTCTGCGATCGGGCCTACGAGCGAGTTGGATCGGGTGGTCACGCCGCCGGTCACGATGACTTCCACGTCTTTCGATTCCAGCGCCTGCACCAGTTCCGCCACCGGAATGGAGTTGGTGAGGATGGTGATCCCCGACGACTGCTGTGATTCCAGCAGATGTTGCGCGAATACGTATGCGGTGGTGCCGCCGCCGATGGCGATCACGTCGCCGGGTGCCACATATTTGATGGCTTCCTGTGCGATGGCGTCCTTCAATCCGATGTCCATCTGCGACTTTACGGAGAACAGCGGCTCACTCAGCAGCGTGCTGGTGGTGACGGCGCCGCCGTGCACACGCTTCAGCAGACCCTTGTCGGCCAGATCGGCGATATCGCGTCGGATGGTCATGGCGGAAACGCCCAATTCCTTGGACAATGCGGTGATACGCACCGCACCGCGGGTACGCAACCTGCTCAAAATCAAATGCTGACGTTGTGACGATATCATTCGAACATTATCGCACATGTTCACTCAAAATAAAAACTGAGATGAGCGTTTCGCGCGTTTTCCTCACGAAAAAATATACTTGGCACTCCTGTAATCGTTCAAATCGAACAAAAACGAACGTCGACATCCCGTCAGCGAAATCAATCGACGTGTTGCTTTCCTGCGACAAACGGTGCGAGAATAATGAACCATGACGTATGTTTCTGAGAATTTCTGGCACGATGCGGTGAACAAAGCCACCACCGATCTCTTCACCTTCGGCTACAAGCACATCATCAAGCCGCATTTCGTGTTCAATCAGACGCCCGATGTGGCGCACGACCAGATGATCCAGTTCTGCAAGATCACCAAGAACATTCCGCCACTGATGTGGGCGTGCCGTGAAATGCTCAACTATTCCGACCCCGTGCTGGAAACCAGCGTGATGGGCGTCGACTTCGTCAATCCGCTCGGCCTTTCCGCCGGCCTCGACAAGAACTGCGAGATGCCGGTGCTGCTCGACAACGCCGGCTTCGGCTTCGAAACGGTCGGATCCACCACGTCTCGTCCGTGTCCCGGCAATCCGAAGCCGTGGTTCCACCGTCTGCCCGAATATGATTCGATGATGGTGCATGTCGGTCTTGCCAATGAGGGTTCGGAAATCGTTGTTCCGCGCGCGGAACAGGCTTGGACGAAGGCGCGCGACATGCAGATTTCCGTGTCGATCGCGCGTACGAATGACGATAAGACCGGCGATTTGGACGAAGGCATCGAGGATTACTGCATTTCGATGCGCCGCACGGCCGGTCGCACCGCCATGGTCGAAGTGAACATCTCCTGCCCGAACACGATGGCCGGCGAACCGTTCAATCAGAGCCCTGAAGCGCTCGACAAGCTGTTCACCGAACTCGACAAGATCGAACGTCCACAGCCCACGCTGGTGAAGATGCCGTTGAATAAGTCCTGGGAAGAGTTCAAGGATCTGCTTGACGTGCTTGCCGAACACAATGTGCAGGGCTTGTCGATTGCGAATCTGCAGAAGGACCGCGCCGGCATGGAGATTCCTCGCGATTGGGAGGGCGGACTGTCAGGTTCGCCATGCTATGAGGCCAGCAACGAACGCATCAAGCAGGTGTACCGCGAGTATGGCGACCGTTTTGCGATTGCCGGCATCGGCGGCGTGTTCACTCCGCAGCAGGCGTATGCGAAGATTCGTTCCGGCTCGTCGTTGGTCATGTTCATCAGCTCGCTGATGTATCGCGGACCGCAGCAGATCACCGTGTTGAAGCGCGGCCTTGCCGAACTGCTCAAGCGCGACGGATTCGACCATGTGAGCCAGGCTGTCGGCATCGACGCCTGATACCGATTATTTCAATCGGCAGCGAGCACCAAATAATAATGCGCCCTGCGACCGCCAACGCGGTGCAGGGCGCATTATTGTTGTTCGATTGTTGTTCGATATTACCTTGGTTATTGGTTGCGTTTAGTATGCGCCACGCACATACTGCGGCTGGTAGGGCGCGTCTTCGGTCGGAATACCGAGCTTGTGGGCGGCGCGAAGAGGCCAATTCGGATCACGAAGCGCCGCACGTCCGATTTCGATGGCGTCGGCGGCACCGGATTTCAAAATCTTCTTGGCCTGCTTCGGCTTGGTGATCAATCCGACGGCCGTGGTTGGAATTTCGGCACGCGAGCGCACCTGTTCGGCGAATGGAACCTGATAATCGGGTTTGACGGGAATGGTCACGCCCGGAATCATGCCTCCGGTGGAGACGTCCATCAGATCGACACCGTGCTTCTTCAGGACTTTGGCAAGGTCGACGGTCTGATCGAGATCCCAGCCTCCGGCGGCCCAATCGGTCGCGGAAACGCGCACCAGCACCGGCATGGTGTCGGGGATGACGGAACGCACGGCGTCCACGACTTCGACCAGTATGCGGATACGGTTGTCGAACGATCCGCCGTATTCATCCTCGCGCTCGTTGATCAGCGGATCGAGGAATTGCGACAGCAGATAGCCGTGGGCCGCATGAATTTCCACCGCGTCAAAGCCGATATCATAAGCACGCCAAGCGGCGTCGCGGAACTGGTCGACGATGGCATGGATTTCGTCAACGGTAAGTTCGCGAGGCTTGTCCAACGGCCCGAACGCGTTGGCGCTTGGCCCCACGGTCTGCCATCCGCCCTGCTCTTCCGGCACGCTCTCATGCTCGTATCCGATGGAGAAGCAGCCGGTGGAAGCCTTGCGTCCGGCATGGTTGAGCTGCACCGCCATCGTCGCGCCGGCGGCCTTCGCATCGGCAACGATCCAACGCCATGCGTCCATCTGCTCGTCGGCCCACAATCCCAAGTCGCACGGCGAAATACGACCCTCCGGCGTCACTGCGGTGGCTTCCACGATAACCATGCCGAAACCGCCCATGGCACGTGACACATAATGCTGGTAGTGGAATGGCGTGGGCAGGCCATCCTGGGCCAACGCGGAATACGTGTCCATTGGCGGCAGCCAGATGCGGTTGCGCACGGTCATGCCACGCAAAGTCATAGGATCGAACAGGCCAACCGTGCCATTGGTTGTAGCCTTCTTCGACCGCTTCGCCTTCTTTTCGTCTTCGCTCATCGTAGTAGCTCCCCTCCGGTCGCACCTACTGGCTCCATGCCGATCGGCTGAACCTTCTTCTTGTATTCCCCTTGAGCTTCTCTGGAGATTTCGTGCCATAAAACCGGCACTATCTGCATTCTACGCAGAACGCCGCCGAGCGTGGCGGGCGGTTCATTGATTGTTCACTTCCATTCGCTGAATTGCGGAAGCGTCACTCATCTTCGGTCTGCTGCTGATCCTGATCATCCTGCTGGTCGTTCTGCTGGCTTTGCTGCTGAAGCGACTGGTTCTGCTGCTGAATGATTGTGCTTTGCTGCTGGGTGGCATTCTGCTTTCCACCGCCGATCTTGGTGACCGTGCTGGATGTTGCGGAATACTTGGCCGCAGGCTGCCCATAATCGTTGTCAATCGGCAGCTGTTTGCGTTCCGCATAAGCATTCATAAAGTCACGCCATGCCGGGGCCGCGATGGTGGAACCATCCCAGTAGCTGTGGTACTGGCCGTTGATAGCGATATTCGCAATCGGGTGTCCAACCGGGTTCTGCACGTCACCGACGAGCACGAATGTGGCGATCTGGTTCGGAATGAAACCACCCGTCGTAACTAGCTGATCCTCGTGGGTACCGGTCTTGGCGAAGGTCTTACGTCCATTGGCTAGCTGTGCCACACCGCCTGCGCCGTCAGGACGGACAACGCCTTGATTCATGGCCCAAGCAAGCGTTTGGATGATTTCCGGATCGACCGCCTGATGGCAGTTCGCGGAAGGCACCTTAATATCATTGCCGTCCACATCAGTCACCTGCTTCAGCGCGATCGGATCGCACTGCACGCCATTGGACGCATATACAGCGAAGATGCTTGCCATCGTCAGCGGGGACACGTTGACGTTGCCGACCATCATGGCAGGCACGAATGATGAGGTCTTGTCGAGCGTCTCACCGGTATTCGCATCATGATAGCCAAGTTCAGTTGCGGTATCGGCAATCTTGCACAAGCCGATGATGGATCCCATGGAAGCCTGCGTGGTGTTATGAGACCTTGCCAAAGCCAATGCCGGCGTTTCCGGGTTCACCGTTCCATTGGTTATTGCGTTGGTGACGTTCCACGTATCAGTGCCGCCGGTATAACGATCGCATGCGAACAACGAGGTCGAATACCTCGTGGACGTCTGCAGGTTTTCGTTGACGGAATGTCCCGCTTCCATCCATGCCACCAGATTGACAGGCTTCCACGACGAGCCGATGGAGAAGCCCATGCCGCCGCCGTCTTCTCGATCCACGGCATAGTTCATGGAATCCCTGGTCTGGTCGTTCTGCGCCGCTTCGGTGGCATCATACGTTCGATTCAGACCGAAGCCCAACACTTCTCCGGTACCCGGTTTGACGGACGCCATCACGATTTCCATGCCGGAGGAATCTTCCGGTGGGATGGTGTTGCGCGCGGTTTCGTTCAACAAGGTGTTGGCATCGATATCCAACGTGGTGACGATCTTCAGACCGCCCTCTTTCAGCAGTCTTTCCCTGTCCTCGCTGGTCTTGCCGAATTCCTTGGAATTCAAAATCTTATGCACCACGTAATCGCAGAAATAGCCCGCATCATAGTCCGCGGCCATGCAACCGGTGGAAATAGGCTGGACATCAAGCGTATCTGCGAGCGGAGTATTGACCGCCTCTTGATATTCCGCATCCGAAATATAGCCCTGCTCGTTCATCAGCTGCAGCACGATATTGCGTTGCTTCTCGGATTCCGGCTGGTTCGATTCGACGGAAGGATCGTAAGCGTTCGGATTCTTGGTGATTGCCGCGATGGTGGCGGACTGCACGATGTTCAGCTGATCTGCGGTGGTGTTGAAATACCGCTTCGCAGCCGCCTGCACGCCATAGAGGCTATTGCCGCCAAACTGTGCGATATTGAGATATCCCTGCAAAATTTCAGGCTTGGAATACTGCTTTTCCATTTGCACGGAAATCAGCATTTCCCTCATTTTTCGTGCGATGGTATCTTCCGACGCATGGTATTGTGCGATCGGATCGTCATCCTGCTGCGCCTGCAGGATCAGCACGTTTTTGACATACTGCTGGGTAAGGGAGGAACCGCCCTGATGGTCGCCCTTCATATATGTTTGGACGAACGCGCGGAACACACCCTGCACATCAACGCCGCCGTGAGTGAAGAATCGTCTGTCTTCACGCGCTACCACGGCCTGCTGCATGTATTTGGAAATCTTCTTCAACGGCACGACTTCACGATTCTGATCCCAGAATTCGGTGATTTTCGTGGTGCCATCGGAAGCGTACATGGTCGACTTCTGCGGCAGGCTGGTCACATCAAAATCAATACCTTCGACCGACAGCGACGGAATAACCGCCTTGGCGACGCTGTTCGCGCCGAAAACCGCCGGTAGGAGGAACAAACTGGCGGCCACGCCGCCACCCACACTCAGCGTGATGTAGGCAATCACGAGTGCGAGCACACGTTGAACGGTCAAAGTCTTCTTTTCGGGCATGGTGCCCATTCTAAAGTGGTGGGTCTACTAATCAACCAGCCGATCGCAGCCATCACGGGTTTCTCACAAACAACCGTAAAACTTGAAAAACACTGGAAAACAGTCGAAAATTATCGTCTCGATCGTCGAATAAGCATGCCAGGCTGGTAGATGATGATGGAACGGCCCTCACGCGCAATCCATCCACGGTTGGCGAAATCCATCAGCGCCTTGTTCACCGTCTCGCGCGACGAACCGACCAGCTGCGCCATTTCCTCCTGCGTCAGATCGTGCGGCACCTTCAACCCCGCCTCGACCGGCTCGCCGAAGCGTGACGCCAGATTCAGCAGCGTTTTCGCCAAACGTCCCGGCACGTCCATGAACACAAGCTCCGAAATGCGCTCGTTGTTGTCACGCATGCGATGCGCGAGCACCTGAAGCATGTCGACGGCCACGCGCGGATGCTCGTCAAGCCATGCGAACAGGGCGTCATGCTCAAGCCATACGACTTTCGTGTCACTGGTCATGGCCACGGCGGACGCGGTGCGCGGTCCACCATGCGGATCGAACACCGGAATCTCACCCAGCACTTCGCCGTACGCATGAATGCTCAACAACTGCACACGTCTGTCGGACGATTGCCGGATCAGTTTGACGCGCCCGCGTTCCAGCAGATACATGCGGTGATCGGTGTCGCCTTCGCGGAAAATATAGTCGCCCTTGCTGTATTCGGCATGCTGCAGATGCGGCAGCAGTTCCTCCGCCTCTTCGGAAGAAACCTGCTTGAACAACGCGGTGTGCAGCAACGTCGCGCTTTCGCTACTGGGTCCACTATTGGTCTCGTTTGGCGTAGCCATTTGTCACACCTCCGTTCATAGGCACATCCTCTGGGCACGCCGCCAGGCGTGTTGCCGGGCGCGCTGCCGCGGCTTCGAAAGCTTGTTGCGATTCCACATGCCCTCACGGAACACCAAGCTTTCGTAACGTTCTCATTGCCCTTGATATCAGGGGCGGCTTCGACCATCGGGCTACATTGTAACTCGCTTGGCGGCGTCGAGCAGCCGTTCAACCACGTCTTCACGACTCATGCCCGTCTGCGAGCGCATTGGATCGACTCGTTTTACCGCTGATTTCACCGCTTTGTCCGACATTTTCTCACGTGAGGTGTTCAATACCCGCCCCATTTTTTCCGCGTCGATATCGTAGGCGAGGGTCACGTGGTGCAGTATGGCGCCAGGCCCTCCCTCTACTGGTGTGAATCGGCGTTGTGCGGCTCCGCCGAGTTTGCCGTATTGCGTGGCGATGTCGTTGAGTCCGGAGAATCGTACGTCGAGCCCGAGTTCCTTAAGCGCGCGCACCAGCCAGAAATCGCAGAGCCGGTATGATTCCTCGATGCTTATGCCTTGGGTGAAATCGAACGGCGCGTACAACGAGTAGGTGATGGTATTGCCCCGGTTCGATGAACATCGCCCCGCCGCCGGTGCAACGTCGGACCACGGTGAATCCTTCCTTCTGCGCGACCGCCGTATTGACTTCGTCTTCGAGCGACTGGAATTTGCCGATGACCACGGCCGGAGCGGCCCATTCCCAGATACGCAGCGTGGGTTCGCGTTTGCCTGCCGCCACTTCGCGCGCCCATGCGATGTCAGTTTCCATTTGTTCGTTCGGGTCGCGCGGCTTGTCGTGGATGACGGTCGGTTTCAGGTCCCGCCAGCGTTCCAGATATTCCTCTTGTGTCAGCGCATTATGCATTCCCGGTTGTTCCCCGGAATATTGTTTCGTGGACCGCGCGATATTTCCGTTGCCCGTTGCATCTTCCGCATTACGCGATTCACTGCCTGTGATTGCGCGGAGAAAAGCGATGGCAATGCCTTCTGCCGTCATACCCACCAATCGCACGTTCGGATAGTTCGCGGTAATCGCTTGCAATCGTCGCGTAATGTCGCGTGTGGGCGCGCCTCGCTGGCTTTGCAGCAAGTTTTCCCAATCCTGCAATAGTCGGCGGGAATCCTTGTCATCGCCGTCAAGAAAGAAATCGCCGTCGATCCGACATTGTTCCACGGATTGGATGGAACTTGCACATTCGCGGAAATATGCTGGAATGTCATCAGAAAGCCGGACGGAAACCCCTACGAGTTTGCCGCCCGGCTGCTTATACAGCCCTCTGCCCATCAATCTTGGAGTTCTTGGCCGTGCCCATCGCGGTGCCAGTTGGACCCGTAGCTGGAGCACAGGATGAGGACGGCTTCGATCAGAGCCCAGATTCCGGAAATGATCGGTCCGATGAGGATGATCCATCCGATCAGGGTCAGCAACAGCTGGGCCACGGCCTTGCCTGTGTATCCCAGATAGAAGTTGTGCACGCCGAGGGTGCCGAGGAACAGGCCGAGCAGGCCGGCGACGATCTTCGACTTCTGCGCGTAGCCATAGCCGGGCTGCTGTTGGGTCGCCTGATAGTAGGTCTGCTGCGCGTAGGTTGGTGGCTGATTGTATGCGGACTGCGTGTATTGGGGCTGAGTCGGCTCCTGATAATAGGGGGTCTGCGCCGATTGTGCGTAATCCGTAGGTCCGTACGTCGGCTGGCCGTAGATGGGCTGTGCAGGTTGCGCAGGCTGAGTCGGCTGCCCGTAAGCGGGAGCGGCCGAGCCATATGCGGGGACGGACGAACCGTAGGCAGCCGACTGACCATATGGCTGACCATTGCCGTACGTACCGCCGGGGATGTTGTTGCCCTGCGTACCCGGGGCATATCCCTGCACGGGCTGCTGCGATGCGTACGGGTTGGGATTGTGCGGCTGTGATGCAGGCTGATTGTAGCCATCCTGCGACTGCCTGTAATCGGCTTGAGTTGAATCGTTCGTCGCGAAATACTCGTCTTGGCCGGAACCGTTGTAATCGGCATTGTTGTCACTCATTGTTCACATATCCCATAATTTGCCTTGTTGCTTTCATCCACCCTGAAAGCAATCCCTGAAATCCCCCTGAATATGCGAGACGCCTGTCGAATTCAAGCATGAACTCGATTTCGACAGGCGTCTCAACAGGCGAACATATCCGGCGCAATCATGCGTTCCGGATCATATGTCACATGCGTGCCAGAATGTCGCGTCCGACCTCGTCGGTGGAGCGTGTAGCGGATCCCAGCTCTTCGATGTCCGCTTCGACGGCCGCATCGATCTCGGCCGCGGCGTCGTCGAAACCGAGGTGGCGCAGCAGCATGGCCGCAGAAAGGATCGCGGCGGTCGGATTGGCCTTGTTCTGGCCTGCGATATCCGGTGCGGAACCGTGAATCGGCTCGAACATGGACGGGAACTCGTCGGAGGCGTTGATGCAGCCGGAGGCGGAGTAGCCCACGCCGCCCACCACGGAGCCGGCCTCATCGGTCAGAATGTCGCCAAAGAGGTTGTCGGTGAGAATCACATCGAAACGGCTCGGGTCGGAGACCAGGAAGATGGTGGCCGCATCAATGTGCTGGTAGTCGTGGGTGACCTCAGGGTATTCCTCGCCGACCTTGTCGACGATGCGCTGCCACATATCACCGGCGTTGACGAGCACGTTCTTCTTGTGCACCAGGGTGACGTGCTTCTTGCGCTTCATAGCGAGCTTGAAGGCGTAACGCACCACACGCTCCACACCGTATGCGGTGTTGATGGACACCTCGGTGGCCACCTCCTGCGGGGTGTTGCGGCGCACCGCGCCGCCGGCACCGCAGTACAGACCTTCGGTGCCTTCACGTACCACCACGAAGTCGATGTCGCCGGGGTTGGCGAGCGGCGAGGTGACGCCCTTGTACAGCTTGGAGGGGCGCAGGTTCACGTACTGGTCGAGGTCGAAGCGGAGCTTGAGCAGCAGGCCGCGTTCCAGAATGCCGGCCTTGATGCGCGGATCGCCCACGGCACCGAGCAGAATCGCGTCGTTGGCCTTGATGCGCTCCTCTTCGTCCTCGGGCAGGATCGCACCATCGCGCAGATAGCGCTCGGCACCCAAGTCGAAGTTCTCGTACTCGAAGTCAGCTACGCCTTCAGCGGCCTTTTCCAAAGCCTTCTGAGCCCACGGAGTCACTTCCTTGCCAATGCCATCGCCCGGAATGACGGCGATGGTGTACTTCTTTGCAGAATCACTCATAGCACGCGACTCTAGTCAACGAATCAGCACGTGGACTTAAAACGCTCAACTAATGGACACTCCATGCCGCTTTCCTGTACGAAACACACGAAAAGCATGAATCATACGAATCTCACAAATCGCACAGCCTAATCAGCTGGTAATACCCATCACGCCAAGACACCAAGCATTCTCATAGGAGATCTCCTCCCACTGCTTGTACCTTCCAGACGTACCCCCATGACCAGCCTCAACCTCAATCTTCGCCACGGCATCCACGCCCGCACGCTGCAGTCGGGCCAACCATTTCATCGGCTCCACATACAGCACACGAGTGTCATTCATCGACGTGGTAATGAAAATCTTGGGAAAAACCGCAACCCGCGCATCATTTGCATCAGACGGCGCATTCTCATACGGCGTATATTCCTTCATATACCGATACACGTCCGCATTATGCAGCGGATCGCCCCACTCATCCCACTCCGTAACCGTCAACGGCAACGACGGATCAAGAATCGACGTCAACGCATCCACAAAAGGCACATCCGCCTCAACGCCCGCGAAACATTCGGGAGCCATATTCGCCACGGCACCCATCAACAGGCCACCGGCGGAACCGCCATCGGCCACCGTGCGAGCGGGCGACGCCAAACCGGCACACTGCAACGCACGCACGGCATCAACGAAATCCTCAAACGAATGCTTCTTATTGAGCAAATGCCCCTGCTCATACCAAGCACGACCCATCTCACCGCCGCCGCGAATGTGCGGCACCGCATAAAGCACACCACGATCAAGCATGCTGATGCGAGACACCGAGAATCCCGGATCCGAACTGATCTCATACGCGCCATACCCGGTAACGAACATCGCCGAATCACACGCAGGCACATCCCTGCGCCACACCAAGGAAACAGGAATGCGCTCGCCATCGCGGGCGGTGACCCACACCCTGCGCTCCATGTATTCGCGCGGTTCAAATCCACCAAGCACCGTGGCACGCCTCAACAGGCGATCCTCGCCGGTCGCCGGATCGATATCATGCAGTTCGCCGGGACGCGTGTAACTGGAGAACGAGTAGCGCATGCGGGGCGCATCATACGAAGGATTGCCTCCCACACCAATCGAATACAAGCGCCGGGTCTCCCCCGGCATCGCATCGGCGGTCGCGCCATCCGATGAGGTCATCGCCTTGCGGGAAACCCCATGCACGGCCGACCCCTCGCCTTGCGCGGCGGCCAATTGGTCGAGCGCGCCCCACACTTCGGCACGTTCCTCGTTGATCTCGTCCACCGACTCGTCGACATCCCAATCGTCTTCCAACGCGTGGGGAACCAGCTCGGTGAACTTCCATGGACGCCCCGCAAGAAAATCCTCCGCAGCGGCATCCTTCGTCATCACCGCAATATGCGTCAGGCTTTCCGCCCGGTACTGCAGCGCCACATAATGCCGGTGAATCGAGATCCCCTCAATGCCAAGACCATGCGCGCCCTGCAAAATGGCTGGATTGCAGGGATTGGAATACGGTGTGCCGATCGGCATCTCAGAAGCGCCCGGTTCGACCTCGTCGCCGTGCTCGCATCCGTACGGCGAACCGACGGCCACACGCACGCCCTCACCCAAACGGTACGGGGGCTCATGGGAGCGCATGTCGATCACATCGATTCGAAATTCGGGTTCAACGCATTGTGATAGACCACGGCGAGCGGAATATCCTCACCGCATTCGCCGGCACCTTCGAAACGGCTGAAACTCACGTCGTATTCCACGTCCTGCTCGCGCGGAATGAACGCGCGGAATTCGCCTTCC
>ENA-OPZZ01001742-OPZZ01001742.1-human-gut-metagenome-genome-assembly--contig:-NODE-1742-length-12362-cov-3.397139_pt1 | contig 12362 bp, 6 predicted proteins | sample MGYA00242487_ERZ504511 | MGnify/ENA primary metagenome ERZ504511 (study PRJEB26092, sample SAMD00036241) | human gut metagenome | host: Homo sapiens | study: EMG produced TPA metagenomics assembly of... | reverse complement strand
TGCAGCAGAGCATCAGGATGAACTTCTGACCAGTCTGTTCAATGCGGCTCCGACCGATACTATGAAGAAAAAATGGGAGCAGCTCCAGACCATGGAGAAACAGGTTTACACAAACATTATCTATGGATCAGCCTATTTCTTCAGTTTATACAGGACAATATTCATCATCCGCTCTCTACCTTATTGATTCAGATTATAGCTGTATTGGTGATGGTGCGTCTTTTTGGCTATTTATTTAGCCTGATCGGGCAACCGGGAGTGATTGGTGAGATTGTTGCCGGTATCGTGTTGGGACCTTCCGTGCTCGGCTTTTTCTTTCCGGATGCTTTTCATTTTCTTTTTCCGGCTCACTCGCTTACCAATCTTGAATTATTGAGTCAGGTGGGACTGATACTTTTCATGTTTGTCATCGGTATGGAGCTGGATTTCAGTGTGCTGAAAAATAAGATCAATGAAACGCTGGTGATTAGTCATGCCGGAATTTTGGTTCCTTTCTTTCTGGGTATTTTGTCTTCTTACTGGGTGTATGAAGAATATGCCGCCGACCAGACTCCATTCCTTCCATTTGCTCTGTTTATAGGTATTTCTATGAGTATCACCGCCTTTCCGGTATTGGCGCGTATCATTCAGGAACGGAATATGACTAAGACTCCTTTAGGCACGCTGACTATTGCTTCCGCGGCCAATGACGATGTGACGGCCTGGTGTCTGTTGGCAGTAGTTATCGCTATCTCCAAAGCGGGAAGTTTTGCCAGTGCACTATATTCAGTTGGACTGGCAGTTGTGTATATTGCAGTCATGTTTTTGGTCGTTCGTCCGTTTTTGAAGAAGGTAGGAGAGGTATATGCCAATCGGGAAGTTATTAATAAAACATTTGTAGCATTTATTCTGCTCATTCTTATTATTTCCTCCTGTCTGACGGAGATTATCGGTATTCATGCCCTGTTCGGAGCTTTTATGGCAGGGGTGGTGATGCCGTCCAATTTGGGTTTCCGGAAGGTGATGATGGAAAAAGTGGAAGATATATCTTTAGTCTTCTTTTTACCTTTATTCTTTGCTTTCACCGGGTTACGTACGGAAATCGGTTTGATAAACAGTCCGGAGTTGTGGATGGTATGTCTGCTGTTGGTGACGGTTGCTGTTGCCGGCAAACTGGGTGGGTGTGCCATCGCTGCCCGTCTGGTGGGTGAATCGTGGAAGGATAGTTTGACGATAGGGACATTGATGAATACACGGGGATTGATGGAGCTTGTCGCTTTGAATATCGGTTATGAAATGGGAGTTCTTCCCCCGTCTATATTCGTAATTTTGGTCATTATGGCGTTAGTTACGACCTTTATGACTACTCCTTTGCTTCATTTGGTGGAACATATTTTCGTACGTCGCGAAGAAAAGTTATCTTTGAAGCATAAATTGATATTTTGTTTCGGACGTCCGGAATCCGGGCGTGTATTGCTTTCCATTTATAGTTTGTTATTTGGGAAGCAGTTGAGGAAAAATCATTTGATTGCGGCACACTATACGGTAGGCACGGATTTGAATCCGTTGAATGCCGAGCATTATGCCAGCGAGAGTTTTGCTTTGCTCAATCAACAGGCAGTGAAATTGAATATTCAGGTGGATAACCATTATCGGGTGACGGACAAACTTGTACAGGAAATCATTCATTTTGTCCGTAAAGAACATCCTGATATGCTGCTTTTGGGAGCCGGGAGCCATTACCGTACGGATATGCCGGGGACTCCGGGGGCTATTTTGTGGTTAACGCTTTTCCGGGATAAGATTGATGATATTATGGAGCAGGTGAAGTGTCCGGTAGCTGTATTTGTCAATCGTCAGTATCGGGAAGGCGCAATGGTTAGTTTCGTACTTGGTGGAATGATTGATGCATTTCTTTTTTCGTATCTGGAGAAGATGTTGCAGAACGGGCATTCGATACGTCTTTTCCTCTTTGATACGGACGATGAGGAGTTTCGCGGATGTATTGATGATTTGCAGGCACGTTATCCGGGACAAATGATTATAGTATGGTTTGAAGGAGTTGAAGATTTAGTGACTAAAGAGAAAGACGGACTATTGATAATGAGTCATCTTTCTTATACGAAATTATCCGAGGATGAGGCTGTGATACGAGAATTGTCATCTCTGCTGGTGATCCGCCGGAATAAGAATGCGGGAGATAAAATGAAGGACTTGAAAATTGACGAATCTACGGGATTAGTGTTGGAAGGCGGGGGAATGCGTGGAGTATTTACCTGCGGTGTACTTGATTACTTTATGGATCATGATATCCGGTTTCCCTATACGATAGGAGTGTCTGCCGGTGCGTGCAACGGATTGTCGTATGCATCGCGGCAACGGGGACGTGCCAAATACAGCAATATTGACCTGTTGGAGAAGTACAACTATATCGGTCTGAAACATTTGCTCAAAAAGCGTAATATTTTGGATTTCGATCTATTGTTCAAAGAATTTCCCGAACACATTCTTCCTTATGATTATGAAACATATTTTGCTTCACCGGAACGTTTCGTGATGGTGACTACTAATTGCATTACGGGAGAAGCCAATTATTTCGAAGAGAAAAAAGACAGGCGCAGGGTGATCGATATTGTTCGTGCATCCAGCAGTCTCCCTTTTGTGTGTCCTATCACTTATGTGGATGAGATTCCTATGCTTGATGGGGGAATCGTAGATTCCATACCTCTGCAAAGAGCTATTGCGGATGGCTGTACGAGAAATGTCGTGATACTTACCCGTAACCGGGGATATCGGAAAGATTCGAAAGATATTCGTATCCCTTCGTTTGTATACCGGAAATATCCGAAGTTGCGTGAAGCGTTAAGTTGCCGGTGTGCTGTTTATAATGAACAGCTGGAAATGGTGGAACGCATGGAGGATGAGGGAAAGATTGTCGTTATCCGTCCTTTGAAACCTGTAGCTGTAGACCGTATAGAGAAAGATGTGCAAAAGCTGACAGAGCTTTATAAGGAAGGGTACGAATGTGCGAAAGCTTTATTTTCATTTTGACTTTGTATATTGCTTGGCAGCCTTTTCCAATTTCCGACTCATTAATTCTACCAATGTCTTGGGATAAAGAATTTCTATTCCGTCGACATATCCGAAGAATACCCGTTCTAACTCGTGGTTGATTACGACTTCAATTTCCAGTATGACGCTTCCGTCGGGTAGCCTTTCCACCAGTTGTTGACTGCGATGTATAGGCTTGGTTATGATGTAAGGTGCTTCGGCTGCCGCTACTTTGAAACCAACTTTCTCTGCTACGCTTCCGGAGTTTTTGGTGACACCTACCAGGTCGTCGAAGAACGTATTCGGATCGAAGAACGTATTTTTTATGTAATGTTCTTGTGGCAGAACTTCCAATGATTGTATTCTGTCCAAAGCTAAATTTTGCAAAACCCGTCCGTTTCCTCTGACTCCATAAACGAACCATCGGTTGCGATATTCTTTTAATAGATAAGGATAAAAAATAAAGCTGTTAGCGGAACGTGCCTTGAACGAACGATATTTGAGCTGTATCGGATGCTCGTTTACAATCGCGTGATAGATCGTATCCAGATAATCCAGTCCTTTCAATGATTCATTCTTTTCAAAGTCAATGACAGGAGTGGTTTTCATCCGGGCAGAAGCGACATGGTCTTCCAGGCGGTTGATAATATCGCTCATTTCCGTGAAATAGGAGAAACCCTTAAACTGCCGTAACACTTCCACTGCTTCCGACATCATTTTCAGGTCTTGTTCATTCAGCGGGGTTTGTGTAATGCTGTATTCCGGATCTTCGTATTTATAGTATTTATTTTCGTACACCACAATCGGAGCGTTATAACCCAGCTTCTCGCTACGCATCATCTGTATATCCATTTGTACCGTACGTTTGCTTATGCCTTTATCAATGCCTTCGTATTCATAAAGAGCATCCGAGCAAGCATCTACCAAATCTTCCAACGTCCAGCGCCGATAAGGATTACGCAGACAGTTATCAATTGTTTTATAACGGATTAAGGCATTTCTATTTGCTGGCATAAGTAGAAGAATAAAGATTTGCTTCAAAAGTAGAAAAATAAATTCAGGAAAACAAAGAGGTTACAGGTCTTTATTTCCATAATATTTTCCTAATTAGGTATCTATTTCTACTACTTTATCTTTTTTTTCCTCGATTAATTCGATTTTAAGTCATTATTAATTCACTTTTGTGGAATTTATTAAGGGGTGCCTCTTTACTTTGCTGAAAATAGTTTTAAGGACTTAATGGTATAACATGAAAAACAAAGAAATAACATGGTAAAAAGGTTGAATTGGTTATTGGTCTATTTATTGTTTTCAATAGGGATAATGGCACAGTCCGGCGGCAGGAAACAGTACAATTCTTACAAAGGATTGGTTATGGCTGGTTATCAGGGGTGGTTCAACACCCCTGGTGACGGTTCCGGCCGTGGATGGCATCATTACAATGGTCGTGAAGGATTTCGTCCGGGATCGTGTTCCGTAGATCTTTGGCCGGAGGTATCGGAGTATAAGAAGCTCTATAAAACGGATTTTACTTTTGCGGATGGTAAGCCTGCATCCGTCTTTTCTTCTTATGACGAGTCGACTGTCAATGTTCATTTCAGATGGATGAAAGAGTATGGACTGGATGGAGTGTTCATGCAGCGTTTTATCGCAGAAATCCGGAATGAAAGCGGATTGAAGCATTTTAATAAAGTATTGAACTCGGCAATGAAAGCTGCTAATAAATATGAACGGGCTATTTGTGTGATGTATGACTTGAGCGGGATGCAGCCTGGAGAAGAAAAACTGTTGCTCAAAGACATTGCGGAAATTGCGCAACGCCATTCTTTAAAAAATCATGCGAAAAACCCTTCTTATCTGTATCACAATGGCAAACCGCTGGTGACAGTATGGGGTGTGGGATTTAATGATAATCGCCGTTATGGATTGAAAGAAGCTGCACATATTATCGACGGCTTAAAATCACAGGGATTTAGTGTGATGCTTGGAGTACCTACTCAATGGCGGGAGCTGAAAGGGGATACGGAATCAGATCCCAGGTTGCATGAGCTTATCAGAAAATGCGATATTGTGATGCCTTGGTTCGTGGGACGTTACAATGAAACCACTTATCCGAAATATCAGAAGTTGGTGGAAGAAGATATCCAGTGGGCGAAAAAGAATCAGGTTGATTATGTACCGTTGGTTTTTCCGGGTTTCTCCTGGGGGAATATGAAAGGTAAAGATCATAATTCATTTATCCCCCGCAATAAAGGCTCTTTTCTTTGGAAACAGATGATGGGAGCTATCCGGGCGGGTGCCGAAATGATTTATGTAGCTATGTTTGACGAAATTGATGAGGGGACGGCTATCTTTAAATGTGCAAAGGAAGTTCCGACAGGAAAAAGTACATTCGTTCCTATCGAGAAAGGAGTAGAAAGTGACCATTATCTGAAACTGGTTGGTGAAGCCGCTAAGGTTCTGCGCAAAGAAAAGGCGATAGCTTTTAATACCAGCCTGAATCCGGCAACTCCGAATCCTTTCATCCGGCATATGTACACAGCAGACCCTTCGGCTCATGTTTGGGAAGACGGACGTCTGTACGTATATGCTTCCCATGATATAGCACCTCCGCGAGGTTGTGATTTGATGGATCGTTATCATGTGTTTTCAACCGATGATATGGTGACCTGGACGGATCATGGAGAGATATTAAGCTCCGATCAGGTGCCATGGGGACGCAAAGAAGGAGGATTTATGTGGGCTCCGGATTGTGCTTATAAAAACGGTACTTACTATTTTTATTTTCCTCATCCCAGTGAAACAGACTGGAACGACAGTTGGAAGATCGGAGTGGCTACCAGCAATAAACCGGCGGAAGGATTCAAAGTGCAGGGATATGTTGAAGGGATGGATCCGATGATTGACCCTTGTGTCTTTGTAGATGACGACGGGCAGGCGTATATCTATAATGGCGGTGGCGGCACCTGTAAAGGAGGTAAGTTGAAAGATAATATGATGGAGTTGGATGGCCCGATGCAACTCATGAAAGGACTGGAAGATTTCCATGAGGCAGCCTGGATTCACAAATATAATGGAAAGTATTATCTCTCTTATTCCGACAATCATGATGAAAACTGGAACGATGGAGTGAAGGGGGACAACCGGATGCGCTATGCGATCAGTGACTCTCCGTTGGGACCTTGGGAATCGAAAGGTATTTATATGGAACCGACTGACAGCTATACCAATCATGGATCTATTGTCAAGTTCAAAGGACAATGGTATGCCTTTTATCATAACAGTGCGTTGTCCGGGCACGACTGGCTTCGTTCTATCTGTGTAGATAAACTGTATTACAATCCTGATGGTACAATCAAGCTGGTAAGGCAAACAAAATGAGTGATTGACTAAAGAAAAACGAATATAACATGAAAAACAAAATGAAATGGATGTTGGCAATAGGATTATTGTCATGTTCAATGGTAATGGCGCAGCAACAAAGTGATATACTGTCGGTATCGGCTTCTGCCAATGCGGACAATGCTGCTTTAGCTTTTGATAAAAATGTAAAGACGATGTGGACATTACCTTCGCAGGCACTAAAGACCGAGCAATGGCTGATGTTTACCATCCAGCAACCGGGTGATGTTTGCGAACTGGATCTTCAGATGCAGGGAGTCAACAGAAACGAACTGAAAGAGGTATTGGATATCTTTGTCACTTACGATCCGATGAATCTGGGAACTCCCGTAAACTACCGGATAGAAGGCAATGACAAACAGATGAAAGTGAAATTCACTCCTAAATATGGCGCTCATGTCAAGTTGAATTTCACGCCGGGAAAGTTGGATAAACCTTTCTCTCTAAAGGAGATTTCAGTATTGGTAGCAGAGAAAGTACTGACAGATAGTAAAGGGAAAGTGACTGACCGTCGTTATATGGATGCATCGCTTCCGGTAGAAGAACGGGTGGAAAGTCTGCTGGCAGTGATGACACCTGAAGATAAAATGGAATTGATTCGTGAAGGATGGGGTATTCCCGGTATTCCTCATTTATATGTACCGCCTATCACAAAAGTGGAAGCCGTACATGGTTTCTCGTATGGAAGCGGAGCGACTATTTTCCCGCAGGCTTTAGCAATGGGAGCCACTTGGAACCGGAAGCTGACGGAAGAAGTGGCGATGGTAATCGGAGACGAAACGGTAGCCGCCAATACAAAGCAGGCATGGTCACCGGTGCTGGACGTTGCGCAGGATGCACGTTGGGGACGTTGTGAAGAGACTTTTGGAGAAGATCCGGTATTGGTATCACAAATAGGTGGTGCATGGATCAAAGGATACCAGTCCAGAGGATTGTTTACTACTCCCAAGCATTTTGGCGGACATGGTGCTCCATTGGGTGGGCGTGACTCGCATGACATCGGTTTGTCTGAACGTGAAATGCGTGAAGTTCACCTGGTTCCGTTCCGTCATGCTATCCGAAACTATGACTGTCAGTCTTTGATGATGGCTTACTCCGATTATATGGGTATTCCGGTTGCCAAGAGTACGGAACTGCTGCAACAGATTTTACGGCAGGAATGGGGATTCAACGGATTTATTGTCAGTGACTGTGGTGCTATCGGTAATCTGACTGCCCGTAAACATTATACGGCACAAGATAAGATTGAAGCTGCTAACCAGGCATTGGCTGCCGGTATTGCAACTAATTGCGGTGATACTTATAACAATAAAGAAGTGATTCAGGCCGCCAAAGACGGACGCATCGACATGGAAAATCTGGACAACGTATGTCGTACCATGCTTTCTACCATGTTCCGTAATGAACTCTTTGAAAAGAATCCCTGCAAACCGTTGGACTGGAAGAAGATTTATCCGGGATGGAACTCTGACAGCCATAAAGAGATGGCACGTCAGGCAGCCCGTGAATCTATCGTAATGTTGGAGAATAAAGAGAACCTTCTGCCTTTGACCAAGAACCTGCGTACAATAGCTGTACTGGGGCCCGGAGCAGACGATCTCCAACCGGGTGATTACACTCCGAAATTACTACCCGGACAGTTGAAGTCCGTATTGACGGGCATTAAAGAGGCTGTTGGTAAGCAAACGAAAGTTCTTTATGAGCAGGGTTGTGACTTTACAAATCCGGATGAAACGAATATTCCCAAAGCAGTAAAAGCCGCTTCTCAATCCGATGTTGTAGTAATGGTATTGGGGGATTGTTCTACCAGCGAAGCCACCAATGATGTTCGCAAGACATGCGGTGAGAATAATGACTGGGCCACTCTGATTCTGCCGGGTAAACAACAGGAATTGCTGGAAGCGGTTTGTGCGACAGGTAAACCGGTGATTCTGATTCTTCAGGCAGGACGTCCTTATGATATTCTGAAAGCATCGGAAATGTGTAAAGCTATTCTCGTAAACTGGTTACCGGGACAGGAAGGCGGTCCGGCAATGGCAGATGTACTGTTTGGTGATTATAATCCCGGTGGTCGCTTGCCGATGACTTTCCCGCGTCACGTAGGACAACTTCCTTTATATTATAATTTCAAAACATCGGGGCGTCGTTACGAATATGTAGATATGGAATATTATCCTCTTTACCGTTTCGGATTCGGTCTTAGCTATACCTCTTTTGAATATTCGGATTTGAAGATACAGGAAAAACCCAATGGAAATGTGACGGTTCAGGCTACAGTGAAGAATATAGGAAGCCGTGCCGGTGATGAAGTAGCACAATTGTATGTGACGGATATGTATGCCAGCGTCAAAACCCGTGTTATGGAGTTAAAGGATTTCGATCGTATTTATTTGCAACCGGGAGAATCGAAAACCGTCTCTTTTGAACTGACGCCATACGACATTTCATTGCTCAATGACCACATGGACAGGGTAGTGGAAAAAGGAGAATTCAAAATATGTGTCGGTGGTATGAGTCCTGACTATGTGGCCAAGAATGAGATTAAACATAGTGTGGGTTACAGCGATAAGAAAAAAGGGGTGACTGGTATGCTTAACTATACGCACGAATTCGGTGCCGACTTTATCCTTTCTGTATCCAAAGTAGAAGAGAATCTGACGAAGAATCAAAAGACTGTATGGGTCAGCGTGAAGAATAATGGCACGCTGATGGATATTGGCAAAGTGGAAATGTTTGTTGACGGCAAAAAAGCAGGGGATGCCATTCATTATGAACTGGGAGCCGGAGAAGAAAAACTGATTCCGTTCAAACTGGATAAAGACAACAAGCAACCTGTTGCTTTTACTACTAAATATAAGATGGTGGCTCTGTAGAGCCATCACCTTCATCTAATTCCTGATAAAATGAAACAATTACTTTTGGTTTCGTGGTTGCTGTCACTGTCCGCTATCTTGGGATTGCCGGAAGTGAAAGCAGATGTAAGGATGCCTTTGATTTTCGGCAACCACATGGTTTTGCAGCAAGATACCCGGATTACGATTTGGGGATGGGCTGATGCCGGAGAAAACATTGAAGTACTCTTTGCCGGACAAAAAGTGAGAACCACTGCCAATGCCGATGGGACATGGCAGGTAAAACTGAAGCCGGTAAAAACGAAGAAAAAAGGAGAGACGCTGACTATTACCGGAAAAAACAAACTGGTTTATTCGGATGTGCTGGTAGGTGATGTATGGGTTGCTTCCGGACAATCAAATATGGAGTGGGGGATCAAGGTCAGAAAAGAATATGCTGATGATATAGCTCATTCGGAAGATTCATTGTTACGTTTATTCTTTGTTCCTAAAAATACGTCATTACAGCCATTGTCGGAGATTGAAATTCCTCAAGGAACCGCCAGTCCCGAACGGGCTGCCAGATGGGTGCTTTGTACTCCGGAGATGCTGGCAAAAATAAATGGGCAGGGTTTCTCTGCCACTGCCTATTACTTTGCACGTGATATGCGTGCTGCAAACGGACGTCCGTTAGGAGTGATACAGTCCGCCTGGGGTGGTACACGTGCAGAAGCTTGGACAAGCCTTTCCGGGCTAAAGCAGGAGCCTGCATTGGCTCATTATGTAGCTGCTTACGAGAAAAATGTGAAAGATAATCCGGAAATACTGGCTACTTATCCGCAAAAGCAGAAAGAGTTTGATACAGCAGTCAGAGAATGGGATCAAACAATAGGTAAAGAGTGGAATCAGGCACAGAAAGAATGGGCGGTAGCCGTACGGGCTGCACAAGCCGATGGGAAACCGGCGCCCGCCAAACCGGAACCCAGAGTACCTCATCCACCCAATCCACGCAAACCGGATGGTGGAAATAACGGTCCGGCTAATCTGTTTAACGCCATGATTTCTCCTTTAATTCCGTTAAGTATCAAAGGAGTAATCTGGTATCAGGGTGAATTTAATTCCGGTGGCTCGGCAAAAGAATATGCGACACTTTTTTCCCGGATGATTACAGATTGGAGGGAGAAATGGGGAATAGGAGATTTTCCTTTTGTATATGTACAGCTTCCTAATTTCGAGCCTGTAGATCAGGAACCTTCTGTTGAGGGGAACGGTTGGCGTTGGGTACGCGAAGGTCAGTTGAAAGCACTGAACCTGCCTAATACTGCGATGGCGGTAACGATTGATGTTGGCGACCCGTTCGATTTGCATCCGGTTGATAAATACGATGTAGGACATAGGTTAGCCCTTGCTGCCCGTAAATTGGCATATGGAGAGAAAATTGTTGGTATGGGACCTCTTTATAAGAAAATGTCAGTGAAGGGCAATAAAATTATCCTTGGAGTTTACCAATCAGGGTAAAAACTGGTGATGGGAACTTCTCCGTACATTCCGGCAGGAAAACCGCCTCATCCGAAACCGACGAAGCTGACAGGCTTCGGCATTGCGGGAGCGGACCGTAAGTTTGTATGGGCGGATGCGGTGATTGAAGGAAATAAGGTGATTGTGTCCAGCAGTGAAGTGGCTGTACCTGTGGCCGTACGTTACGGATTTTCCAATAGCCCCGCTGTAACCTGTATAATGAGAAAGGCTTGCCGGCATCTCCTTTCCGCACGGACAGCTGGGATAAATAATACGAACCGGCGAACTAATAAACAGAAAAACACCATGAAAAGAGCTACTTCCCTATTAATGGCAAGCGTATTGGCAGGATGTATCGCTTCCTGCTCATCAGAGAAACGAATGCCCCGGCATCGGATTGTAACGAACCCGATCAACCTGAACTATCGTTTCCAGCCGAAAGACGAATCGCGTCGCGAAGCCGCCGATCCGGTCTTGGAATACTTCAAAGGATATTACTATCTGTTTGCTTCCAAGTCCGGAGGTTACTGGCGTTCTGAAGATTTAGCGGATTGGGAATACATTCCCTGCACTACCATACCGACTCTGGAGGATTATGCTCCTACCATTCTTCCTGTCGGAGATACGCTGTACTTTACCGCTTCCAGCGGTAAAACTCAGATATTCAAGAATGCCCATCCTGAAAAGGATGCGTGGGAACCGGTAGATACGAAGCTGACTTACCGGCTTCATGATCCGGCTTTCTATAGAGACGATGATGGAAAAGTGTATATGTATTGGGGATGCTCGGATAAAGATCCTATCATGGGGGTGGAAGTAGATCCGAAAGACGGTTTCCGTGCCATTGGAGAAGCCAGAGCGTTGATCGAACACCACGGAGATAAATATGGATGGGAAGTGCCCGGAAAGAATAATGAAGAGCCGCGTCAGGGATGGAATGAAGGACCTTGTATGCTGAAATATGAAGGACGTTATTATTTGCAGTATGCAGCTCCGGGTACTCAGTATCGCATCTATGGTGACGGGATTTATGTAGGAGATAACCCGTTGGGACCTTTTGAATATATGGAAGATAATCCATTCTCCTTTAAGCCGGGCGGATTTATCGGTGGGGCAGGGCATGGCCATACCTTTCAGGATAAGTATGGAAACTACTGGCACGTAGCTTCCATGATCATTTCCGTTCGTCATATGTTTGAACGGCGGTTGGGACTTTTCCTGGTTGCTGTATCCAGTCGTAACGGTATATATGCTCACACAGTCTGGTCGGATTATCCTTTCTATATTCCTAACCGGAAAGTTGATTTTGATAAAACGGATTTGAGTATGGGATGGAATCTGCTTTCATACCGGAAACCGGTACAGGCTTCTTCGTCTCTTGCCGGCTATGAACCGGGCAATGCAAATGATGAACAGATTGAAACATGGTGGGCAGCTCAACCGGAAAAAGGGCGAATGGTTGCAGGTTGATTTGGAGACTCCAATGTTGGTAAATAGTATACACGTGAATTTTGCCGACCATCACTTCAAGGTTTTCGCACCACACCCTCCCGTTTGTTTATCAATTTTTTATTGAAGGTT
>ENA-OPZZ01001739-OPZZ01001739.1-human-gut-metagenome-genome-assembly--contig:-NODE-1739-length-12386-cov-5.783914_pt1 | contig 12386 bp, 10 predicted proteins | sample MGYA00242487_ERZ504511 | MGnify/ENA primary metagenome ERZ504511 (study PRJEB26092, sample SAMD00036241) | human gut metagenome | host: Homo sapiens | study: EMG produced TPA metagenomics assembly of... | reverse complement strand
TTACCGTCCGGTTCTGGATTGTAACGATTGTATTGGCAGCAATAACGATTATAACGCTTAAAATAAGATAACCGGCAAGGTGCCGGAGCCGAGTTTCCATACGGGAAACAAGTTTTATAGATAGAGAGTATTAACCCGATTATTAACTTTTAAAGATGTGCACAGCTAATAGATAAATCAATCAATTAGAAAATAAGGGCACATTATTGTAGATGAAAAGAATAGTAATTTTAGGAGCTGGCGAAAGCGGCGCAGGTGCAGCCGTACTCGCTAAAGTCAAAGGATTTGAGACGTTTGTTTCGGACATGTCCGCTATCAAGGACAAGTATAAGGAACTTCTCGACAGCCATCAGATTGCCTGGGAAGAAGGACACCATACCGAAGAACTCATTCTGAATGCCGACGAGGTAATCAAAAGCCCCGGTATCCCGAATGATGCCCCGATCATCCTGAAACTGAAAGCTCAAGGCACACCGGGTGATCGTCCGAGATTGAGTTTGCCGGACGCTATACTGATGCCAAAATGATCTGTATTACAGGTTCTAACGGGAAGACCACAACGACTTCCCTGATCTACCATATTTTCAAAAGCGCAGGTCTGAACGTAGGTTTGGCAGGCAACATCGGCAAAAGCCTTGCTTTGCAGGTAGCCGAAGATTACCACGATTACTATATTATCGAACTTAGCTCTTTCCAGCTGGATAATATGTATAACTTCCGTGCGAACATCGCCGTATTGATGAACATCACTCCGGACCATCTTGATCGCTACGACCATTGTATGCAGAATTACATCGACGCTAAATTCCGCATCACCCAAAACCAAACACCGGACGATGCTTTCATCTTCTGGAACGATGACCCTATCATCAGACAGGAACTGGCAAAACATGGTCTGAAAGCTCACTTGTATCCTTTTGCCGCTGTAAAAGAGGATGGAGCGATTGCATACGTAGAAGATCACGAAGTGAAAATCACCGAACCGATTGCCTTCAACATGGAGCAAGAGGAACTGGCCCTGACAGGACAACACAACCTGTACAACTCTTTAGCCGCCGGTATCTCGGCAAACCTTGCCGGCATTGCCAAAGAAAACATCCGCAAGGCCCTCTCCGATTTCAAGGGAGTGGAACATCGGTTGGAAAAGGTGGCACGTGTGCGCGGAATTGATTTTATTAACGACTCTAAAGCCACGAATGTCAACTCCTGCTGGTATGCCCTGCAAAGCATGACTACCAAAACGGTATTGATTCTCGGTGGTAAAGATAAAGGAAACGACTATACTGAAATTGAAGACCTGGTACGCGAAAAATGTTCAGCACTGGTATATCTGGGACTTCATAACGAAAAGCTTCACGAATTCTTCGACCGTTTCGGTCTGCCGGTAGCCGATGTGCAAACCGGCATGAAAGATGCCGTAGAAGCAGCATATAAACTGGCAAAGAAAGGTGAAACGGTATTATTAAGTCCTTGCTGCGCTTCTTTCGACCTCTTCAAGAGTTACGAAGACCGTGGTGACCAATTTAAAGAATGTGTCCGTGCCCTTTAATTTCTAATTATTAATTTTTAAATTCTGCAAGATTGGATTTATTAAAGAACATATTCAAAGGTGACAAGGTAATCTGGATTATCTTCCTCTGTCTCTGCCTCATCTCGATCATCGAGGTGTTTTCGGCAGCGTCGACGCTGACTTACAAAAGTGGCGACCATTGGGGGCCGATTACGCAACACTCCATCATCCTGATGGTGGGAGCTGTGGTAGTCGTATTTCTGCATAATGTTCCCTACAAATGGTTCCAGGTATTTCCGGTCTTTCTATATCCGGTATCTCTGGTTCTACTGGCATTTGTCACGCTGATGGGCATCATCACAGGCGACCGTGTCAACGGGGCCGCCCGTTGGATGACCTTTATGGGATTGCAATTCCAGCCATCGGAATTGGCAAAGATGGCGGTAATCATTGCCGTCTCATTCATCCTGTCCAAAAGGCAGGACGAATATGGGGCCAATCCGAATGCCTTTAAATATATCATGATCCTCACCGGACTGGTATTCCTGCTCATCGCACCGGAAAACCTTTCGACAGCAATGCTGCTGTTCGGAGTGGTATGTATGATGATGTTCATCGGACGGGTATCTTCCAAGAAACTGTTCGGGATGTTGGGGATATTGGGGCTTGTAGGCGGTGTTGCCGTAGGCATACTGATGGCTATTCCCGCCAAAACACTGCACAACACTCCGGGACTTCACCGTTTCGAAACGTGGCAGAATCGTGTTTCCGGTTTCTTTGAGAAAGAAGAAGTGCCGGCAGCCAAATTTGATATTGACAAAGACGCACAGATTGCACACGCGCGAATCGCTATTGCTACCAGCCATGTAGTAGGCAAAGGTCCGGGAAACTCGATACAACGCGACTTCCTTAGCCAGGCATTCTCCGATTTTATCTTCGCGATTGTGATTGAAGAAATGGGACTGGTAGGAGGAATATTTGTGGTGTTCCTCTATTTATGGTTGCTGATGCGAGCCGGACGAATCGCCCAAAAGTGCGAGCGAACCTTCCCCGCCTTTCTCGTCATGGGTATTGCGCTGTTGTTGGTATCACAGGCAATACTGAATATGATGGTTGCCGTCGGGTTATTCCCCGTCACCGGACAACCCCTGCCTCTGGTCAGCAAAGGAGGTACAAGTACGTTAATCAACTGCGCTTATATCGGAATGATATTAAGCGTAAGCCGATATACCGCTCATCTGGAAGAACAGAAAGCGCACGATGCACAGATCCAACTGCAAATAGAGGCGGATGCCGCAGCCAATTCGGAAGCACAGGCCGCAGCCGAACCGACAGCGCAGATTCTGAACAGCGACGCCAAATTTGAAGATGAGCATGATAGCAGAAACAATGAACGGTAAATGTTGAGAAAGGACAGAAGAAAACAGAATGATGGAAAAAGAACTTAGAATTATCATCAGCGGTGGAGGAACAGGAGGACATATCTTTCCTGCCGTCTCTATCGCAAACGCTATAATAGAGCTACGCCCCGACGCAGAAATTCTCTTTGTAGGCGCTGAAGGACGTATGGAAATGCAACGGGTTCCCGATGCAGGCTACCGGATTATCGGACTTCCGATAGCCGGATTCGACCGCAAACATTTATGGAAAAATGTATCCGTATTGATTAAACTGATGCGCAGCCAATGGAAAGCGCGCAAAGTAATCAAAAACTTCCGCCCGCAAGTGGCGGTAGGTGTAGGCGGATATGCAAGCGGGCCAACACTAAAGACTGCCGGAATGATGGGAGTCCCCACATTAATCCAGGAGCAAAACTCGTATGCCGGAGTAACTAATAAACTCCTGGCACAGAAAGCTCGTAAGATTTGTGTAGCTTATGACGGAATGGAAAAGTTCTTCCCCGCCGACAAGATCATCATGACGGGTAATCCCGTCCGCCAGAACCTGACAAAGGATATGCCGTCAAAAGAAGAAGCGCTAGGTTCTTTCCACTTACAGCCCGGCAAAAAGACAATCCTGATTGTAGGTGGCAGCTTGGGTGCACGCACCATCAACAACACGCTGACAGCCAGTCTGACAACCATCAAGGAAAACACGGACGTGCAGTTTATCTGGCAAACGGGCAAATACTATTACCCGCAAGTAACAGAAGCCGTAAAAGCGGCAGGAGCACTTCCGAATTTATATGTAACGGATTTCATCAAAGATATGGCAGCCGCTTATGCAGCAGCCGATCTGGTTATCTCCCGTGCGGGAGCAGGTTCCATTTCTGAATTCTGCCTGCTGCACAAACCTGTTATCTTAGTGCCCTCGCCCAACGTGGCAGAAGATCACCAGACGAAGAACGCCTTAGCGTTGGTGAACAAACAGGCAGCTATCTACGTCAAAGACAGTGAAGCGGAAACCACTTTGATGGACGTAGCCCTGTCCACTGTCAACGACGAGCAGAAACTGAAAGAACTAACAGAGAATATCGCCAAACTGGCTTTACCCGATTCAGCGAGAATCATCGCACAAGAGGTCATTAAGCTGGCGGAAGCAAAGAACAGATAAATGGACGATCGGATTACGCAGATTGAAGTAACGGCACAATGCCCGTATCAAACAACGTAATCTGCACTAAAATAAAAAGACAGAAGAAATGAATATAGAAACGATAAAATCAGTCTATTTCGTAGGTGCCGGCGGCATCGGCATGAGCGCACTTGTACGCTACTTCCTTTTCAAAGGAAAGGTAGTGGCAGGATATGACCGTACTCCTACTCCATTGACTGAAACGCTAATCTCCGAAGGCGCACAAATACATTATGAAGAAAACGTCGACCTGATTCCCGAAGCCTGCAAAGACAAGGAAAGTACGTTAGTCATATACACTCCGGCCGTTCCGCAGGAACACGAAGAACTCGTTTATTTCCGCAACAACGGATTCGAAATACAGAAACGCGCCCAAGTATTGGGAACGATTACCCATTCGAGCAAAGGTCTGTGCGTAGCAGGTACTCACGGGAAAACAACCACATCGACGATGACAGCTCATCTGTTCCACCAGTCGCACGTGGAATGTACCGCTTTTCTCGGAGGAATCTCAAAGAACTACGGCACCAACCTGCTACTCTCTCAAGCAAGCCCTTACACTGTGATTGAAGCGGATGAATTCGACCGTTCTTTCCACTGGCTGTCACCCTATATGACCGTAATCACGTCTACCGACCCCGATCATCTGGACATCTACGGAACAGAGCAAGCCTACCTGGAAAGTTTCGAACATTACACCACGCTAATCCAACCGGGTGGCGCACTGATTATCCGTAAAGGCATCTCTCTGCAACCCAAAGTGCAGCCGGACGTTCGTGTCTACACTTACTCACGTGACGAAGGCGACTTCCATGCAGAAAACATCCGTATCGGAAACGGGGAGATATTCATCGACTTTGTTGCTCCGGACACCCGTATCAACGACATCCAACTGGGAATTCCGGTAAGCATCAACATAGAGAACGGCGTAGCCGCCATGGCATTGGCACACCTCAACGGGGTGACCGATGAAGAAATTAAAAGAGGTATGGCAAGTTTCCGAGGAGTAGACCGCCGGTTCGACTTCAAACTCAAGAACGACCGGATTGTCTTTCTAAGTGACTACGCACACCACCCCTCTGAAATCAAACAGAGCGTGTTGTCTATGCGCGAACTTTACAAGGACAAGAAGATCACAGCCATCTTCCAGCCTCATCTCTATACCCGCACCCGCGACTTCTATCAGGATTTTGCCGATAGCCTGTCGCTACTCGACGAAGTGATTCTGGTAGACATCTACCCGGCACGTGAAGCACCAATTCCGGGCGTTACCAGCAAACTGATTTATGATAATCTCCGTCCGGGTATCGAAAAAGTATGTGCCAAAAAGGAAGAGATACTGAACATTCTGAAAGATAAAAACATTGAAGTATTAATTACTTTGGGAGCCGGAGACATCGACAACTATGTCCCCGAAATAAAGGAACTATTAGAAAAAAGATAAATGAATAATCATCCGGCAGCCTGTCCGAAACAGTGCAAGCTTTTTAATTTTAATCTTTAATTTTGATTATGATTAAAAGAATCCTTCTATCCATCGTCATGCTGGTGCTTATAGCCTACCTCACCGTAGCTATCACCGCATTCAACCGCAAGCCTACCGACCAGACCTGCCGTGACATGGAATTGGTTATCAAGGATACCGCATACGCCGGCTTCATCACCAAAGAAGAGCTGAAAGGTATCCTTCAGCAGAAAGGGATCTACCCCATCGGGAAGAAAATGGAACGCATCTCCACCAAGTCACTGGAACGGGAACTAAGCAAACATCCGTTGATTGACGAAGCCGAATGCTACAAAACACCCAGCGGCAAAGTGTGCGTGGAAGTGACACAGCGTATTCCTATCCTCCGGGTCATGAGCGCCAACGGCCAAAACTACTACCTTGACAACAAAGGAACCGTCATGCCACCGGAAGCAAAATGCGTCGCTCACCGGGTAATTGTCACCGGAAACGTAGAAAAGTCGTTTGCAATGAAGGATTTATATAAGTTTGGTGTATTTTTGCATAATAATAAATTCTGGGACGCCCAGATAGAGCAGATCCATGTGTTGCCCGACCAGAACATCGAATTGGTGCCGCGTGTGGGAGACCATCTGGTCTATCTCGGAAAACTGGAGAACTTTGAAGATAAACTGGCACGTTTGAAGGAGTTCTACAAAAAAGGACTCAACCGGGTAGGCTGGAACAAATATTCACGTATCAATCTCGAATTCAGCAACCAGATTATCTGTACAAAACGAGAGTAGTTGATAAGTGATAGATGATAAGTAAACAGTCTCTCTATATAGTAAATTGTAAATAGTAAAATAGTAAATAAAATAACCCTATGGCAACAACAGAATTTATCGCCGCTATTGAACTTGGTTCATCGAAGATAACCGGTGTGGCCGGAAAAAAGAACAGTGACGGAAGCATGCAGGTATTAGCGTATGCCCAGGAAGACTCTTCTACGTTCATTCGTAAAGGAGTGATCTTTAACCTGGACAAGACAGCGCAAAGCCTGACTTCAATCATCAACAGACTGGAAGGTGAGTTGAAAAACTCAATTGCCAAGGTATATGTAGGCATCGGCGGACAATCACTCCGCACCGTCCGCAATGTAGTAAGCCGCGACCTGGAGGAAGAAGCTATCATATCCGAAGAGCTTGTAAGCGCTATCGGTGATGAGAACATTGCCATCCCGGTGGTCGATATGGATATATTGGACGTAGCTCCACAAGAATATAAGGTAGGTAATAACCTGCAAGCCAATCCGGTAGGTCTGGTAGGAAGCCACATCGAAGGACGTTTCCTCAATATCGTTGCCCGTGCTTCCGTACGTAAGAACTTGGAGCACTGTTTCCAACAGGCTAAAATTGATATTGCCGACCAACTGATCGCTCCGTTAGTAACCGCAAATGCCGTACTGACAGAAAGCGAACGCCGTTCGGGTTGTGCACTGATCGACTTCGGAGCAGACACAACTACCATCTCTGTATATAAGAATAACATTCTCCGTTTCCTGACTGTATTGCCTTTGGGAGGCAACAGCATCACGCGTGACATCACCACCCTGCAAATGGAGGAGGAAGAAGCCGAACGCCTGAAAAAAGCCTACGGTGACGCCCTCTATGAAGAGGACCCCGAACAGGAAGAAGCAACCTGCAAACTGGATGATGACAACCGTATCATCAAAGTGGCGGATCTTAACAATATCATCGAAGCCCGTGCCGAGGAAATCGTTGCCAACGTATGGAACCAGATACAACTATCGAGCTACGAGGACAAATTGCTGGCAGGAATCATCTTGACAGGAGGGGCCGCCAACCTGAAGAATCTGGACGAAACCTTGCGCAAACGCAGCAAGATAGAAAAGATACGGATGGCGAAACTCCCACGCAATACGGTTCATGCGCCCAACAACATACTGAAGAAAGACGGTTCGCAGAACACTTTGTTCGGGCTCCTGTTTGAAGGTAACCAGAACTGCTGCCTGACGGAAACTGCTCCGCAAGCTGCTCCTGCACCATCAGTCTCCAAACCGGAGCCGGAAGTGCATAAGACAGTGGATATGTTTGAGGACGATCAGGAACTGAAAGAACAGGCCCGCATCGCCCGTCTCAAGAAAGAAGAAGAAGAGCGGGAAGCCAAGCTAGCCGCCAAAGAAGCGGAAAAACTTCGCAAGCAAAAGGAAAAGGAAGAGAAAGAAAGGCGGAAAAGAGAAGCAGGTCCGAGTTGGATTCAACGCAAGATCGATTCGTTGACGAAAGAAATCTTTTCCGACGACGATATGAAGTAACCTTCAGCAGCTTGTTAATCAATATTCATAATTCGTAATTCATAATTCAATCAAGATATGGACGAGATAGTACAATTCGATTTCCCGACAGATTCACCGAAGATCATCAAAGTGATTGGTGTAGGTGGTGGTGGTGGTAACGCTGTAAACCACATGTACCGGGAAGGCATCCATGATGTAACGTTCGTTCTTTGTAACACGGACAACCAGGCATTAGCCGAATCACCTGTCCCGGTGAAACTGCAACTGGGCCGTAGCATCACGCAAGGGCTTGGAGCCGGCAACCGTCCCGAACGGGCACGCGACGCCGCCGAAGAAAGTATAGAAGATATCAGAAACCAGCTGAACGACGGCACCAAGATGGTATTCATCACCGCCGGAATGGGAGGAGGAACCGGAACAGGAGCTGCACCGGTCATCGCCCGCATTGCGAAGGAAATGGATATTCTGACTGTCGGTATCGTCACCATCCCCTTTATCTTCGAAGGAGAAAAGAAAATTATCCAGGCACTGGACGGCGTAGAGCGTATCGCCCAGCATGTTGATGCCTTGCTGGTTATCAACAACGAACGCCTGCGCGAAATATACGCCGACCTTACTTTTATGAACGCCTTCGGCAAAGCCGATGATACTCTTTCCATTGCTGCCAAGAGCATTGCCGAGATTATTACCATGCGGGGTACAGTCAATCTTGACTTTGCCGATGTGAAAACCATCCTGAAAGATGGTGGAGTAGCAATCATGAGTACCGGATTCGGCGAAGGAGAAAATCGTGTGACGAAAGCAATCGACGATGCCCTGCATTCTCCGTTGCTCAACAACAATGATATCTTCAATGCCAAGAAAGTAATGTTGAACGTATCTTTCTGCCCATCGTCGGAACTGATGATGGAGGAAATGAACGAGATACACGAGTTCATGAGCAAATTCCGCGAAGGGGTGGAAGTGATTTGGGGTGTTGCCATCGACAACTCACTGGAAACAAGAGTAAAAATCACCGTATTGGCAACCGGATTCGGTGTGGAAGACGTTCCCGGAATGGACAGCTTGCATGCTGCACGCAGCCAGGAAGAGGAAGAACGTCAACTGCAACTGGAAGAAGAGAAAGAGAAGAACAAAGAACGTATCCGCAAGGCATACGGCGAAAGCGCCAGCAATATCGGAAGCAAGAGCCTCCGCAAACGCCGCCACATCTATCTTTTCAATACGGAAGATCTGGACAACGACGACATCATCGCCATGGTAGAAGATTCTCCCACTTATATGCGTGATAAGACTACTCTTACCAAAATCCGGACGAAAGCCGCTCTGGAAGAGGAAGTAGCCACGGAAGAAGCTACAGATGACAACGGCGTGATTACGTTCTAAACAAAGAACTAAGAACGAAAATTATAAACTCGCAAAATCAGGCTTCAGATCTAATTTTTAATCTTTAATTTTTAACTATAATAGTATGGATTTATTCGATCAAGTCAGCGAAGACATTAAAACCGCAATGAAGGCGAAAGACAAAGTAGCCCTCGAAACTTTGAGAAATATAAAGAAGTTCTTCCTGGAAGCTAAGACTGCCCCGGGAGCTAACGATATATTGACAGATGATGCTGCTCTGAAGATTATCCAGAAACTTGTGAAACAAGGAAAAGATTCTGCTGAAATCTATATCGGACAGGGTCGTCAGGATTTGGCTGACGTAGAATTAGGCCAGGTAGCCGTTATGGAGAAATACCTGCCGAAACAAATGACCGCCGAAGAACTGGAAGCTGCATTGAAGGAAATTATCACTGAAACAGGTGCTACAAGCGGTAAAGATATGGGTAAAGTAATGGGAGTTGCCTCCAAGAAATTAGCAGGACTTGCAGAAGGACGTGCCATTTCTGCAAAAGTGAAAGAACTTTTGGGATAATCCTCCGGGACTTCCACAGAAGTTTTATTTCGATTTTATCTTGCACCCTACACTAACCAGAGTTTATCTATTTGATTAATAGCAGTATAAACCTGTGCAAGATACCGTTGCAGATGCGTGCAAGATGTTTTATCTTACACACATCTGCAACTTTTCTTTAAACATAACATTCACCTCCTTCACCACTCTGAAACATCGATGAATAAAGGGATTTCGGGTGAAGAGCTACCTTTCACATAGGTTTCACCCGATTCACTATACCTTTCTGCCGAATTTTGATTAATAGACTGATTCCAATCTATTAGATATAAACTTATTCTCTATTAATGCCAAACTTCCTTTTCACTAATAGAAAAGATTACTTACATTAAAGGTAATCTATAAATGAAGCTTTTGTTTTTATAAACAAAGCTTTCATTTATAAAATCAAAAGCTTCATTTATATAATTACAACTTGCAATTATAGATTACGATTAATGAAAAACAAGTTTAGAATTATAGTAAAGTAATTTAGGTATTAATAGAAAGGAACTTTTCTCACTATAAATAAGAAAGAGTCTATTAATAGCTGGGAAATAATCAAATTAGATCACATGAACTTAATAAAATAAAAGCACATTTGAAATTAATATGATGTATGATATAGACAGTACTAATATTATTTTCCGAACTAAAATAATCTCCCTATAAAAGAGCATAATATAGAAAATAAAGATTACTTTTACAACGAAACTAAACCACGACAGACAAATGAGAAAGAGTATTGCTATAATTATAACATCTATATTAGTGCTATCAGGATGCAACAAACAACAATCCGTATCTGACAGACTGCTAAATGAAGTAGAAAAAGCCATTGCCATAAATCCTGACAGCGCATCCAACCTACTAAAAAGTATATCATCTCCTGAAAAACTAGACGACAAAGCTTTTGCACGCTGGTGTATGTTATCAGGTAAGATTACAGACGAAATTTTTAATAGCATCCTACCAACTTACCAATTAGAAAGAGCTTATGACTGGTATTCCTCACATGGTAGCCCTGACGAGCAAGTGCAAATTTTGATTTATTTAGGTCGTTCCTATTTTGCTGATGGAGATTATGATAAAGCAATGTCTATTTATACTAATGCGCTGGACATTGCAGGAAAAAACAAGCTCAATAACCTCATTGGATATACCTATGACTATATAGGCGATCTATATCGAGAAAAATTCATGCGAACAGAGGCTATCAAAAGATATGAGATTGCTGCCGAATACTTCAAAAAAGAAAAGAATACAGATAGTTATGCTTGTGCATTAAGAGATATTGGACGTGAATATGCACAAATGGATTCATTATCACATGCTTTAAATATTCTAATTATAGCCGATTCTGTAGCAGCCAATACTAGTAATATTAATGTTACTGCATCAATAAATAACGCCTTAGGCAATATCTATTCTATGCAGAACAAATACGATAAAGCTGAAGAATACCTCCTCAAAGCATTGTTGACGGGAAGAGAAAAAATGCCCGATTATGTAGCATTGATTGACTTATATACGGCATCAAATTCCATTAATAAAGCTAAAGAGTTATTATCCAAGATACCACAGGATACCCCCCAATATACATGTAGCATTAAATATCTATATTATCAAATTTATAACGCAGAAAAAAACTATAAAGAAGCTCTTGCTAATTTAGAAGAATATGTTAACATGTTAGATTCTATCATATATGCGGACAACCAATCCAAAATACTAAATATAGAGTCTAAATATAACCACCTAAAAATCAGCAAAGAAGTAGACAGGTTAAAGATTAAACAACAAAGCTACATTATAATTTCAATTATCAGCATTGTAACGTTACTGTTTATAACGGTAGGATACCTATTATATCGCAAAAAAGCAAAAGAAAAAATTCAAAGACAACGGGATGAATTAAACCAGATAAAAGAAAATTTGCTCTATGTGTCATTAGAATTGGAAAAGAAAAAAAGATTGTCAAACACACTCAAAGAGAAAAATGAGAACTATAATAAAATGCAGGAAGAAATAAATCTTCTAAGTGCCAATTACAAGGAATTACAAAATAAATCTCTAGAGAACTCACCACTATTCAAGGAGCTAACATACCTGGCAAATAAAAATAAACCAAGAAATGATAAGCCATTAATAACAGAAAAACAATGGAAACTTATCACAGATGAAATAACACAGATCTATCCAAGTCTTTATAAATACATATATAGTCTATGTCCGGATTTATCAGAACAAGACTTTCAATATTGCTGTCTTTACATGTATGGGTTCGACACTAACACTGAAGCAAAATTATTAAATATAACAGTTGATTCAGTAAGAAAAAGACGCCTTAGACTTAGAAGAAAACTAGATATCACATTACCGGATAATAATGCTACATTATATGAATACTTAATCGAAAATATACATTAATAATCATGTTTTCAGTAGAAACAATCTATAGCATAAGATAATGTCCACGTAAAAAGCCATAAACAACTGATTAATCAAAAGTCTGTTTGTCCACGTTCAAAAAACGTACATTTACTTGCTTCCCCCCTCATCTCCTCCGTAAATTTGCAAAAACAATTAAAGATATGAA
>ENA-OPZZ01001738-OPZZ01001738.1-human-gut-metagenome-genome-assembly--contig:-NODE-1738-length-12396-cov-4.912625_pt1 | contig 12396 bp, 11 predicted proteins | sample MGYA00242487_ERZ504511 | MGnify/ENA primary metagenome ERZ504511 (study PRJEB26092, sample SAMD00036241) | human gut metagenome | host: Homo sapiens | study: EMG produced TPA metagenomics assembly of... | reverse complement strand
CGTAACTGTTCAGTACCTTCACAGTTACGGGCCAAAATGCATTTAAAATCACCTTCGGTGATGGCATTTTGGCTTGTATGTCTCGGGATTTTGGCATATTCATGCCAAAACACCTCGCGGTACAGTGGCTACTGAATAGTTACTACATTACATATCAATAATTGGTCCGATGGATCGATAATTGATCCAGACAAAAGAAAGGAGTAAAGATAGATATGGCTATTTTTGAAGGAGCAGGTGTTGCGCTTGTTACACCTATGAACGAAAATCTGGAAGTAAACTATGACAAGCTGGAAGAATTACTGGAGGAACAGATCGCAGGAGGCACAGATGCCATTGTGATCTGCGGAACAACAGGCGAATCTGCAACACTCACCGAAGAAGAACATATGAGAACGATCAAATTTGCCATTGACAAGGTAAACCACCGAATCCCGGTTGTTGCAGGTACCGGCTCCAATTCCACCGCAACTGCAACACAGATGTCCAAAGAGGCAGCAGAAGCAGGAGCAGATGGTATTCTTCTGGTAACTCCTTACTATAATAAAGGAACACAGAACGGACTGATCAAACATTATACAACCATCACAGAGGAAGCAAAAGTACCGGCGATCCTGTACAACGTACCGAGCCGTACCGGCTGTTCTCTGGCAGCTTCCACGGTTGCTTATCTTGCAAAAAATGCAGAATATGTAACCGCTATCAAAGAAGCATCCGGAGATATCAGCCATGTGGCAGATATCATGCATGCCTGCGACGGAGCCATTGATCTGTATTCCGGAAATGATGACCAGATCGTACCGATCCTGTCCCTGGGCGGAAAAGGTGTTATCTCTGTACTGTCCAATGTAGCACCGAAAGAGACGCACGATATTGTTGCTCTGTTCCTGGAAGGAAAAATAAAAGAAAGCCGTGAACTGCAGTTAAAAGCGTTGCCGCTGGTTCACGCACTGTTCAGTGAAGTTAACCCGATCCCGGTAAAAGCAGCCCTGAATCTAATGGGTAAAGAAGTAGGACCGCTTCGTCTGCCGCTGACTGAAATGGAAGCAGCACACCAGGAAGTTCTGGCAGAAGAAATGAAAAAATTCGGTATTAAACTGGCATAAAGGCAGCAGGAAGAAACAGGAGAGAACGCAAATGGTAAAAGTAATTATGCATGGCTGCAACGGCCATATGGGTCAGGTGATCACCCAGTTAGTGGAAAAAGATCCTGAGATTGAAATTGTAGCAGGTATTGACTTAAATGACTGCAGAGATAACGGATACCCGGTATTTACTGATATTTGGACCTGCGATGTGCAGGCAGATGCAGTGATCGATTTCTGTACAGCGAAAGCGACCGACACACTGCTGGAATACTGTGAAAAAAGACAGATCCCGGTTGTATTATGTACTACGGGTCTGACAGATGAACAGATTAAAAAAGTGGAAGAGACCAGCAAACATGTGGCAGTATTAAAATCAGCAAACATGTCCCTGGGTATCAATCTGCTGATGAAACTGGTTAAAGAAGCAGCCCAGACACTGGCAGCGGCCGGATTTGACATGGAGATCGTGGAGAAACACCATCGTCTGAAGGTGGATGCTCCAAGCGGAACCGCCCTGGCTCTGGCAGACAGCCTGAACGAGGGACTGGACAACGCTTATCACTATACTTTCGACAGAAGTCAGAGAAGAGAACAGAGAGATGACAAAGAGATTGGAATCTCTGCTGTCCGTGGCGGAACCATCGTCGGAGAACATGATGTGATCTTTGCCGGTGATGACGAAGTGATTACTTTCCAGCACACCGCTTACTCCAAGACCCTGTTTGCAAAAGGTGCGATTCAGGCAGCCAAGTTCCTGAAAGGAAAAGAACCGGGCTGGTATCAGATGAGCGATGTGATCGGATAGGTTTAAAAATGTAAATTGTTTCAGATATTGAAAACAGAATACAGAAAACAGGGATACGGTCGTTTTTTCAAAAAGCGGCCGTATATTTTTGCATTTTCCGACACATTCTACAGTTGTACAGGTGTATGTTTTGTATGCCTGAAAAATGAAGGAAAGGGATGTTGTGGAAAGCTACAGCCACAGCAGAAAAGGAGATGCAGAATATGAAACATGTATGGAAGAGATATCTGATTGTAACCGCAATGACCGTTGTACTCGGACTGTCAGCAGGATGTGGCAGTGCTGCGGAGGATACGAACAACAACCAGAATAACACACAGGATGAAAATACGCCGGATGACAATGAAAATAAAAACAACACCGACGGTTCCCAGGTACCTGCGGGTGATAACAACGGAACCTCACCGGATACCAACACGGATAGGAACAATAACGGAACCAACGGCACGAACAACAATATGAACGGCGCCACTTCCGGGGAAGGTACGGTGGATGAGAACGGAAACCGTCTGGATGAAAATGGAAATATCATTGAAGATCTCGGAGAGGATGTCGGTGAGGGAATCAAAGATGTGGGGGATGGCGTCGGAGAAGGCGTGGAGGATCTGACCGGTGGCGGAAGCAGGGATGCAAACCAACAGAATGCACGGTAGATCGCAGAAATAGAAAAAACATGGACAATTGTTGTTTCACCACAGTTTGTCCGGTGAGAGCAAAAACGGAATGCCCCTCTTTTTTACACCTATGTTCATGAAAATGTATGTTAAGATAGTATGTCAGGGTAGATAATATGTTACTATTCATTGGTAATATCCCGCGAGGTGTTTTTTGTGAGCGAAGGTCACAGAAAACCCGAGACATAACGCGCGAATGTATGTGATCAGCATAAATTCTGTGCATCGCAAAGCGTGTTACTGAGAACGGAGTGAATAGTAACGATAACATTTTAAGATGAGATGTTGAGATGACATGTTGCCGTGTATATGGAAACATGATATGATAATAGAAATTTACCACGTTACAACGTGACGGCATACAAAGAGAACAGGAGAAGAGAGGGGAAGATTATGAGATTTCGTCCATGTATCGATATTCACAACGGAAAAGTAAAACAGATTGTAGGCGGCAGCCTGCAGGATCAGGGAGATCAGGCTCAGGAAAACTATGTGGCTGAGCAGGATGCTCCCTTTTTTGCACGGCTCTATCAGTCCCGGGGGATTCGGGTGGGCATATTATTCTGTTAAATCCTGCAACTTCGCCATATTATGAAGCCACAAGACAGCAGGCGATAGAAGCATTGAAAGCCTATCCGGGTGGGATGCAGATCGGCGGCGGGATCCGGGAGGACAATGCAGAGAGCTTTCTGGATGCCGGTGCCAGTCATGTGATCGTTACTTCTTATGTATTTAAGAATGGAGTGATCAACTGGGAGAATCTGGAAAAACTGGAGCGTGCAGTAGGAAGGGAACATCTGGTTCTGGATCTGAGCTGTCGGAAAAAAAGACGGACAATATTATATCGTGACAGACCGCTGGCAGAAATTTACACAGGTACCCGTATCGGAACAGACGATTGAAGAATTTTCTTCCCACTGTGATGAATTTCTGGTTCATGCGGTGGATGTGGAGGGAAAGGCTTCCGGGATAGAAGTGGAGTTGGTGAAGCTCCTGGCAAAGAATCATCAGCTCCCGGTGACCTATGCAGGCGGCGTAGGCAGTTTTCAGGATCTGGAGACGTTGCGTATGGCGGGAGAAAATCGTGTGGACGTAACAGTGGGAAGCGCACTGGATCTTTTCGGTGGCAGTATGAAGTGGGAGGATGTTCTGGATATTTGTCAGAAGAGTGAAAATTATTTCGAAAAATAACAGATTCTGAACACTTGGAAAATCGCTCCCGGATTTGACAGAAAAAGATGTGTAAAAAATATGAATTTTCACGAAATAGTTGCAAAATTCAAGCATTATTGGTATAATAAAAACACTTACAAGGGAGCCGGAAAGGATCGCTGACCGTGGTATTTATCGATTCTGACTCCGTAACTGTGAAAGCAGAGACAGTTACTTGTAAAATAAAGTGCGAAGGGGTTGGACAGCATGAAATTTATTATCATTGGAAGAAATATTGACATTACAGAGGGACTGAAATCAGCCGTACAGGAAAAGCTTGGCAAGCTGGAACGGTATTTTACTCCGGAGACAGAGATTCATGTAACCTTGAGTGTGGAAAAAGACAGACAGAAGATTGAAGTCACTATTCCGGTAAAAGGAAACATCATTCGTTCCGAACAGGTGAGCAGCGATATGTATGTATCCATTGACCTGGTGGAAGAAGTTATTGAGCGTCAGCTTCGCAAATATAAAACCAAGATTGTTAATCAGCAGCAGGCAGGAGGAAACTTCCAGAAAGAGTTTGTGGAGGATGAGTTTCTGGAGGACGAAGAGGTTAAAATCATTCGTACCAAGAAGTTCGGTATTAAACCGATGTATCCGGAAGATGCATGCGTACAGATGGAATTGCTGGGACATAATTTTTATGTATTCCGGAATGCGGAGACAGATGAGGTGAATGTGGTTTATAAGAGAAAGGGGAACACTTACGGGTTGATTGAGCCGGAGTGTTAAAATTGTTGAGAGTGTAAACGGGAGAGAGTCACTGGGTGGTGGCTCTCTCTCTTTTTTGAGGGGGTGGTTTAAGACGGACGCCCGAGAGAGTTTGTGCCTGGGCAGGAGGCAGCTGGCAGGGCAACTTTGAACTAGTACATCGTTTTCGAAATAACTGTATCATTCACTTGTCTACGAATCCGATTGCACAGTTCAAAAAGCCTCAGCGTAGCCCGCTACGCCTACGTTTTTTGAACTGCACACTCGAATCCGTATCCAGCGTGAATAATACAGTTATTTACGAAACGATGTACTAGCCGCTAACTCCGACTACAGTTCACGAGGGTCAGCTGACCCTCGTGAAAGTCTCCGTAAGCGTCGGATTTCAAAGCTTACCCTAAGCGCCCGCAAAATGCCTCCTGCCCAGGCACAAACTCTCTCGGGCTGACGGTGGAAAAAACTGACCCGGAAAGGGAAGGTGAGTGGAATAGGTGCGATATTTGGGAGATATTTGGGAAATTTGCCCGCAGGGGATATGTGAGTGAGGGATGCGGGGTGAGGATGCACAATTTACTTGTGCATTCTTCGGTAAAGTGTTAGAATATAACATGGTGCATTAGACTGGAAAGAGGGCAGGGTGGATGCACCGGGAAATTTTATGGAGAGTGAAAATAGTAACAAGAAATGTAACTGTGAAGGTGTTGAACAGTTACCAAAAAATAAATTGTATTTTATAGGAGTAGATTGATGAAATTATCTGAAAAGATCTTTGGAACGCACAGTTCCAGAGAGTTGAAAAGAATTATGCCATTGGTGGATAAGATTGAGGAGCTGCGGCCGACTATGCAGGCGATGACGGACGAGGAGCTGAAGGATCAGACCAGAAAGTTCAAGGAGAGACTGGCAGAGGGAGAGACGCTGGATGATCTGCTTCCGGAGGCATTCGCTACGGTGCGTGAGGCTTCCAAGCGTGTGCTGAATATGGAGCATTACCGGGTACAGCTGATCGGTGGTATTATTCTGCATCAGGGACGTATCGCGGAGATGAGAACAGGTGAAGGTAAGACTTTGGTTTCTACCTGTCCGGCTTATCTGAACGCGCTGGAAGGTAAAGGCGTGCATATCGTAACTGTCAACGATTACCTGGCCAAACGAGATGCGGAGTGGATGGGTAAAGTCCATGAGTTTCTGGGACTGAAAGTCGGTGTGATCCTGAACTCCATGAAAAATGACGAGAGACGGGAACAGTATGCATGTGATATTACGTATGTTACCAATAATGAGGATGGTTTTGACTATCTGCGAGACAACATGGTTATTTATAAAGAGCAGCTGGTACAAAGAGAGTTGCATTATGCGATCATCGATGAGGTTGACTCTGTATTGATCGATGAGGCGAGAACTCCTCTGATCATTTCTGGACAGAGCGGAAAGTCCACCAAGCTGTATGAAGTCTGTGATATTCTGGCAAGACAGCTGCAGCGTGGTGAAGCCAGTGGTGAGATGACCAAGATGACAGCTATCATGGGCGAGGAAATTACCGAGACCGGTGATTTTATCGTCAATGAAAAAGATAAAGTAGTAAACCTGACCGAGGAAGGTGTGAAGAAAGTAGAGAAGTTCTTCCATATTGAAAACCTGGCAGATCCGGAGAATCTGGAGATCCAGCACAATATAATCCTTGCACTGCGTGCCCATAACCTGATGTTCCGTGACCAGGATTATGTCGTAAAGGACGATCAGGTACTGATCGTTGATGAATTTACCGGACGTATCATGCCGGGAAGAAGATATTCCGACGGTCTGCATCAGGCGATTGAGGCGAAAGAGCATGTAAAGGTACGCCGTGAGAGCAAAACACTGGCCACCATTACATTCCAGAACTTCTTTAACAAATATGCGAAAAAAGCAGGTATGACCGGTACGGCTCTGACAGAGGAACAGGAGTTCCGTGAGATCTATGGTATGGACGTTATCGAGATTCCGACCAACCGTCCGGTTCAGCGTGTCGACCTGGATGACGCGGTATATATGACCAAGAAAGAAAAATTCCGTGCGGTCGTGGAAGAGATCAAAAAAGCACATGCGAAGAATCAGCCGGTACTGGTAGGTACGATCACGATCGAGACCTCCGAACTGCTGAGCAACATGCTTCGGAGAGAGGGAATCGCACATCAGGTACTGAATGCGAAGTTCCATGAGCTGGAAGCTGAGATCGTTGCACAGGCCGGTGTGGCAGGTGCAGTTACCATCGCGACCAATATGGCAGGTCGTGGTACCGATATCAAACTGGACGAGGAAGCGAGAGCAGCCGGTGGTCTGAAGATCATTGGTACGGAGCGTCATGAGTCCCGCCGTATTGATAATCAGTTGCGTGGCCGTTCCGGTCGTCAGGGAGATCCGGGAGAATCCCGTTTCTATATTTCACTGGAAGATGATCTGATGCGTCTGTTCGGTTCTGAAAAACTGATGTCCGTATTCAGCAGTCTCGGTGTTGCGGAAAACGAACAGATCGAGCATAAGATGCTTTCCAGCGCTATTGAGAAAGCACAGAGGAAGATTGAAAGTAATAACTACGGTATCCGTAAAAACCTGCTTGAGTATGACCAGGTAAACAACGAACAGAGAGAGATCATTTATAAAGAGAGACGTCGCGTACTCGACGGAGACAATATGCGTGATGCAATCTGTAAGATGATCACCGATACCGTGGAAAATACGGTAGACATGTGTATCAGTGACGAGGTGGATTCTGATGAATGGGATCTGATCGAACTGAATACGATTCTGCAGCCGATCATTCCGGTGAAGACAATCACCAAAGAGGATGTCAAAGGGATCCGTAAGAATCAGTTAAAACAGAACCTGAAAGAAGAAGCTATTAAACTGTACGAAGTAAAAGAAGCTGAGTTTGCAGAGCCGGAGCAGATCCGTGAACTGGAACGTGTGGTACTTCTGAAGGTCATTGACAGAAAATGGATGGATCATATCGATGATATGGAACAGCTGCGTCAGGGTATCGGCCTGCAGGCTTACGGACAGAGGGATCCGAAGGTTGAGTACAAGATGAGTGCATTCGAGATGTTTGACGAGATGATCGCAGGCATCCAGCAGGATACTGTTCGCCTGCTATATCATGTTAGAATCGAGCAGAAAGTAGAACGTGAGCAGGTAGCGGAAGTAACCGGAACCAACAAAGATGAAGAAGCCAAAGGTCCGGTTCGCCGTGCCCAGCAGAAAGTATACCCGAATGATCCGTGTCCATGCGGAAGCGGTAAGAAATACAAACAGTGCTGTGGACGTAAGCCTGTATAGAAGGAAGCGTGCAGAACCGATACGGCAGAGGGAAAACGGCTGTTGAATATAAAAATTGTATGAAGAAAGAGGGTGCCCCCTTTGGTAGAATTAGATCAGTTTAAAGCAATATTGAATTCCTATGCGAAACCTTTAGTGGAAGTGAGGGATTCCCTTGACCTGTCCAATAAGGAAAAGCGGATTGAAGAGCTGGAAAGAAAGATGGAAGAGCCGGATTTCTGGGATAATCCGGAACGCTCCCAGGAAATGATGAAAGAACTCAAAAGCCTGAAAGATGATAAGGAGATTTATGAAAATCTGGAAAGCCAGAGAGACGATATGGAGACTCTGATCGAGATGGGATATGAAGAAGACGATGCTTCGGTCATCCCGGAGATTCAGGAGATTCTGGATCAGTTTGAGGCGGATTTTGAAAATATTCGTATGAAAACCCTGTTATCCGGAGAATACGATAAAAAAGATGCCATCATCAAGCTGAATGCCGGAGCCGGCGGAACCGAGTCCTGTGACTGGGCAGGAATGCTCTACCGTATGTACACCAGATGGGCGGAAAAGAAAGGATTTACCCTGGAAGTTCTGGATTATCTGGACGGCGATGAGGCAGGCATCAAATCTGTAACATTTGAGGTACACGGAGAAAATGCCTATGGCTACCTGAAATCAGAAAAAGGGGTACATCGTCTGGTACGCATCTCACCGTTTAATGCGGCAGGAAAGAGACAGACTTCGTTTGTATCCTGCGATGTTATGCCGGATATTGATGAAGATCTGGATGTGGATATCAAGGAAGATGATCTGCGTATCGATACGTATCGATCCAGCGGTGCCGGTGGTCAGCATATCAACAAGACTTCTTCTGCCATCCGTATTACACATATTCCAACCGGAATCGTGGTACAGTGTCAGAATGAACGTTCTCAGTTTCAGAATAAAGACAAGGCTATGCAGATGCTGAAAGCCAAACTATATCTGTTAAAACAGCAGGAAAATATGGAAAAACTCTCCGGCATCCGTGGCGAAGTGACAGAGATTGGCTGGGGAAATCAGATTCGTTCTTATGTACTGCAGCCGTATACGATGGTGAAAGATCACAGAACCGGCGTGGAGAGTGGTAATGTGGACAGTATTCTGGATGGTAATCTGGATCCGTTTATCAACGGCTATCTCAAGTGGATTGCCCTTGGCGGAAAACAGCCGGAGAACGCAACCGAAGAAATGGAATAACGATTCCACTTTCCATGACTGTTGAGAAAACGGAAAGATGGGAGTACACAAAAAAGGAGAATGGCGTATGGGTATTATCAGAGCTATCAGACAGACGATTGGCGGAACACTCGCTGATCAGTGGCTGGAAGTCATTGAGCCGGAAAATATGGGAGATCAGACAGTACTGACCGCAGGTATCCGCACCGGAAAAGGAGCGAACCGAAAAGGTGGAAAAGACAGCATCTCTAACGGATCAGTGATTCATGTATATGAGGGACAGTTCATGATGCTGTTAGACGGCGGACGGATCGTGGATTACAGTGCGGAACCGGGATATTTTACCGTGGATAATTCTTCTATGCCATCCATGTTCAGTGGAAGTCTGGACGATGTGGTGAAGAATTCTTTTGACCGGTTTCGTTTTGGCGGTACAGCACCCACTTCACAGAAAGTGCTGTATCTGAACCTGCAGGAGATTAAGGGAATTCGTTTCGGAACCAGAAACCCCATCAGCTATTTTGATAATTTTTATAATGCAGAATTATTTTTGAGAGCCCACGGAACTTATTCGATCCGAATCACGGATCCGATCAAGTTCTATGTGGAAGCCATTCCGAAAAATAAAGATCAGGTAGAGATCACAGATATCAACGAACAGTATCTGTATGAATTTCTGGATGCACTGCAGTCTTCCATCAATCAGATGTCAGCAGATGGTATGCGGATCTCCTATGTGCAGTCAAAGAGCCGGGAACTGTCAAAATATATGGCGGAAACACTGGATGAAGACTGGAAACAGACCAGAGGTATGGAGATCCAGGCGGTAGCTATCGCGAGCCTGTCCTACGATGACAAATCTCAGGAACTTCTGAATATGAGAAATCAGGGAGCTATGCTCCAGGATCCGTCCATTCGGGAAGGTTATATGCAGGGAGCTTTTGCAAGAGGAATGGAAGCCGCAGGAAGCAATGCAAACGGCAGTACCATGGGCTTCATGGGAATGCAGATGGGCGCACAGATGGGCGGCAATATGGCAGCTTCCATGTCAGCGGCCAATCAGCAGCAGATGATCCGGAACCAGCAGATGCAGCAGGAGGCAGCGACAGCACATCATGCACAGAATGAGCCGGATATCTGGATCTGTAGCTGTGGACAGAAGAATACAGGAAAGTTCTGCAGTGAGTGTGGACGTCCCCGCCAGACCGGAGCATGGATCTGCAGCTGCGGACAGAAGAACACGGGAAAGTTCTGCAGTGAATGTGGAAAATCAAGACCATAAGACTTTTGCAGGAAGAGATGCAGAAAAGATAAAGAAAATATATCCGTACAGAAAGATGAGGAGAAAATCATGGAGGTAGTCAGTTTCAAATGCCCCAATTGCGGGGGCGAACTGGTATTTGATCCAAATACTCAAAACTACTCCTGTCCTTATTGTAATTCTGAGTTTTCTCAGAAACAGATCGATACGATGCAGAAAGGAAAACAGCCGTCTCAGGAATCTGAGGCGGCTGATTCTGCAAAAGGGCAGGAACAGGAAGAAGCGGCAGTGTATGTGTGCCCGAACTGTGGAGCCGAAATTGTGACAGATCCGACAACAGCGGCCACAGAATGTTATTATTGTCAGAGCCCGGTGGTATTATCGGAAAGAGTTTCCGGAGAGTATCTGCCCCAGGAGATCATTCCCTTTGCGATAGACCGGAAAAAAGCGGAGGAAATCTTTTTACAGAATATGAAAAAGAAGAAATTTGTTCCCCGTGGATTCTTCAGCGCAAAACAGATTGAAAAAATGAGCGGTGTGTACTTTCCATACTGGATGGTGGACTGGCGGGGAGATGCCGCAATGGAGGCGGAAGCCACCAAAGTCCGCACCTGGAGGACCGGTGATACGGAATATACGGAAACACAGTTCTACCGGGTGTACCGGGAAGGAAATGTGGAATTTGACGATATGCCGAAGATCGCCCTGCAAAAAGCCAACCGGAAGCTGGTAGAAGGTGTGCAGCCGTATGACCGGAAGGCGGCAAAACAATTTTCCATGGGTTATCTCTCCGGTTTTCAGGCGGAGCGCCGGGATCTTGAAAAAGAAGCGTTCGGAGCGGAGATAGCACGGGATACGGAACAATATGCAAAAAGAGTACTCGAAAATGATATGCGCGGTTACACGACGGTACGACCGGTTCATCAGCAGGTGGGCAACCGACAGGAGCGGTGGCGTTATGCGCTGGTACCTGTGTGGGTGATGACCTACAAGGGAAAAAACGGAAAAATCTATTATTATACCATCAACGGACAAAACGGCAAGGTGTGTGGAGAACTTCCGGTGGATTATAAGAAACTGAGTCTGGTATCGGCATTGATCACCGGTGTGGTATTCCTTTTGGGACTGGCAGGAGGATTGTTGTTATGAGAATGAGAAAAAAGACGGGATACCTTCTGTTGATGCTTCTGCTGTTGCTGGTCCCGGTGGCTGTGTGGGCGGATAAAACCACGGTAGACGATCAGGCAGGACTTTTTTCACAGGAGGAAGAACAGGAACTTACCGATCGGATCGTGGAACTTACGACGGACTGGAACATGGATTTTGTGGTAGTGACGACAGAAGATGCGGAAGGCAAGACCTCCGAGGAGTATGCGGATGATTACTATGACTATAATGGATATGCGGAGGACGGAGCCCTGTATCTGATCGACCTGGACAACGGTTCGGTGTGGATCTCCACGGCGGGAAAGATGATCCGGTATCTGACGGATGAGAGAATTGATGCGGTGATCGATGCCGGATACGATAATCTGAAAGCAAAGAATTATGCAGAGGGTATTCTGGAGATGCTGAATGAGACAGAGCGTTATCTGGAAGACGGCATTCCTTCGGATCAGTATAATTATGATACAGAGACGGGAAAGATATCAAGATACCGCAGTATTACGGTCTATGAAGCAATCGGAGCGGCTGTGATCGCACTTTTGTGCGGTGGAGGATTTGCAGCGGCTGTTCTGGGATCTTACCGGTTAAAAAGAAAAACGTATCGGTATCCGTATGAGAGCCGGGCAAAGGTGCATTTTACGAGAAGGGATGATCAGTTCCGCCATCGAAGCATTACACAGCGGAGAATCCCGCGGGAACCACCGTCCGGAGGTGGCGGCGGACAGAGTTCCGTACATACTTCCGGCAGTGGCACCTCACACGGTGGTGGCGGTCGGAGCCTGTAATATTTTATACGATTCAGACATGCTAAAGTTACTGTTCACTGGTAATATCCCGCGAGGTGTTTTTTGTGAGCGAAGGTCACAGAAAACCCGAGACATATCGCGCGAATTTATGCGATCAGCATAAATTCTGTGCATCGCGCAGCGTGTTGCTGGGCACGGAGTGAACAGTAAC
>ENA-OPZZ01001736-OPZZ01001736.1-human-gut-metagenome-genome-assembly--contig:-NODE-1736-length-12417-cov-3.981123_pt1 | contig 12417 bp, 10 predicted proteins | sample MGYA00242487_ERZ504511 | MGnify/ENA primary metagenome ERZ504511 (study PRJEB26092, sample SAMD00036241) | human gut metagenome | host: Homo sapiens | study: EMG produced TPA metagenomics assembly of... | reverse complement strand
ATTGTGAAGATTGGTTTTCTGCCGCAATTCCGCCTGTTTTTCGACCGTCGTATTCAGTTGGGCGTGCTTGCCGTGGTGTTTGGCGCGGCGGCAACTTACGTGTTCTATACGTATCTGACGCCGATCATGCGAGACGAAGTGCATGTTCCCGAACAGTATTTAAGCGTTGGCCTGGTGATTTTCGGCGCGGCCTGCCTGTGGAGCAACCTGTATGGCGGCAAGCTTGCCGACCGTGGCAGGGGAGTGGAACCGCTGACGCATATTCGTCCGATCTACTGCGCGCACGCCGTGCTTATGGCATCGCTGATCGTAACGCATTGGGTGCCGGTGTATGGTGCGTTGCTGCTGGTGGTGCTTGGCATGTTCATGTATCTGCAGAATTCCGCCTCGCAGGTGCTATATATGGATGTTGCCTCTCAGTCGCATCCGGGATCGCTGAATCTGGCCGCATCGCTCAATTCCATGTCGTTCAACATTGGCATCGCGGTCGGCTCCGCGGTTGGTGGACTGGTCAACGCCCATTTGGGACTGATGTGGCTTGGCCCTGTGGGCGCGATCTTCTTGCTGTGTGCGGTTGGCACCACAACACTGCTGCGCCCGTTCGTAGCTCGAGAACGCGATTTCTACGCCAAACAGCAAGCCTGATGGCATTTGGTCGGGTTTGAACGAGCGGTTTCTGAAAGCGGCAAAGTTATAGAAGTTTTATCTGTAATTCGTTGAGATTGCGGAAAGCGATTAGTGGACTGCGATGTTGGCGGACTGGGCAGTAGATCCGCCGACTTGCGGAGCGTAGTCGGCTAGATCGATTACGCGATCGCAGGCGTCCCGCGTGTCCGGATCATGGGTTGCCACCAGCACGATCATGCCTTGACCGGCCAGATTGCCGAGCACATGGCTTACGGAATGTGATGTACGCGTATCCAACTGGGCGGTCGGCTCATCAACCAGCAGCATGTTCGGCCTGGAACATACCGCACGCGCGAGCATAAGACGCTGCGCCTCGCCTCCAGACAAATCGCAGAAACGCCTGTCCGCCGCATACGCCAGATCGAACAGTTCCATCGCTTCCAAAGCCTTTGGTTCCGCTTCGCGGCGGCTCATTCCCTTGGCGAGCAGTGGAAACACCACATGGTCGAGCGCCGTGCGTTCCGCAACACCATACGGATTCTGAAACACCCATCCAACACGATCCACACCTTCTCTCGTCACCGTGCCAGCGTAAGGCTGCTCCCATCCTGCAAGAATCGACAGCAATGTTGACTTGCCGCATCCCGACGGACCGCATATCGCAATGGTCACACCAGGTTCGGCCACGAAACTCAAATTCTCGAACAGCAGATCGGTTCCCTCAAATCGATGAGCCAACCCCTCAACCGCAACGCGCATAGCCAACCTTTCACGAGGCAATCACCTTACCGACGCACCCTTGCCAATCATTTGTAGTCCCCTAATTGCAGCCACGCAACATCCACCCTACCTCATTTGCGTATATGCAAGTAAGTTTTTCGGAAATGCCGCCTGCTATGCACATTATCATGCGGTGCTACACTCGTTGTGACACATTAGTACGGGGGTGAAGATGGTGACTTCTTGGATGTCATTTTGCAAGACTTGCGTTCTTGCCGTCGCATTGTCAATGCTTTTGGCGGGATGCTCAATTAATGGGGATGCCACAGGCGCATCTTCTGATTCTGCCACATCGGAATCATCATCCGAAAATGGGTCGGCGGGCGGACAGAAATTGGCGGCGTCGTTGAGTGAATGGATTGAACAGCGGGAATCGCAAGGTAATATCGCTGAATCGCAGAAAACGATATTGGACAAAGCCAAGAGTACGGGTGAGATTTCAACGTCGGATTATGAGAAAGCCTGGTCCGATTACCGGCAATGCATGATCGACAAAGGATATAAGGAAATCAAACTCATCAAATATCCGAGCGGACTCTATGCCGAAGCTGGACACAAACAGGGAACGACCATTCAGGAATCCCGATATTCCGATGATTCCACGGAATGCGGCGATGAGTATGTTGCAGATGTGCAAGATGTGTACGGCATTATCGTAGGCAATCCGAATCTGTATGCCGATCAAGCGCAAGCCGTGGTCGATTGTTTGCATAGAGACTCGCTCGTGCCGAAGGACTATACCGTAAGCCGGTTCAACAAGGAGTTTTCCGGAACGGATGGCAACACTTCGTTTGACATGCAGAACCTGCAAGTGCGCAGTTGCCTTGTGTCGAACGGCTACAACGTGGGATATGCGACCGACGATACGGAACAGTTGTGGTGAGAAGGTAAGTGATTCCAGGGGAATCATGGTGATGTGTTCGCTGATGGTGCTTGTTGGTCGTGATTGAAGGGGTATATGTGAGTATGACGCGACGATTCGGAATGAAGCAAAGGACGGGAGGGAAGCGTTCGAAGTGCACTGCTGTGACTTGGACTTTGCTGGCGGCTGTCACGGCAGCCTGTATTGCGGTCGGATCCTGCGCATTGTGGCTGCCTGACCGCACTCCGACATTGCTCAGTTCGGCGGGGGAGAGGACTGTGGTTCCCGCCAGCGTACAGGAATACGCGGGTACGCAACAAGTTACCGTGGTGCCCACCATTTCCAGTGACCGTGATCTTTTCGGCAATGCGAGTGGCCTGGTCACCGCGGACTGGTCCGGCGACGGCCTGACCTCAGGCAAAGGTGCCTATCAGGTGAACGATCGCACGGTAGTGGCGTTGAACACCGCAACCCCCTTGTATCGCGATTTGAAGACCGGAGACATCGGCGGCGATGTGCTCGCCCTGAATAATGAACTCAGCTTACTTGGCTACAACAGCGTTCCCGGATCGGATACCTATTGGCGGGCCACATCGGACGGGTGGAAGCAGTTGATGGCCGACAACGGCAATACGTCGGATGGATCGTTGTCATTGGCCGACACATTGTGGATTCCCGAACACGAAGTCGCCGTTGACGAGTGGAGCGCAACCGCCGGATCCATGGTGACGGGCGGCACCGCAATCGGCAAAATCCCCGGATCATTGACGAAACTCACCATCAAAAACGGCACCGCATCCGCGCAGGACCGCACGTTGACGATATTCGGCATTACGGGAACATTGCCAGCCAATACTACTGAAATCACGGATGCCGGGTTCCTGCAACAAGTCGAAGCGAACGACAGCTACCAATCCGTGGACGTGGAATCCAAAAAAGCGGGATTGGACGCCACTCTGGCCTTGAGCGAACGGATGCGAGTGCTGCGCGTTCCAGCCGGTGCGGTATTCGGCATCAACGGTTCAACCGGCTGCATCGTGCCCACATCCAACAATCATGGCAACACTCCCGTGAAAGTGTCGATCGTGGGAGGCGAACTTGGCGTGAGCCTCGTGCAAGCCGACAGCGGAGACATCGCTTCGATCTCCAATGTGGAAATCGGCAGCGGACTTAACAATCTCACCTGCGAGTAGGCGATTATGCGATTACGATCGGTGCTTTCCCGAAGCGTTGCGCAATATTGGCGCGGGAGTGAGTCATGCGCTGCTTATGTTTGCAGCGGTATTGTTCGCGTCTACATTGCTCGGCGGATATGAGGCCGCCAATGTGGTGGGGCTCGAAACCGAGGTGCTACAACGCATCAACGCCTATGCCGACGTTGGCGCCATCGTTGGGGGAACGGTGGACGGAGCCGCATGTGACAGGCTCGCCGACGCTGGCGGCGGTGTGATGGGCACCTTGGCCGGTGCGATGCGTGCCGGTCAACAGATTGTGCCGCTTGCCACGCCCGGCAAGGATATATCGTCGTATGAAGTGACGCCCGGCATGATCAGGATGATCGCCGGGAGCGCGAAGTCCGATGTGTCCGGCGTGTGGGTATCTACCGACGTGGCCAAGGATTTTGGTCTCACCAAAGGCAGTGTAATGCAGACCGAACAGGGAACGATGAGCGTCGCAGGCGTGTTTGATTGGCCGAACGATGGTCGTGACACGCGATTCGCCTACGCTCTCCTTGTGCCTGTATCCGCGTCGAATGGCACGTTCGACGAATGTTGGGTCAGACAGTGGCCGCAAAGCGGGCAGACGGAGGATGTGTTGTTTTCCACGCTGGTTGCGTCGGGTTCGTCATCCAATGCTGGCGTGACGCAGGTGAATAAGAGTTTCGATTCGCATTACGATGCGCAGGCTTCGTACGGGCAGCGTATGACTCGTTGGATGCCGTGGCTGGGATTGGTTGTGGGGCTGGTGCTCGGCGCGTTCGGCGTGCGTCGTCGTAGATTGGAATATGCTGGCGCATTGCATTCAGGGCAGTCCAAAGGTGCGCAATTGCTGGAAATCGCTGTGGAAACGTTGATTTGGAGCGGTTTGGCGTGTGCCTCTTCGGCCGCGCTGTTGGGCGCGTATTGCGTTCGCATGAGCAGCGCCGATGCGATGACCGTATGGTTGGGTGCGATGCGCGCGCCATGTGCGATATTCGCTGGAGTGATGGTATCAAGCGTGCTCGTCGGTATGACGATACGTGAAACGCAGTTGTTCCGTTTCTTCAAGCAACGCTAGAGTGTGCTAACCATGGTTCGGCTGAGGATGATTTCATTAGGTCCCATTGCCGTCGATACTGGAAAGCCACGCCAGTATCGACGGCAATGGAATGCGAAAGATGATGATGCGTTAGCTCAACGCTTTCTTGATGCGCTGCAGGCTGATCGGCTTCGGCGTGCCGAGTTCCTGCGCCCACAATGATACGTAGAATTCCTCAAGCATCCAACGTGCGGTGGCCGCCTGCTTCATCAACGCCTCATGACGCGGACCTGCAGGCTCACGTTCGGCCTTCGCCATGGCCTTGTCGGCCAACTGCTTGGCCTCATCAGCCTCCCAAGCCCAACGTACATCACGATTCTTGTCGTTCTTCGCCTTACCTAAACGAAGCATGTCAGCATGCAGATACCGTTCAATCGACGCTAACGCATCCGGGGGAGTCTTGCCGATGAATCCCGGATACACCAGCGTGGCGATATGCTCACGAATCGACTGCAAAACGCTCAACATCGGCAGATCGGCCTTGCCTGACACGGCTTTATCAACCTCCGCATACCGCTTCAAAATAGCGATCACATCATGCGCAACCGCATACACGGTATCTTCGAACACTTCACGCACATCAAGCACCGCATTCGCCAACGCCTCATCATCCGGCAATTCGTCAACATTCGGCAGCAAACGCTTCACCGCAGCCAACTGCAGATCCTCAGTAAGATCCTTCGTGGACTGATATGGTGCGGACGCCAACATCAACGCCTCCGCACCCAACCAACGCGACGAAATACGCTCGCTCGGCATACGCAAAACATCAAGCGCACCGTGCCACAGCATGGTGGAACGAGCTTCAGTAGTGGCACCAGCCTTATGCAGCAGATTGGCCTGCTCCACAAGCTTGCCCTGATTCCCAGCGTTTTCCGCCTGCTTCTTCACCATCTGCCGTGCGGAAGCCTCGGCCTGCTCCGCAAACTTGCGCTGCAACTCCACCAACGATTTGCCCGTGCCAAGCACCTTGACGGGGCCCCGCGCACGACGCCTGCCATGCTGACTCTTGCGACTCGGAGGCAACTGTTGCTCCACCGAGAACGTCACGCGCAAATACGGCGTGAGCCTGCTCCACAATTCACCATTCAACACTTCAGGGTGGATTTGCGCGCCAACAATGCTGATGGCTGCCTGCGTGAACACATGAGGCAAATCCGGCCACGCGGCCACACCCTCCGCATTGGCAGGAGCAAGATTCGGCTTCTGCTGGCTACCGGAACCAGGCAAATCCGGATACCTCTCATCAATCCACGTACGAATCTTACGAGCCGTATCAGGAGCGGGAACAAACTGCACGCGCAACGTCTTCGGCAACGATTTGATCATGCCGACAATCAACTCATCCAACAATCCGGGAACATTCCACGTGAACTGTTCCGGTGCCAAACGAGACAACACCTTCAACGGCACATGCACGGTCACGCCATCGTTTGGATCATGCGGATCATACACATAACTCAACCGCAAATCGATAGGGGAGCCGTCCGTACCCAACGTATGCCAATGATCCGGATAATCAGCCAACGACACCGACTCGGCATCAGCAAGACGCTCCACCTTCTCCGGATCAAAATCCAACAAATCCGGCTGCTCATCACGCTTCGACTTCCACCATTTCGCAAGATCCGCAACCGACGTGACAGTATTGGGAATCACCGAATTATAAAAATCGAACAGATCCTCATCACTGACCGTCTGCGCCATCTGACGTGTACGACTCGCGTCATCGGCGGCATCCTCCAACACATCGCGATTCTTCGCAATGAAATCGTCATACGAGAACCGCTGCTGAATATCGCCCTCGACCAAACCCTGACGAATCAGAAAATCACGGGCCTCCAGCGGATTGATACGACCCCACTGCACCGTACGATCCTGCACGATCGGCAAACCATACAACAGCACCTTCGCGCTCGCTACCGCGGAGCCACGCGAACCAGACCAATGCGGATCCGCATACGTGGTTCGCGTCAACGAACCCGCCAACGGCTCAGCCCAAGCAGGATCGATCTGGGCGGAATATCGCGCCCACAAGCGGCTCGTTTCCACCAACTCCGTGCTCATCACCCATTGCGGCGTTGACTTGGCAACCGCGGAAGCCGGGAACAACGCGAAATGCGTGCCACGCGCACCCTGATAATCATTCTTCGCCATCTTCTGCGCACGCTTCATGGCACGCGCACGGGCAGCGCCCTTCAAACCAGCGAAATCAGATGCCTTCGGCTCACGCACGATCTGCATGCCCATCATCGACAACAAGCCCGAAAGCATCGACGTATGAATACCCTGCGCATCCCACGAACAACACAACGAATGCGCAGCCTGCTGATTCAACGGAAGCTGACGAATCTCAAGCGGAGGACGCGAAGCCGGAATCGGATCGCCAACCTTGAACTTGAATTCCTTGCACATTTCACGCAACTGCGTGACCAGATCCTTCCACTGACGGATACGCAGCCAACTCAAATACTCAGTCTTGCAAATCCTACGAAGCGCGGAATTGCTCGGCTCGCCATCAGCTTGGAACACGCGATCCCACAAGTTCAACGCGGTCAGAAAATCACTGGACGGATCGGCATACCGGTTATGAATGCGGTCGGCCTCCTCACGATTCTCATCCGGACGTTCGCGGGGATCCTGCAAACTTAGGAACGCGACCACCACCAGCACCGCGGCCAACGTGTTCGGCGTGGTCGACTTCGCAGCCTCGATGATCATACGGCCCAAACGCACGTCGATCGGAATGCGTGCAAGCATGCGACCTGTATGCGTCAGCACAACCTCGCCATGCTTGCGCGCCACGGCCTTCAACTCGGTCAACTCATTGAAACCATCAGACACCGCCTTCATATCAGGCGGATCGATAAAGCCGAAATCCGTAACATCCTGCGCGGTACGAGCCACACCCACCGACAGCATATGCAATACGACCGCACCCAACGACGTGCGCAGAATCTCAGGCTCCGTGAAATTTCCGGGCGCGTCTCAAAATCCTCGCGAGAATACAAGCGAATCGCAATACCATCGGCAATACGGCCGCAACGGCCCGAACGTTGGTTCGCGCTCGCCTGACTGATCGGTTCAATCGGAAGCCGTTGCACTTTCGCGCTCTTCGAATAACGTGAAATACGAGCGGTGCCAGGGTCGACCACATAACGAATGCCCGGCACCGTCAACGACGTTTCGGCCACATTCGTAGCGATCACAATACGCTGATGGTCATGCGGCTCAAACACGCGATGCTGCTCCTTGGAGGACAACCGCGCGAACAACGGCACGATCTCAATCGCATCAGGACGACGCATATCAATGGCACGCGGACCATAATGATGGCGCAGCGCATTCTCAAAATCATGAATGTCGCGCTCGCCCGAAGCGAACACGAGAATATCGCGCGGGCCACGGTCATGACTCGAATGAATCACCAACTCGGCACAGGCGCGCGCCACCGCCGTCGGCATGTCAACGTTCGGCTCATGGGAATCCTTCGCGTCGGGAGCGGCCGACAACGTTTCATAGTCGGCATCGCCCGGCATCGCGCCCGTTTCAAAACCGGGTACGGAACGCATCAACGCCGGAGCGGTGCCCAGCGGCTCATACACGACCTGCACGGGGTAGGTTCGTCCCGAAACCTCGATAACCGGCACTTTCGTATGCAAAGCGTGCTCGAAATGCTCCTGGAACTTCACCGAATCAATCGTCGCCGACGTGATTACCAATTTCAGGTCACGTCGTTTCGGCAATAGCGCAGTCAAATAACCGAGCAGAAAGTCAATATTGAGACTACGTTCGTGCGCCTCGTCGATAACGATCGTATCGTATTGCATCAGTTTCGGATCGCGTTGAATCTGCGCCAACAGAATACCGTCGGTCACCACGCGAAGACGGGTCTTCGGTGAGCTCTCATCGGTGAAACGCACCTGATAGCCGACCTCGTCGCCCAAACGCACGCCCATCTCCGCGGCGATACGTTCGGCCACGGTACGAGCGGCCAGCCTACGCGGCTGCGTGTGCACAATCTGCCTGCCATGCGATCCACGGCCCAATTCCAACAGAATCTTCGGCAGCTGCGTGGTCTTACCGGAACCCGTCTGACCAGACACAATCACGACTTGGCTCGACTTCACCGCCTCGGCAATATCGCTACGTGCAGCGGAAACCGGCAGTTGGGAAGGATATTCGAATTTCATGCCTTCATAACCTCGATAACGCGGAAGCCCTTCGAACTCGCGTACTTACTTACCTCATAACCATCGCCAAGCTGCGTGGCAAGCCACGGAATCAACGAATCCGACCCCAGATTCTTCTGCACCACCAAATAGGCGGTACCACCCGCATTCAAACGCGGCAGCCACGTCATCAACAACTCATGCAGCACATCCTTGCCAACACGAATCGGCGGATTCGACCAAATCAGATCAAACGTCATATCCGAAGGGATCTCATCGGCGGTGACCGCATGAACGTTCCTCACACCATTGAGCTCGGCATTGCGACGCGTCAGATCCAACGCGCGTTCATTCACGTCCAACGCCCAAATATCAGCCTTCGGCGAAGCAAAACCAAGTGTCAACGCAATCGGGCCCCAACCGCAACCCAGATCAAGGAACGTACCCTCCTCAGGAGGCTCCGGAGCCTGACGAAGCAGCACGGACGTTCCCAAATCCACGCGATTGCCGGAAAACACGCCATTGGAAACCTCAACATCGGCCTCATTGCCTCGCAACACAACATGCAGCCTCTTACGTACATCCTTCGACTGCGGATCAGCCGCGAAATACTGTTCGGCCTGTGCCATACCCACTCCTTGCAAACGCTCGCCTCCGGCATCACGCAAGCCGCGCTCATCCACGTGGCGAATGCCCGATACCCATGTCTCTAGAGAATGATGATAATAAAGACACCATAGTTTAACCGTGAGAGGTGCCATTGAGCCAAGAAAACGACATCGAGCATAGCATGAGCGCCAACGACGTGTCAGGCGTGCTCGCCGACCAGTCCGAGGTGCTGCTTGATACCAACGGCGAGAACCATTTCAACGAATCCCATGACGAACAATGGCAGGAACGCGAATCCCGCAATGCGTTGAAGCATGTGTCCGGACTCGGCGAAATGCAAGACGTCACCGAAGTCGAATACCGAAAAGTCCGCCTCGAACGCGTTGTGCTCGTCGGCGTGTGGTCCAGCCGTGAAACCACACAGGCACAGGCCGAAGAATCATTGAGAGAACTTGCCGCGCTTGCCGAAACCGCCGGCGCAGTGGTATGCGACGGCCTGCTGCAGCATCGTATCAAGCCGGACGCAGCTACATACGTTGGCTCCGGTAAAGCCCGCGAACTCGCCGGAATCGTGGCGCAAGAGGAAGCCGACACCATCGTTGTGGACGACGACCTGCCGCCAAGCCAACGCCGCGCCTTGGAAGACGCCACCAAAGTGAAGGTCGTGGATCGCACTGCCGTGATCCTCGACATTTTCGCCCAACATGCGACCTCACGCGAAGGCAAAGCCCAAGTGGAACTGGCACAACTCCAGTACATGCTGCCACGACTGCGAGGCTGGGGCGGATCACTGTCGCGACAGGCAGGTGGCCGCGCCGCAGGAGACGCGGGCATCGGCTCGCGAGGACCTGGCGAAACGAAAATCGAAATGGACCGCCGTGTGATCCGAAGCCGCATCGCCAAACTCCGCAAACAGATCGAACAGATGGCTCCCGCGCGTGACGTCAAACGTGGCGCTCGCCGTCGTTTCGGATTGCCGACCGTTGCTGTGGTTGGATATACGAACGCGGGCAAATCGTCGTTGACGAATCGGTTGACCGGATCAGCGGAATTGGTGGAGAACGCGCTATTCGCCACATTGGACACCGCAGTGCGCAGGGCGCGTGCCAAAGATGGACGTCAATATGCGTACGTCGATACCGTCGGGTTCGTGCGTCGACTGCCTACGCAGCTGATTGAAGCGTTCAAATCCACGCTGGAGGAGGTTTCCGAAGCCGATCTGATCGTGCATGTGGTGGACGGATCGCATCCGGACCCGTTCTCGCAAATCGACGCGGTCGACGATGTGCTTTCCGACATCGACGGCGTCGAAACCATTCCCACGATTATCGTGTTCAACAAGGCCGACCGTATGGATGAGGCCACACGCGAGCGTATCGAGGCGTTGATGCCGGAAGCGTACATCGTATCGGCGTTTTCCGGCGAAGGCGTCGACGAGCTGCGTATGCAGGTGGAATCCATGCTGCCGACGCCGAACGTGCATGTCGAGGCGTTGCTGCCATACACTGCCGGTTCGCTGGTGTCGCGCGTACGTGAATACGGCAAAGTGATCAACGTCGAATACCGTGACGACGGTATGATGCTCGAAGCGGAAGTGGACGATCATTTGGCTGCGCAAATCGTGGAACAGTCAATCGGCTGAAAACCTTGCAAAACAGTGCAACGCAACGGACACAGCGTTTGTGAGCGCTCACATCTTTTGTGATGCATATCACTTTTCATTATTTGCAAGTCGTGTTATAACGCCTTGAAACGTCATGCTGTGTGGATAAAGTAAAGATGAAATTCTAAGAGAAAACCTGCTACCAGCGGGACATTCTTTCTTATAAGAGAGGTAAGCACATGGTGGATTCACCAATCAAGCCCACAAAGCTCGCTATCATCGGTGCCGGTGCAGTCGGCTCCACTCTCGCTTTCGCTGCCGCTCAGCGTGGCGTCGCACGTGAGATCGTGCTCGAAGACATTGCCAAGGAACGCGTCGAAGCCGAAGTACTCGACATGCAGCACGGCTCCAGCTTCTTCCCGACCGTGTCCATCGCAGGCTCCGATGATCCGGAAATCTGCCGCGACGCCGACATGGTCGTCATCACCGCTGGTCCGCGTCAGAAGCCGGGTCAGTCTCGTCTTGAGCTCGTTGGCGCTACCGTCAACATCCTCAAGGCCATCATGCCGAACCTGGTCAAGGTGGCTCCGAACGCCATCTACATGCTCATCACCAACCCGGTCGACATCGCTACCCACGTGGCTCAGAAGCTCACCGGTCTGCCCGAGAACCAGATCTTCGGTTCCGGCACCAACCTGGACTCCGCTCGTCTGCGCTTCCTGATTGCCCAGCAGACCGGCGTCAACGTCAAGAACGTGCACGCTTACATCGCCGGTGAGCACGGCGACTCCGAAGTCCCGCTGTGGGAGTCCGCCACCATCGGTGGCGTCCCCATGTGCGACTGGACCCCGCTGCCCGGCCACGATCCGCTCGACGCCGACAAGCGCGAGGAGATCCACCAGGAAGTCAAGAACGCCGCTTACAAGATAATCAACGGTAAGGGTGCCACCAACTACGCCATCGGCATGTCCGGCGTCGACATCATCGAGGCCATCCTGCGCGACTCCAACCGTATCCTGCCCGTCAGCTCCATGCTGAAGGACTTCCACGGCATTTCCGACGTGTGCATGTCCGTGCCGACGCTGCTCAACCGTAAGGGCGTCAACACCGCCATCAACACCCCTGTCTCCGACCGCGAGCTTGCCGCCCTGAAGCGCTCCGCTGAGACGCTGAAGGAAACCGCTGCCCAGTTCGGCTTCTGATATCGGATTGATTGGCGGGGCGCCGGTGCAGATCGGCGCATGAACCGCCCTCAGTCTTGCTTCGCGCCTTGCCATGCTGGCGCGGCTGTCGGTCAGGAGCCGGCGGTGCTCTCATCTTGCCCTCCCCCGGCGGGAAGGCCATCGAGTGAAGCGAGACTGGGGGTGGTTTTGTTTATCGGCAGGGGGTTCCTCCTCGTGCCTGGTATTCGCCCGCATCTGCTCACAGAGAACGTCGGCGCGCCGTTCGATTCGGTGTATAGTGAA
>ENA-OPZZ01001734-OPZZ01001734.1-human-gut-metagenome-genome-assembly--contig:-NODE-1734-length-12428-cov-2.092106_pt1 | contig 12428 bp, 16 predicted proteins | sample MGYA00242487_ERZ504511 | MGnify/ENA primary metagenome ERZ504511 (study PRJEB26092, sample SAMD00036241) | human gut metagenome | host: Homo sapiens | study: EMG produced TPA metagenomics assembly of... | reverse complement strand
ATTTGATATTGGCTGTACCAGAAAACTCATGTGTGTGTCCATAATAGGTGGAGGAAGAACGAGAAACTTCAGAATATGTTCCGAATAACCCTTTTTCATAAAGAACAAGGGTGCAATCAATTTTGGTTGTGCCAGAGAGACAACTGATTTCACATGTGTAGCTGTTGTCACCTGCGGAGATGCCAGGGTAGATAGATGCGACATTACGCCACCGTACTGCGGCAAATGCGGATGTGGCAAAAACAGTAAGCGCAACAAACGCAACAAGAACTGCCCAAAGTTTCTTTTTCATTTCGACTTGCTCCTTTATTTTATACGAACCCTCTTATAAAGGTATTCGTATGGGTAAGGAGAAAGGTTTACATAAAAGGAAAAATTAAATTGAATACTTCTATTCCTTCAGATATTTTGATGAGTTCAGTAATATTTAGATTCCCGCGCACTTGAAATGCTAAGAAATTGCTCTCCCACAGCAGAGTATTGGAACCATCGTCCATGATACCCAGATGGCTTGATTGCTATCAAACTTATAGAATAGTAAGAGGAAAACCTCGTTATCCCAAGAAATTGTTTGTGTATTTTCTACAGGAAAAACTCGCAAGGAAAACCAATCTCCAGCAGAGTTTTGAATTGTCCGTAGTAATGTCCGGTAGATTCACCGGAAGATTCTATTTGAGAAACCCTGATGGAATATATGATGGCGTAATATGGAATGTGGAGACAGGAGATTCTTCATTTACATATATAATCGATACAAACTTATCGTGCCACTCAATAAGCGTTGTGATAACAGCCTCGCGCACGGCTTTGACGGGGAGCATGGTACATGAAAAAATGGAAATTGCAGCAGTAAGTGTGATGAAGCAACGTTTGACATTCAAAAGTTGCTTCTTCCTCTCGGCCTTACGCTTTGTGTCACGGACAAGGGTTTCCATTTTTCGCTGGAATTTTTCTGAGGGCTGGAAGTCTTCATTCATTTCTTCCAGACTCGGCATCTGCGCAAGTTCTCGATCCTGTGCCTCCGTCACGATCATTGCGATAAGAGCGTCTGGGGAAATACGGATTTTGTCATCATTCATTACCATTTTCCTCCAATCCGGTCAGAATGATTTTACGCGCTCTGTGCAGACGAACTTTTACATTTCCGGGAGAAATGTTGAGAAAATCAGCGATTTCACTGACCTTGTAGCCTTGAACTTTTAGAAGAAGCGGTGTCCTGCGATGACCTCCAGTGCCTTGTCCGCCTGCCCGCCGACGATGCCTGCCGCTGCGGCGGCTTCAATGCCCTTCATGCCATCGGTGTTGGGCACGATGACGCTTTTCACGTTCTTGATGATGCTTCCGCTGGCTCCGATCACCACCTTATCCGGCAGCTCTCCCAGCACCTTTCTGGCCACAGCAGCCGCATATGCCAGAGCGATGGGCTCTGTACAGCCCATGGCCGGTCTTAACTCCTCCTCCAGGATCTTAATGTAGGCATTGTACTTTACATTGGTTTTTTCCATGGTTACCCCTTGTCCTTTCTCTAATACAGTTCTGCACGTCTCTCTGTATGGTAAAAAATCCTATTTCCCCATACCCTTTCAGATTAGCATATCATAAAAAAGGATGAAAGTAAATTTTAACGTTTTAAATATATCATTAAATAATTTTAATGATTTGGTATAGGAAGCTCCTCCGGCACCGGACAGTGATATGACGCTCCCTCTGTTTCTCTCCGAAATTCCTCCCATGCCTTTTCCCGAAGCTCCCGGTCTTCCATAAGCCGGATCCCAGCTGCCGCCATGACCTTTGCCCCATAGATCATCCCCTTCCTTCCAATGGAACTTCCGGAACAGGCTGTCACCTGCCAGCTGTGCCCTGGCGCCCCCAGGGCAGAAGTGGCTGTAGTAAAGAAGCCTGTGGGCACCAGATGGGCCACATCTCCCACATCCGTAGAGTCAAAGGTCGTTTCAGCTGTAACCGGAGCCACACCCGTGTATAATTCCGTATCCCCAGGCAGTCCGTTATCCCTTAATGCCTGGTTCCACTGACGTTCTGACAGGCGGTTCAGTTTTTTTGCGAACTCTGTCTCCTCCTGCGTCCATGGCTCCTGTTCTACCGATCTCATAGCCAGATCCAGTGTCTCTGCCAGAACACGGTTTCCTAACATCGGGTAACAGCCTCCCTGATATTCTGTCTGAAGCTCCGTATCTGTCATCATAGCCGCCCCCTTCGCAGCCCGGACCAGCCGTTCACAGACCTGGTCCACAGTCTCCCGTTTGAGAGCCCTGACAAAATACCAGACACTGGCTGTTTCCGGCACAACATTGGGAGCCGCTCCCCCGTCCGTGATCACATAATGGATTCTCACATCTGGCTGTACATGCTCACGCATATACTCAGTACCGGTATTTAGCAAAGAGACCGCATCCAGAGCGCTTCTTCCATTCCAGGGATCAAACGCCGCATGAGCGGAAACGCCCTTATAGTGAAACCGGATTCCGCTGCATCCACAGGACCGGGAAGCCGATGCCCTGTTGACCCGGCCTGGGTGCCAGGCCAGGGCCAGCTCCAGATCCCTGAAACAGCCGCCTCTGGCCATAAACGGTTTTCCTGTAAGCACCTCCTCTGCCGGACATCCATAAAACACTACCGTTCCAGAAAGCTTCCGTTCCTCCATTTCTGCTTTCATACCCAAAGCTGCTCCCACCGTGGCCGCAGCCAGAAGATTGTGACCACAGCCGTGACCGTATCCATTTTCCACCATCGGTTCCTTATGGTCTGTTGCCTTCTGGCTCATTTGCGGAAGGGAATCGTATTCTCCCAGAAGGCCGATCACCGGGCTTCCGTGTCCCCAGACTGCCCTAAGCGCCGTTGGAACACCTCCGGCTCCGCGCTCCACCTGGAATCCCTCCTGCTCCAGAAGCTCTGCCACCAATCTGGCAGCTATGGTCTCCTGAAACGGCTCCTCCGGATTTTCCCAGATCTGCTGTGCCAGATCTTCCAGTCTTTTTCTTTTACTGCTGATTTCTCTCGCAAAAATTTCTCTGTCCATTGTCGCCTCCCACAGCCTGCAGCCACCCTTATGCATTTTCCTTTAAAATCCCCAGTTCACCATGGAAAACCGGATAAAATGTATTTACAAACAGCTCCCTGATTCCCTCGTTGGTATAAAAACTCCAGAGCGGTTCCTGCTCTGGATCCAGAGCCAGGGGATAATTCAGATCCACAAACTCCCGGTTCACCGGCTCGTTCTGCTCCTTTGCCTGCTCCTGGATCCGTCGGGCCGCATCATGTGCCAGAGCCTTCAGTCCTTCCCCAATGGCTGCCTTTCCCGCGTCGCCCAGCATCTCCTCTGCTGTGGATGCCAGATGATAATAAAGCTTGATGAACAGTGTGCTGAATCCACTCTTTCCATACGCCTGGGGAATATCTGCCGAGGGTCCGGCGTATCCAGGATCATATTGTTCAAAACACACCGGTTTTAATTCCTCCGGAAGATTCTCTGGCCGCAGCACCACATTGAAGGCACAATATTCATCTTCCTTCTGGGTCAGGGTTTTCGCCAGATTTACCTTTGTGTATCCATAAGCATAGGAACTGTAACAGGCATTATGGAATTCCTCACAGTACATCCTTCCTATCTCCATAAAACCATATTTCTTCCAAATTTCCGCCATTGGACAATAGAGCGTATGGGAAACCCGCTCCTCTGGATTCAACTCCTGCAATTCCCGCTTAAACCGGGGATCTGGAGGAAGATCCGGACCTACTGCAAACAGGCTGTGCATATTGATCTTGACTCCGGCGTTCAAGTGTTTGTTGCGGAGCGTTTCCGCTCTGTCCCTTCCAAACCTCCTGGTTCCCTCCCTGGCTGTTTTCTCTCCCTGCTCCCCAAAATGCTCTATGAGACTTTTGACCAGGAACGGATAGAGGAGTGTATAATTATCATCCAGATTCATGATCTGTATTTCTTCCTTACTGTACATGGTCCCCTCCTATAAACATAATTTTTTTCTTAGCCGGCTGACCAGGCGGCTTTCCAGAAGCCGGAAAGCTGCCGCTCCTGAACTTTCCTCCCGGCATTCCTGTGTCTGCCCCGGAATCTCCACCGGAAAATAAAGACTTACAAATGAGTCATCCAGAGCGGATCCTGTATGCTCTGCCTCTTTTTTCAGGGTCTTAACGGCATCCTCCAGGAACTGGTCCAGGCCATCTGCCAGAGCTGCCAGTCCATCCTGGCCTAAAAATTCCTCTGCCGCCGCAGCCAGATGACCGTACAAAAGAAGGAAACGGTCTTCTACCGGATACTGTCCTGAACGTCCACTTTCCTCTCCCCTGTTTCCAAAACATTGTTCCTTCTGGTCCTCATCCATGTTGGCCGGACGGAGATAAAATGCAAACCGACAGAAAAAGTCCCTATCACATGTCATGGAATTAGAAATATTCGCCTGCCCCCGCCCATCTGTATACGCATCCAGAAGGCTGTGGGCCAGTTCTTCACAATAGCATCTGCCCGCCTCGGTACAATCCTCTCTTTCCAGACCTCTGCCAGAGGGCAGTGATACACCTCTTGAAGCTGTACCTCCTCTGTATCTTTATAATGTTTCTTTTAAAGCGTGGGTCTGTACCGCAGCAAGGCTCCATTTGGAACAGGGTATGAAGATTTGTTTTCTTCCCAAGTTCCAGATACGCTTTCTGATTCCTTCACCCAGATCCCTTCCATAACGGATCACAGCCTCCCTGACAGCCCGCTCACCCCGTTTTCCTCCGGCTTCCATCATTGATCGGGCAATAAATCCATACATTTTTGCAAAATAATCAAACTTATTCTGAAATTTAATTTCTTCCAAATTATTCATATGTTCCTCCAGGATCCCTTTTATTCGTTTAAAAAGCAGGCATTAAAATGGCCGGGAGCAATCTCCTTTAACTGTGGTTCCTCCGAATGACACCGGCTGCTGGCATAGGGGCACCGGCTGGCAAATCTGCAGCCAGGCTTAGGATCCACCGGAGAAGTGATCTCTCCCTTTAAGAGGATCCTCTTCTCTGATTATGGATACTGGGAACCGGAATGGCTGACAGGAGCGCCTGAGTATATGGATGGACTGGATTCCGGAACAGTTCCTTTGCCGGTGCTTTTTCGATCAGACGGCCCAGATACATCACTGCAATATCATCTGCAAAATAATGGACCACTGATAAATCATGGGTGATGAACATATAGGTCAGTCCCATCTTCTCCTGGAGTTCATCCATCAGATTTAAAATCTGTGCCTGGATCGAAACGTCCAGGGCGGAAACTGGTTCGTCGCAAACAATAAACTGTGGATTTAAGGCCAGGGCCCTGGCAATACCAATTCTCTGTCTTCGCCCTCCATCCAACTCATGAGGATATGCATTATAGAGCCGTTCAGCCAGGCCTACGATCTCCATGATTTCCGCCACACGCTCCATACGTTTTCCCTTATCTGTGATAATCCCATTGAGTTTCAGCGGCTCTGCAATGGTTTCACTGACAGTTTTTCTCGGATTTAAAGAAGAAAACGGATCCTGGAAGATGATCTGCATCCTGGTCCGCATCCTCCTCATCTGGTCCTTTCCCAGTGAACGGATATCCTCACCATCAAACAGAATCTCCCCCTCAGTGGGTTCCACGATCCTTAAGATCGCACGGCCAGTGGTGGATTTTCCGCATCCAGATTCTCCCACTACTCCCAGGGTCCTTCCCCGGTCAATGGTAAATGACACATCATCCACTGCATGCAGCATTCCTTTAGGTGTTTTAAAATATTTTTTAAGTTTTTTTACCTCAAGCAACGGACTGCTGGAATTGCTCATCTCCACTTCTCCTCCTTATCCCCGATATTCTGCTCATTATAAAGGTGACATTCCACAAAATGAGTCTCGTTCCGGTATACCTTAGGTGGTTTTTTTGTCCGGCATATCTCCATGGCATGGTCACATCTGGGATAAAACGGACATCCCAGGGGCAAGTCCGTGGGATCCGGCATCAGGCCACGGATAGGCTTCAGCTTTTCCGCCTGGTTCTCAATGTTGGGGAGGGAATTGAACAGCCCTTCTGTATATGGATGTCTGGTATTATCAAACACATCTGCCAGCGTCCCGTGCTCCACAACACGGCCCGCATAGACCACAGATACCTCGTCACAGATTTCTGCCACAATTCCCAGATCATGGGTAATCATCAGCATGGACATTTCATATTTTTCCTTTAACCCCTTCATCATCTCCAGAACCTGGGCCTGGATCGTCACATCCAGAGCCGTAGTAGGCTCGTCCGCGATCAGAAGTCCCGGTGTACAGGAAAGAGCAATGGCGATTACAACTCTCTGTTTCATTCCTCCAGAAAACTGATGAGGATATTCCTTTGCCCGTTCTCTGGGAATTCCTACCATTTCCAGCATTTCCTCTGCTTTCTTTAAAGCTCTCCATGATTTAATCCTTCATGGATCTTAATGGCCTCTGCAATCTGATCCCCCACAGTCATAACAGGATTTAATGAAGTCATGGGATCCTGGAAGATCATAGCCACTGCATCCCCACGGATCTGATCCATCTCCTTGTCTGTCAGTGCACGGAGATCCTTTCCATTTAAGAGGATTTCCCCGCTTACGATCACTCCCGGAGGACTAGGGATCAGTCCCAATACTGCCAGGCCGGCCGTAGTCTTTCCAGCTCCTGTCTCTCCCACAAGGCCCAGGGTCTTTCCCTTTTCAATAGAAAGGCTTAAACCGTTCAATGCCTGTACCACACCACTGCGTGTCCGGTATTCCACCACAAGATCTTTAATTTCAATCGTCTTTTCCGCCATAATGTCCTCCTATTTCAGTCTCGGGTCCAGAGCATCCCGCAGCCCGTCTCCCAGAAGATTCAGCGCCAGGATCGTGAGCATGATGGCAAGACCTGGAATAAAGGTCAGATAACTGTAATCCCGGATATAATTTCTTCCAGCCGACAAAAGTGCTCCCCACTCCGGCGCTGGCGCCTGTACGCCCAGGCCCAGAAACGAAAGGCCGGCGGTGTTGGAGATCATAGCTGCAACCCGGAGTGTCGTCTGTACAATGATAGGGCCAATGCAGTTGGGAAGGATATGACTGAAAATGATTGTTCCATCCTTCGCCCCAATGGCTCCGGCCGCCTCAATGTACTCTACTTCCCGGACTGTAAGAACAGAGCTCCTGACAATCCTTGCAAAGGTAGGGACTGCTGACAGAGACAGTGAAATAATAAGATTCGTAGTACTGGCTCCCAAAGCTGCCACAATGACCATGGCTAAAAGCGTCATGGGAATGGCCAGAAAAATATCCGTAATCCTCATTATTATCTCATCCAGGAGTCCGCCGTAATATCCGGAAACAGCACCCAGAATGCCTCCAATAATCAAGCTGGCCAGCACAGAAACAAAGCTTACGGACAGAGACAGCCTGCTGCCATGAACCACTCTGGCCAGAAGATCCCTTCCATATTCATCTGTACCAAAGAGATGTTCTACTGAAGGCCACTGGAGCCGCTCAGAAATGTTCTGCTCCACAACCTGGCTTTCGTAATCGAACAGCAGATCTGCGGAAAGTGATACCCCCACCAGAAGGATCAGGAAGATGAGTCCGGCCATGGCGGCCTTGTTCCGCACCAGGAGAGACATGACCTCTCTGACCGGGCTTACCTTCTTATATTTTTTGAAAGGTCAGATGATGTATTTCCCATAATTGCCTCCTGTTTTATGAATACATTGCTTTGATTCTTGGGTCTACAAATGCATAAAGAAGATCCACCAGAAGGTTGACCACAGAAAAGCAGACCGTCATGACAACCATGCACCCTAACACCATTGGCACATCGCGTGAGCTGATGGATTGTACCATCAGTCGGCCGATTCCCGGCCAGGCAAATACGGTTTCTGTGAGAACGGAGCCGCCTAAAAGCTGTCCCAGCTGAATACCACAGACTGTTATCGTGGGAATCAGAGCATTCTCAAAGGCATGCTTTACAATAGCATCCCGTTTGGGAACTCCTTTCGCTCTTGCTGTCCGGATATAATCCTGGCGTACTGTCTCCAGCATAGAGGATCTGGTCGTTCTGGCAATGGAGGCCATATTCATAAACCCCAGGGAAATAGCTGGAAGCACATAACTTTTCCAGCCATCAGCCCCCTGGACCGGGAACCACCCCAAATTTAAGGAAAATGCCAGTACCAAAAGTAGTGCCAGCCAGAAAATGGGCATGGAAACACCCACCAGAGAAATCACCATGCTGATATTGTCAAAAAATGTATTTTGTTTGACTGCAGCCAGGATCCCCAGAGGAATTGCCAGGAGAATCGAGACAATACCAGCTACAATGGATAGGTTAAATGTATATGGGAACCGTGAAAACACTTCGTCCGCCACAGGGCGTTTCGTTGCATATGATGTTCCCAGATCGCCTTTGCAGAAATTGACCATATATCTTACATACTGGACGATGACCGGATCATTTAATCCCATCTCTTCCCGCAGTTCCTCCACCTGTTCCTGGGTGGCTCCCTCGCCCAGGAGCAGTTTTGCCGCATCTCCCGGAGCCAGCTGCATTACCATGAAAACAAAAAGGTCACTCCCAATATAACGGGAATCAGCGACAGCAGACGCCTGATTATAAATTTGATCATAGCTTCCTCCTCATAAAACGCTGCCGGTACAGGCGGAGAGGCCGTCCGCTGCAAAAACCGTTTCTGGCTCCTGCAGCATTCCGGCCTCCTTCACATCCGGCTATTTCCAATACATGTCATTGAATCCCACATATCCTGTAGCGCTTGCTGTCACACCGCCCAGATCCGCAGAATATGCCCGGAACATCAATGGCTGATACAGGGAGATCTGGGGTGCCAGTCCGTTTACAGTTTCCACAATCGTTTTGATCTTTCCGATACGCTCTGTATCATCAATGGTAGATTCAGCATCACGGACCATTTTATCTACTTCTTCGTCCTTTAAGGAACCTGGATATGTCAAGGCACGGTCCGAATGGTACCTCTGTACATAGGTCAGGGAGTTGGACGGAGACCAGGAAGAAATCAGTCCAGTGTAGTTTCCAGCCTCCCAGTCTGCAAAGTATGTAGCCGTATCGGTAGAAACCACCTCCACCTGGATGCCCAGTTTAGAAAGATTACTCTGGATGACTGTGGCCACAGCTACCTTCGTCTCATTGGAACAGATGATCGGGAGAACAATGGATGATGGATCACCGCCCCATTTATCCAGGTATTCCTTTGCCTTATCCAGATCATAAACCGCAGCCCCTGCATCAGTATCTCCTTCATAGCCCATGGCAATAGCAGTATAGTTGGAGGCTCCATAGCCATTTAACGCAGCTGCAATGACATCCTCTCTATTAATTCCGTAATTAATGGCCTGGCGGACATTGACATCATTAAATGGTTCTTTCTCCAGATTAATGCCCAGGAAAAAGTTCTCCACACTGGTAATTTCCTTGACCTCAAATTTCTCATCTGATTTCAGCCGTTCTACGTCTGCACTGGGAACATCATACACAAAATCCAACTTCTCCAGCCTCCAGGGCAATGGTTCTGGAGGTTCCCTCCGGAATAATCTTAAACACCAGATTCGGAATAGATGCCTTTCTCTCTGCATCAAAGTATTCTTCAAAGCCTACGAAATTCAAAGAATCCCCATACTGCCAGGATACAAACTTATATGGACCAGTACCAACAGGTTCGCTGTTGAAGTCATGACCGCTCTCGATCAGTTCTTCTGGAACAATAAAATTATAATGATAGGCCAGGTCAGCCGGAAGGCCTGCATAGGGCACCTCTGTCACAATCTTCACAGTCTTGTCGTCCACCGCTTCTATTGTTTTAATGTTTCTCGTATAATTAGCGCTTCCTGGGAAAGTTTTTGCCCATTCGATACTGGCAGCCACATCCTGGGCAGTACAGTCGGAACCATCATGGAATTTAATCCCATCCTTTAAAACAAATGTCCAGTCTGTCTCATTTTCCACCGTATAGCTTTCTGCCAGATCCGGAACCACCTCCAGCGTTTCATGATCCACCCGCATCAGACCATTATAAGTAAGAAGATTCATGTAAACTCCTACGATCGAATCATGGTCACAGGTGGTAAGGGACGGGGGCTCGCTGGTCAGAGCCACCGTCAGCGTATCCTTTTTTTCTCCTCCGCTTTCTTCATTCTGCGCTCCGACCGTCTCCCCATCCGACGGTGCGGGATTTTTTGTACTGCACCCCGCTAATGAACCCAGGGACAGCGCTGCCGTCATACACAGACACAACAGTTTTTTCATTTTCCTCATAATCCACTTTCCTTTCTCCGACTCTGTTACAGATGCGCATACTGTAATTACTTAATTATGTCGTTTTTTAGTAATTATTTGTAAATTTATTATAGCAGTTGACGGTTACATATGCATAATATATAATTCTGGTAATCGTTATTGGAATATCCGATAGTATTATCTACAATTTTTGTATTCAGGAGGTTTCTTGTGACATTAAACCAGTTGAAATATGTGATTGAATTGCCAGAACTGGCTCCATCAATAAAGCTGCCAGCAACCTTTTTATCTCCCAGCCTGTGCTGTCAGCCTCCATTAAGTCTCTGGAGACCGAATGCGGGAAACCCACTGTTTTTCCCGTTCCAACCGTGGGATCGAGCTGACACCTTTCGGAAAGGTATTTCTCTCCTATATCACACCGATCCATATGCAGCTTTGCCAGCTGGATGACATGATCTTTAAAGAGCAGAAAAAACCCCAGCACCATCTTACCATCGCTAGCAATGGATTCCATTTCATCAGTAATATCTGTTCGGAACTCTATAAAAATACCAGTCCGAAGGCATCAAACTGGAGTCCCGGGAGGCCTTTGGTATCGAAGCCTTAAATCTGGTTTCCAACCAGATTGCAGAAATTGGAATCATCCGCCAGTGGAGCTGCTATAAAAATCTGTATTCCAGCCAGTGCCGCGCCTTGAATCTGGAATATTATCCCATTACCCGGTTAAATATTGCCGTCACTGTCGGTACCGGGAGTCCTCTTTTTTACCGAAAAGAAAGCTCCATCTCCCGGGACATGCTGAAGCCTTATCCCATGGTCATGTATGACTATATGGACTCGGGTCCCTTTGCAGATATTTTCGAAAAGCTGAAGCTGTCTGGATCCGGCAGTCGGATTGTCACTTCATCACGTTCTGTGATCTATGAAATTCTGGAACACTGTGATGCCTGGTATCTTAACTCCAACTATACCTATTCTATTCCTGTGGAGGAGATCAACAAAGCGGCACATCAGCAGAAAACACTCACTCTGTCCGACTGTGACATTACCTCTGAAATCGGCTGGGTAAAAAGCAAAGAACTTCCTCTTTCCCCCCTGGCCGAAGAAGCTATTAAAATGATCCGGGATCTGCTGATTCCCAATACCTGGGAACTTTCCGGACGAATAAAAGGATAACGCCATGGAATTACGCGAGATCGCCGCCTTCCTCCAGGTGGCACAGCTAAAGAGCTTTTCAAAGGCCGCCCGGGCCCTGGGCTATTCCCAGGCGGCGGTCACCATCCAGATCAAGCAGTTAGAGCAGGAGCTGGGGATCCATCTGTTTGACCGCATCGGAAAACAGACCATCCTGACCCATCAGGGCATGGTCTTCTATGACCATGCCGCCGCCGTCATGCGGGAGATCTCCTGCGCCAGGGCCGCAGTGACCGAAAGCCAGGAGCTGACCGGGGCACTGACCATCGGGACCATCGAATCCATCTGCGCCTCCATCTTCCCGGATCTTATGGAGGCCTTCCATAAGGCCCACCCAAAGGTAAAGGTCAGCATGGTCCTGGACTCCCCGGACGTGCTTCTGGACCGGATGAACCACAACGCCATCGACTTCGTGTACCTTCTGGATCAGAAGATCTACGACCACCGCTGGGTCAAGGTCCTGGAGGAGCCGGAGGACATTGTCTTCGTGGCCTCCTCCGCCCATCCCCTGGCTGGCCAGAAAGCCCTGGAGCTTAAGGAGCTCCTTCCGGAGCCCTTTCTCTTAACTGAAAAGGACGCCAGCTACCGGTTTGTTCTGGACCGGTATCTGACGTCCATGGATCTGCGGATCGAGCCGTTTTTAGAAATTGGAAACACGGAATTTATCATCCGCCTGCTGAAAAACAATGCCGGGATCTCCTTTCTTCCGGAGTTTTCCATTAAAAACGAAATATCGGCAGGACATCTGGCCGTCCTGCCGGTAAAGGATTTTCATATGCATATCTGGCGTCAGATCCTCTATCACAAGGATAAATGGGTCACCAGGGAGATGGACGCCTTCATCCGCCTGGCCCAGGAAGCGCCCTAAGCCTTTTTCTGCCCTCAGGCTCCGGCCCCGGCCCACACCAGGGCCAGGGTGATCAGAAGGAGAAGGCCTGCTG
>ENA-OPZZ01001732-OPZZ01001732.1-human-gut-metagenome-genome-assembly--contig:-NODE-1732-length-12440-cov-2.941363_pt1 | contig 12440 bp, 10 predicted proteins | sample MGYA00242487_ERZ504511 | MGnify/ENA primary metagenome ERZ504511 (study PRJEB26092, sample SAMD00036241) | human gut metagenome | host: Homo sapiens | study: EMG produced TPA metagenomics assembly of... | reverse complement strand
GGACATCGTTATCTTCGTCCCAGGCGGCAAATGTCTGCGGAGTTGTCAGGCGGTATTCTTTGCCGTCGGCCGTCGAACGGGTATACCAGGAACTATCTTGATCCTGATACCAGTATGTGTATTTTCCTTTTGGGGAGAAACGCATGTAGGAAGGGCTTTTCTCCTTGATCTGCCGGCGTTCCCCGGTTTCCAGGTTGATTATGTAGATATCATGAAACTGGCGTGCGGTCCACATGCTTTGTGTGCCGTAAGGTCTTGTGGTGGAGAGAAGCGCCCATATGGCATTCCCCTCATCGGCTGTTTGCAGAGTCGGAAGTTCTTCTGTTGCCAATTGGAGAAGGCGTCCGGAACCGAGGTTGTAGATGGCTGTATAAGATCGTTTCAAATCGGTCGCTTTGTTAAAGGACTGTTGCGTGTATTGTACCTTTTCATCCCAGCTCCATACCTGTACATCCGGGCGATTCTCAGCCAAAAGGGTCGTGTCTTTCTGTTTGGGCTCCGGAGCAGTTCCGAAGAAAAGACGGCTTGCGTTTTCGGAAAAATATAAGGGCGCATTTTCACTGATAATCCATGAAGCGGGGAATGCTTTATCCCCTCGTTCTGCAATCAGTTTGCCGGGGGTATTATTTTCTGCCAGATACAGGCTGCTCCGGGTTGCGGCCGAATCTTTATGGGGACAAAACAGGTAAGCGAGCTTGCTACCGTTTTCGTTGAATGCAATCTTCTTGAATACCCCTTTTTTATCGGAGATCCGGTTATTTCCTTTCTGAGGAATGTAGGTATAAAGGACAGAGTCGGATACGACGTATAACACATTCCCTTTTTGGGCAAATCCGAAATCGCTGACTGCCGGGAACGAGTCTTGTTGCATTCCGTCGAGCGACCGGATATAAAGCATGGAATCTTTTTTGCTTCCGCGTTGGTAAGCCAGCCAGTCGGCTGTTTCCGATAGTTTATAAGATTTGAGCGAATCGATTGTTTCCATCCCTCCGGACAGGCGGGAAATGATGAGGCTGTTCATCGGCATTTTATCCTTGTCTGTTTTCTTTAGCTTCTCAGCCTCCACTTCTTTTAGGGGAGGCGTTTTTGTCACCAAGAGATATTCGGAGGAGGAACTGAATTGTGCTTTTGCAGCAGGTTTAAAAGAACCTTTCTCTTCTCCTTTATCATTATATAGCAGGATGGTCGCATCTCCCCGCCAGGGTTCCATCTTGCAGAATACCCATTTCCCGTTATCGGAAATACGTTGTTCGGATATGCGTTCCCATCCGACCATCTCATCGAATGTCATGGCTCTCTTTTCCTGGGCGTGTATGGATAGGCCGGAAGCCAATAATAAGAGACTGATTAAATGTATAGAATTGCTCATTAATTTGATTGATTTGTTTTAGTATGCAATATTACTCTTTTTTATTAAAAGGAAAAAGTATCTTTGTAACCTTCAATGCTTATAGGAAACAAATAGAACATGAGAGATCGGAATCTGGATATATACAGAGGGGCTATAATGATCTATATCACCTGTTTTTGTCATTTGATATGGTGGGAAGGTGTCAAGGTCGGCATATTTGAAGGAAGCTGGATTACCGGGATATTCTTTGCAATGGCAACCGTGTTTTATATAGTAGGAGCCTCATTTTCCCTGTCATTGGAAAAACCGTTTCGGACTTATTTGAAGGGCCGGATAAAAAAGAGTCGCGATCCCTTACTGGAAGTATGCATTGGTTTGTTTTTCCGGCTGTTGTGTATCATTATTGGAAGTCGGGAGAGATAATACCGTTGAATGACTTTATATCTTATGTGTTCTTTACCCCTACGGTAGAATATCGATTATTTGATCATATTTGGTTTATTCCGCCTTACTTGATCATATCTCTTTGTCTTCCCTTTTTATGCCGGATGATTCGCCGGTGTAATATACCTTTTATCCTTTTCAGTGTCGTTTTGGTATTGTTGCTATTGTTCAAAGCTTATTATCCAGAGTTGCTTCAAACTGTAATAGTCTATCTGTTTTTTTACGATATGGGGATTGTATATAAGAAGAAGTTAGGCTGGCAATTGTTGTTTGTGTAATAGCTGCCGTAGGATATTTGATTTATGCTTTCGGAGTTGAAAGAGTCCCTTTTGATCTGCAAGCTAATAAATTTCCGCCAAACTTATTGTTTGCCTCATACGGAATGGCTGTTTTAGGAATAGGTGGAATTTATATGAAAAAGGGATTAGTTTTCTTATATGACAGATCTGCAATGGTTCGTCGTTATATTAATATATATTCTAATGAAGGATATGAAATATATTTGGTCCATCCCTTTACCATCATTCTGTTAGGCGGTATAAAGCGGCTTTTGGGGTTGGACCCAATTATTGCCGACCATCTGTATTTGCAAATGGTGTATATTGTTTCCGGCTTTTTATTCATACTGTGCGTTAATGTCTATGTGCTGAAAACTTACAATTATATATGGTCTTTGGTAAATAGAGTTTTTTAAGTCGTATTTCCTGCCATGCTCATTAACCAGTTGGATCTTTGATTTATAATCCGCTGCGTGCTGAATTGTTTCAGGAAGAATACGGTTCCGTCTTTCACATCCCGTATGCGGGCCTGTCTTCTCCGGTAAAGTTCGTATATTTCAGGTAGGAGATCAGATAAGTGAAAGAGCCGTCATACAGCAGCTACGGATCGTTGCTTATCAACTCCGGGATAAATAAGTAAAGTCCGTGTAATAACATAATGACTACTGATTTGCAATGAATATAACATTAAAAAGAAATATTAACTAGAATCTAAGGCCATCATTCCTCCCAGATATTTCATAGTTTAGTGGGAATAGTGTACATTTGCGGGAGTAAAAAAGTGAATGGAATGATGAGACGATATATCACAGCTTTGATGCTAGCTTGCTGCATCGGAGGGTATGGACAAGAGAAAAAGCAAGTTACCTTTGTGCCTCCTTTTGACTTTCCTCTTACATTGAGTGGAAACTTTGGCGAAATCCGCTCCAATCACTTCCATGGCGGGCTGGATTTTAAAACAGGCGGAGTGATCGGTAAACCCGTTCGTGCTCTCGCTGATGGCTATATTTCACGTATTCGTGTCACGAATGGATCGGGATATGTACTTGATGTCTGCTACCATAATGGTTATTCAACTATCAACCGTCACTTGAGTGGTTTTGTTTCTCCCATTGCCGAAAGGGTGGAGAAACTTCAATATGAAGAAGAGAACTGGGAAGTGGAGATTGTTCCCGAACCGGGAGAATATCCGGTAAAAGGAGGTCAGCAGATTGCATGGAGCGGAAACACCGGATATTCGTTCGGTCCGCATCTTCATCTGGATGTGTTTGAAACGGAATCGGGAGATTATATTGACCCTATGCCTTTTTTTCAATCGAAAATAAAAGATACGCGTGCTCCGAAAGCGGATGGCATCATGTTTTTTCCGCAACCGGGCAAAGGAGTTGTGGATGGAAAGCAGGAGAATAAAACGATTCTTCCCAATAGCGAACGTCCCGTGGAAGCATGGGGAGTGATAGGTATGGGTATCAAGGCATACGATTATATGGATGGCGTAAGTAACCATTATGGAGTTTATTCTGTTGTGCTCGCGGTAGATGGGAATGAAATATTTCGTAGCACAGTAGATCGTTTCTCACAGGAAGAAAACCGGATGATTAACTCTTGGACGTATGGACAATATATGAAATCTTTTATTGATCCGGGGAATACGTTGCGTCTGCTGAAAGCGTCGAATGATAATCGTGGTTTGGTGACGATTGACGAGGAACGGGATTATCAGTTCTTATATACGTTGAAAGATGCTTTCGGAAACACTTCCAACTATCGTTTTACCGTACGGGGCCGGAAGCAGCCGGTTGAACCGTTGAATCATCGGGAGAAATATTATTTCACCTGGAATAAGACTAATTATTTGCAAGAACCGGGATTGAGCCTGGTTATTCCGAAAGGAATGTTGTATGACGATGTCCCCCTCAATTATCAGATGAAGGCGGATAGTGGTGCCGTTGCTTTTACTTATCAACTGAATGATAAGACGGTTCCATTGCATGCAGCTTGTGAACTTCGTATCGGGTTGCGTAGAAAGCCGGTTGCCGATACGACCAAATATTATGTAGCCCGTATCACTCCGAAGGGAGGAAAGTACAGCGTAGGCGGAAAGTATGAAGATGGATACATGAAAGCCGCTATCAGGGAGCTGGGAACTTATACTGTTGCCATCGACACCATTCCGCCGGAGATTATTCCTGTCAATAAGAACCAGTGGGGAAGAAACGGAAAGATTGTCTATCGGTTGAAAGATCAGGGGCGGGAATTGCTTCCTATCGTGGAACGATTGATGGTAAGTATGCACTTTTCGGACGCCCCAATATTGTGAAATCGTACTGGGAATGCGTACTTGATCCGAAACACGTGAAGAAGGGCGGAAAGCATACTGTCGAGTTTACAGTGACCGATGGGTGTGGGAATGAAACGATAGCTCGTGAAAGCTTTGTTTGGTAAATTACTAAAAGTGAATCATATATTTATGAAAAGAAGAATTATTCTTTGTGCTGCCATGTTTATGGCAGCTATGGCGAACACTTTCGCTTGCACTAACCTGATTGTCGGAAAGAATGCGTCTGCCGATGGCTCGACGATCGTTTCCTATTCTGCTGACTCGTATGGCCTGTTCGGAGAACTCTATCATTATCCGGCTGCTACCTACCCGAAGGGAACGATGTTGAAAGTGTATGAATGGGATACCGGCAAGTATCTGGGAGAAATAGAGCAGGCACGTCAGACTTACAATGTAGTCGGTAATATGAATGAATATCAGGTTACGATTGGTGAGACGACTTTCGGCGGACGTCCGGAACTGGCGGATTCCACAGGGATTATTGATTACGGAAGTCTGATTTATATTGGTTTGCAACGTTCGCGCACTGCCCGTGAAGCAATTAAAATCATGACCGATTTAGTGCAGCAATACGGTTATTATAGCGAAGGAGAGTCCTTTACTATTGCCGATCCGAACGAAATATGGATCATGGAAATGATTGGTAAAGGTCCCGGAATTCGTGGAGCTGTTTGGGTAGCTGTACGTGTACCCGATGATTGTATCTCGGCTCATGCCAATCAGTCACGTATCCACCAGTTTGATATGAATGACAAGGAGAACTGTATGTACTCTCCGGATGTCGTTTCTTTCGCTCGTGAGAAGGGATATTTTAATGGAGTAAATAAAGATTTTAGCTTTTCGTTAGCTTATGCGCCTCTTGATTTTGGTGCCCGTCGTTTCTGTGAGGCACGTGTGTGGAGCTATTTTAATAAGTTCACAGATAACGGAAAAGATTATCTTCCTTACATTGAGGGAAAGACCAATACGCCGATGCCTCTTTTTGTGAAACCGAAACATAAGTTATCCGTGCAAGATGTGAAAGATATGATGCGCGACCATTATGAAGGAACGCCCCTTGACATCTCCAATGATTTTGGAGCCGGACCTTATAAGACACCTTACCGTCTTTCTCCTCTGAACTTCAAGGTAGATGGTCAGGAATATTTCAACGAACGTCCGATTTCCACTCAACAAAGCGGATTTGTATTTGTTGCACAAATGCGTGCTCATAAGCCGGACCCGATAGGTGGTGTACTTTGGTTTGGTGTGGATGATGCCAACATGACGGTATTTACTCCGGTCTATTGCTGCGCAACGAAAGTTCCGGTATGCTATACCCGTGTAGATGGAGCCGATTATATAACATTCTCTTGGAATTCAGCTTTCTGGATTTTCAACTGGGTATCTAATATGGTCTATCCGCGTTATGATTTGATGATCGGTGATGTACGGGAAGCGCAGAAAGAAATGGAAACGACTTTCAACAATGCACAGGAAGGCATTGAAGAAATGGCTGCCAAACTGCTGGCAAAAGATAAGAACGCAGCGGTTGACTTTCTGACAAACTATACAAATATGACCGCACAGAGCACTTTCGATACTTGGAAACAATTGGGTACATTCTTGATTGTGAAGTACAATGATGGAGTGGTGAAACGTGTTAAAGACGGTAAGTTTGAACGTAATTCTATCGGACAACCTGCCGGAGTGATGCGTCCCGGATATCCGAAAGAATTCTTGCAGGAATATGTCAAGCAGACTGGTGACAGATATAAAGTGCCACAAGAATAGATATTAAGTATGAGATATTAGGTATTAAGTATATCGCTTTTTAATTCTTAATTCTCAAATTTCAATTAAAAGAATAGGAATTATAAACTTATTATTTTACATTTGTGTGCTCAAGAAATTGATAATAAATAATTCATTAACCAATAAATAACAATCGAAATGGAAAATCAGGAACTTATTAAACAGGTCACTGAAAAAGCCGAAAAATGGCTAACCCCGGCTTATGATGCTGAAACCCAGGCTGAAGTGAAACGTATGTTGGAAAACGATGATAAAACCGAACTAATTGAAGCTTTCTACAAAGATCTTGAATTTGGTACTGGTGGTCTGCGTGGTATTATGGGTGTAGGTAGCAATCGTATGAATATCTATACGGTAGGTGCTGCCACTCAAGGACTTTCCAACTATCTGAAAAAGAACTTCAAAGACCTGCCGCAGATTTCTGTAGTAGTAGGTCACGATTGCCGTAACAACAGCCGTTTGTTTGCGGAAACTTCTGCTAATATTTTCTCTGCCAATGGTATTAAAGTATATCTGTTTGACGACATGCGTCCGACACCGGAAATGTCTTTCGCCATCCGTCACCTCGGTTGCCAGAGCGGTATCATTCTGACTGCTTCTCACAATCCGAAGGAATACAACGGTTACAAGGCATATTGGGACGATGGTGCACAGGTATTGGCTCCACACGATAAAGGTATCATCGACGAAGTGAATGCAATTGCTTCTGCTGCCGATATTAAATTCCAGGGAAATCCGGATTTGATTCAGATTATCGGTGAAGACATCGATAAGATTTATCTGGATATGGTGAAAACTGTTTCTATTGATCCGGCAGCTATCGCCCGTCACAAAGACATGAAGATTGTCTATACTCCGATCCACGGTACAGGTATGATGTTGATTCCTCGTGCATTGAAAATGTGGGGATTCGAAAACGTATTTACTGTGCCCGAACAGATGATTAAGGACGGTAACTTCCCGACTGTCGTATCTCCGAACCCGGAAAACGCGGAAGCTCTTTCTATGGCTGTAAACCTTGCCAAAGAAATTGATGCTGACCTCGTTATGGCTTCCGACCCGGATGCTGACCGTGTGGGTATTGCTTGCAAGGATGATAAAGGCGAATGGGTACTGATTAACGGTAATCAGACTTGTATGATGTACCTTTATTATATTCTGACACAGTACAAACAACTGGGTAAGATTAAAGGTGGCGAGTTCTGCGTGAAGACAATCGTTACAACTGAACTAATCAAGAAAATCGCAGATAAGAACAATATCGAAATGCTTGACTGCTACACCGGATTTAAATGGATTGCCCGTGAAATCCGTCTGCGTGAAGGCAAACAGAAATATATCGGTGGCGGTGAAGAAAGCTACGGATTCCTTGCCGAAGATTTCGTTCGCGATAAAGATGCCGTATCAGCTTGCTGTTTGATTGCTGAAGTTGCTGCATGGGCAAAAGATAATGGAAAATCCTTGTATCAGTTGTTGCTGGATATCTACGTAGAATACGGATTCTCTAAAGAGTTTACTGTAAACGTAGTGAAACCGGGTAAGAGCGGTGCAGAAGAAATCAAAGCGATGATGGAGAACTTCCGTGCTAATCCTCCGAAAGAATTGGGTGGTTCTAAAGTGATCTTAAGCAAAGATTATAAGACACTGAAACAGACGGATGATAAAGGTAACGTAACTGCAATCGATATGCCGGAACCATCTAACGTACTTCAATATTTCACTGAAGACGGTAGCAAAGTTTCCGTTCGTCCTTCAGGTACAGAACCTAAGATTAAGTTCTATATGGAAGTTCAGGGTGAAATGGGTTGCCGCAATTGTTATGCTTCTGCCGAATCTGCTGCAATGGAAAAGATTGAAGCAGTGAAGAAATCATTGGGTGTCTGATTTTGTTTCTTCTGAAATTTCAGATATAGATAACGAAAGATAAATAATAAATAGCGCCTCCATGGTCTTTTCGAAGATTATGGAGGCGCTTCTTTTTCTCTATACATAGCCCTGATTCTGCCTATTTTCGGGCTTTTTCCCCAACTTGGCACAGTTCTTTCATTTCCTTTGCATTCTTTAAGTCCACTTGCTAATCCTTCTTGCGAGAATCTTGTTGTATTGACATCATCTCAATTTCAACCCGCAGGCTGCGGATACACATGTTTTGTTGATGCTTTAGAGTGATACGTTCAGTTTCATATTCGTAAGTTGTTCGTTTGTAGTTGTGCATATTTCGTAGCCTGCTTTTCTTCCTGTCATTTCTTGGTTCCGATCCAAGTCCATTTATGCCATATTGTCTCCAATGGTCCTTGTTTATGGTTAGATAGCCACCATTTGCAGAACTTAACCTGTAACAGAAAAAGAACGATACCTATAATCAAGCTAAGAGTATATCCACAGTAAGGAGCAAGATAAAGCCCGAATGGGAAATAGATAATAGCTCCTAAAATAGATTGGGAAATATAGTTGGTCAAACTCATTTTTCCGTAGAATCGTAGGTTGGATACGGCTTTCTTGAATTTATCCTTCTGATAAAGCAACATGAAAGAAGAAACAAGTACAATCGTGAATGCAAACTTCTGCCACATATCAAAAGCAGTGCCTACTGTTTGCTGAATCAGACTGCTGTCACTTTGCATGATCTGTTCTTTTAAAGAATATAGTGGCGCAAAGCTGATAGCTGTGATAATGAGCGCTTTCGTCCAAAATCTCAGATGAGATTCGGTGGCTACAAACAATTCTTTGCGTCCGATATACAAGCCAAACAGGAATAGTCCGGCAGTTTGCAAAAAGCGTCCCGCACCGATAGCCCAGAACAGACTTGCTTTCTGTCCCAGAGTGATATTGCCTATCAGAAAATCCCAGAAGTTTCCGGCTTTAGTGTAATCTGCTACTTCAGCATACATGGCTCCGACATTCAAATCGGGCAGGGTATAGGCAGGATTGCAAAGACTCATTATGTAATGGAACCATTCAATCGGTTGCAGTGAAAATAAGATGGCGGTGATTAGGATAGCTTTGTCGCTCCATTTACGTACGATAAACAGTACGAGACTGACTACAACGAACAACAACAGGACATCTCCTGCGGGAAAGAAAGCGGCATTAAGAGTGGCAAATCCTGCAAGTAATACCATTCTCCATAAAAAACGGTAACCGAAGTCTTTTCCTTTTAATTGCTGGTTGTGCGACTGGATAAAGAAAGTGAATCCAAAAAGCAGAGCGAATATGGCATAAGATTTTCCGGCAAGCAGCGAAAATGTCGCATTAAATACTCCGGCATCCAAAATGGTGAGCCATTCAGGAGAACTTTCCGGATATACGGGGAAAATGAAATGCTCCAGGTTATGAACCAGAAGGATGGCCATTACAGCAAATCCTCTAAGAGCATCTACTACTTCAATTCGGGGTGTTTTTGTTGATAATTCCATGGGGCTAATTTATGATTGTTTTTTAGTTAGTATTCGTTTTACCCATCTATTGGCAGGCTTTTCAAAATAATAATAAGAAAGTAAACTAAGCGCAATAGTGATGCAAAAAATGACGGGGACACTTATCATCCAATGTATGTGCCATTGATACAGAGTAGCCATTTGGAGGTATGTGAGTATAATAAATAAATGTATCAGATAGAAACTATAACTGATTTCTCCTCCTATCACTAAGACCCGATTGGATAGTAACCGGGATATATACCCTCTTTGTAAGGCAAAGATAAGTATCACCAAAGAAACGGGTAGCCAGTAGTAACAAGAATAGCGGTATACTTTGGGAATGTCTGCGGCACAAAAATAGAAAACAAAAAATAAAATGACTACTCCTATTTCTAATAGTGTTCCGGTGGAATAAGAAATCTTTTTGTTGAATATTGACCGATAAAACTGATAAAGTAAAACACCTACAAAAAAGTCCGGCAGGCGGGTGATTGGATTTACATACCAGTATGCTTTAATTTGTTCTTCAGCAGTCAGATGCATACCTGTCAGCATAATCAGCAGGCAGATGAAAAGAGTGATACATAGATTCCGTTTACTATTTAAGAAAGGAATGATGAGGGGGAAACAGAAATAAAATAACTGTTCGCAGCCCAGACTCCACGAAGGACTATTGAATGAGAAAAAATAATCTGCAGAAGGGAAGAATGGTTGCAATAAAAAAGTGGAAGCGGCGAAGTGTTTTATCCAGTCTGTCGTATCGTTGTATTGAACATACCCTCCTATACATGCGGCAATTAATAGAGTAAGTAGATGGAGGGGGTAAATGCGGGCAATGCGTGCTACCCAAAAAGTACGTTTGGTGGTGGTCTTTTCCAATAACTTTTCTTCATAATTATAGGCAATAATGAAGCCACTAAGGATGAAAAAAAAGCTGACTCCAACAAATCCTTCTTTAAAGAAGTGTGTGTCAGAAGCTCGGATCCAGAACATAACAATGTGCCCCGAATACCATCAAGGCAAATAATATTCGTAAAGAAGTTAATGTGTTAATCACGATACTTATCAGTTTTTTTGTATTCGCTGACAAAAGTACTGCTTTCTTGTGATATAAAAATTCACATAGATTAAAAAGATTCAAGATTCGGACCGTAGGCGGCTAAGATGTTGGGGAGTCATGCCTAGAAAGGAGGCTATATATCCCAATTGGGCACGGTGAATGACATCGGGTTGCTCACGTAAAAGTTGTTCATAACGTTCTTTAGCCGGAAGATACAATCGGTTGATATGGTGAATATCCATGTACAACAAACATTCCTGATGAATGACACGTCCCCAGTTGGCAATTTCTATATTAGTTTCATAAATCTGATTTAAATCTTCAATACGTATGGCATATAATTCACAATCTTCCAGTAATTCTACATATTCGTATCCCGGTTGATTATGATATAAATCTTTCATGGCAAAGGTAATATCACCTTCGCGTGAAAACCAGATCGTGATTTCTTCTCCGTCACGTAAACAATAGGACCTACAAAATCCTTTTTCAATAAAGTAGACGTGGCGGTCTAGTACTCCACCGTGTATCAGTAAATGTTTTTTAGGAAGCTCCATTTTCTTCATATAGCTGAAGAGTACTTCCAAAGAACTGTCGGATACCGGATAATACTGACGGATTCCTTTGATGATATTTTCCATGTTTGATTTATTCATTTGGATGCTCTATCCACCAATCAATCATCTTTCGGGCAAGACTAAGTTTTCTGGGAAGTTCGGGTAAATTGTCTCTTGTATAAAAGTCTCCCGAACTCAATTCTTCATCTTGGAGGTTGATTTCCCCTCCGGCATAATCGGCAATAAAGCCGACCATTAGTCCGCTGGGATAAGGCCAGGGCTGATTACCGAAATAAGTGATATTTTTTACATCCAGTCCGGTTTCTTCTTTCACTTCACGTGCTACACATTCTTCTAGCGTTTCTCCGGTTTCCAGAAATCCGGCAACGAGACTGTTGAATGTTCCTTTAAAATTGCGGGCGTGCACTAAAAGTAGTGAATCTTTTTTTCTCACTAATACAAGAATCGCTGTGGAAATGGAAGGATATACCTCCCGGCCACATTTCGGACAACGCTTCATGATAGATTCTTTCTGTTCCATAGGCGTGCCGCAGGCGGAACAAAAGCGGCTGTTTCTATCCCAATGCAGAATCTCATGTGCTTTTCCTGCTGTCTGATAATGAGACAAAGGAAGATATTCATAGGAGGCACGAAGCCCTATCATGATCCATTGCTCCGATTCTTCAATGGGAGAGGAGAGGGAGAAAGCCTTGCAGTTTTTCCTTTCTAGTGTGGTGATATTGTGTACGGTTGTTTTTTCTTTAATAACAATAGGAGAGCTTTCTCCACACGGGACGGTATATATACCATCCTCTTTTTTCTCAAGAAGCAGTTGGTCTTTGTAAAAGATAAACCACCATGATTGTGCTGTCTGATTCATTTTAATTCTAATTCTTGATCTTCGCGTTGCGAAGTTATAAAAAAACTAGATTGATATTTAGACTTATCAGATAAAATACAGTGCAACCGCACCAAAATTTGATTCATAACTGTGCAGAAACGAGTTAAACGTTGCGCTAATGAATGGGTCCAGGGTGAGGGGTGGTGAGGGTAGATTTATAACTTTCGTATTTTTTTTCGAGGTTATAAAAAAGGAAGATAGTATTAGAAAATAAAAGTAATAAAAGGTTATAAATGCTAACCCTCACCACCCTCACCCCTGGACCCATACTCTTATAATAAAAGATAACGGGGAA
>ENA-OPZZ01001730-OPZZ01001730.1-human-gut-metagenome-genome-assembly--contig:-NODE-1730-length-12444-cov-3.037022_pt1 | contig 12444 bp, 12 predicted proteins | sample MGYA00242487_ERZ504511 | MGnify/ENA primary metagenome ERZ504511 (study PRJEB26092, sample SAMD00036241) | human gut metagenome | host: Homo sapiens | study: EMG produced TPA metagenomics assembly of... | reverse complement strand
GTGGAGGACGGCACGTTGATCCTGATCGGCGCAACAACGGAGAATCCGTATTTCGAGGTGAATGGCGCTTTGATATCCAGATCGGTTATTTTTGAACTGAAACCGCTGTCAGCGGAGGATATCGGGGTGCTGATCAGGCGTGCGGTTTATGACACAGAGCGCGGTATGGGCAGTTATGGAGCTGAGATCTCAGATGATGCGGTTGATTTTCTGGCGGATATGTCCGGCGGTGATGCACGCATGGCATTGAATGCGGTGGAATTGGGTGTTTTGACAACAGAACCGTCAGCGGATGGGAAGATCCACATTACGGTTGATGTGGCATCAGAATGTATTCAGCGCCGTGTAATGCGTTATGACAAGAACGGAGACAATCATTACGATACGATCTCAGCTTTTATTAAGAGCATGCGGGGATCGGACCCGGATGCCGCTATTTATTACCTTGCAAGAATGCTGTATGCGGGGGAGGAGCCGGCTTTTATTGCCAGAAGAATTATGATCTGTGCATCAGAGGATGTGGGCAATGCAGATCCTCAGGCACTGCAGGTGGCTGTTGCCGCATCCCAGGCGGTTGAAAGATTGGGAATGCCTGAAGCCCGGATCACATTGGCCCAGGCAGCAGCCTATGTGACCTGTGCACCGAAGAGCAACGCAGCGATCATGGCGATCGATGAGGCGATGGCCCTGGTACGTTCAACCCAGGCAGCTCCGGTACCGCCTTATCTGCAGGATGCTCATTACGGCGGGGCAGCGAAGCTTGGACATGGCATTGGCTATAAGTATGCCCACGACTATCCGAATCATTATGTCAGACAGCAGTACCTTCCGGATGCTTTTAAGGATCAGAAGTTCTATCACATGGGAGATCTGGGCTATGAGAAAGAGATGAAGGAACATATGCGGCGTATCAGAGGAGATGAATCGGATGAAGAGTAAGCGATTGATCGTTATTTCACTGGATGCCTTGGGCAGTACGGACTTTGAGATGTTTTCGCAGCTGCCGAACTTTAAGAAGTTTATTGACCATGCGGCTTTTTGCAGGCAAGTCCGTTCGGTGTACCCGTCACTGACCTATCCGGCCCATACGACGATCGTGACCGGCAGGCCGCCGGCAGAACACGGAATTGTGAACAATATTCTGATTCAGCCGGAACGCTCATCGCCGGATTGGTTCTGGCAGCGGAAGTATATTCAGGGGACGACATTGTATGATGAGGCATTGAAGAAGGGCATGCAGGTGGCGGCCCTTTTATGGCCGGTGACGGCGAAGTCTGATATTACATGGAATCTTCCGGAGATTTTTGCCAACCACAGGTGGTCGAATCAGATCATGACATCGGCGGCCAATGGCACATTGGGGTATCAGTTGACCCTGAACCGGAAGTTCGGCAGCCTCAGAGACGGTATTCGACAGCCGGCCCTGGACAATTTTGTACAGGCTTCCATGAATTATACGATCAGGACTTACAGACCGGATATGATGTTTGTACATCTGACAGATCTGGATACACAGCGGCATCATTTTGGTGTGCATTCGAAGGAAGCCCATGCGGCGATAGAGCGACATGACCGGAGAGTCGGAGAACTGATGCATTTGCTGCACAGGTGCGGAATGTCCGTGAAGCGGGATACAACGGTAGTGCTTCTCGGTGATCACAGTCAGCTGGATGTTCAGAATATTATATTGATCAACCGATTTTTGCGTGAGCAGGGATATATCAGGGTGCAGCATGGGAGGATTACGGACTGGAAGGCTTACTGCCAGAATTGTGATGGTTCAGCCTATATTTATATCAGGAAGAACGGACTGGAGAAGTCTGAGCAGATTCGGATCAAGAATGAAATCTATGATTGGCTGTGTGCCATGAAGAATGATCCGGATAATGGCATTGCGGCCATTTATTCATCGAAGAAGGCGAAGGAGCTGGGGGCAGACCCGGAATGTACTTTTATGTTGGAAGCACGGCGTGGATTTTATTTTCAGAATGAGCTGGATATGGGAGAGATTCCTGAGGTGCAGCGGGCAACCCACGGTTTTCACCCGGGAAGGAAAGACTATCAGACTGTTTTCATGGCTGTTGGACCGGATATTATGCCGGGAGTGGAGATTGAAGAGATGTCTCTGATGGATGAGGGCCCGACCATGGCCGAGATCATGGGACTGGAGCTTCCGGGGGCAAAGGGAAAGGTTCTGCGGGAGATTTTCCGGTAGTTTGATCCGGCGGCAGACAGAAGGACCGGCGGAGCGGCCAATGTATTTTTTAAATTAGTAGTTGACATTTCAGAAATATCATTGTATTATTCCTTAATGAAACTTGGTTCCATTAAGGAAAGAGAGTGTAATGATATGATAAAGAATAGAATAAGATTACTGCCGGTGCTTTTGCTTGCTGTGTGGGTGCTGGCAGGCTGCGGGCATCAGGTGGCATCCGCTGATAAAGCGTCTGACGGCAGACTGCAGGTGGTGACAACCTTGTTTCCTCAGTATGATTTTGCCAGACAGATCGGCGGCGATCATGCGGATGTGAGTCTGGTTCTGCTGCCGGGAATGGAGAGTCATATGTATGACCCGACACCGGGAGATATGATCCGAATTTCTGAGGCTGATATGTTTATCTATACCGGCGCCGAGATGGAGCCCTGGGCTCAGGAGCTGGCAGACAGTGTCGATATGTCGAAAGTAAAGGTTGTGGATGCTTCTTCCGGCGTTTCTATGATGAAGGAAGAAGATGAGGAACATGAACATGCGGAGGCGGAGGAAGATTCAGCCCATGCGGAGGAAGACAGTCATGACCACAGCAGCCATCACCATGAGCATACGTATGATCCACATATCTGGCTGGATATGCAGAATGCCATACAGATGGTGAAGAATATCGAGGATGCCTTTTGTGAGGCAGATCCGGCCAATGCCGAGACGTATAAGGCCAATGCAGAAGCTTACATTGAGAAACTGGAGGCTTTGGACAGTGAACTGAAGTCAATCACAGCAGGCGGTAATCGCCGGGATGTTGTTTTCGGCGGACGTTTTGCCTATGGTTATTTCATTCACGGTTATGGCTTGGAGTATGAGAGCGTTTATGACAGCTGTTCGGCGGATACGGAGCCGAGCATGGCACAGATGGCGAATGTGATCAACTATATGAAAGAACACCATGTGAAGTATATTTTATATGAGGAGCTTTCAACGCCGAATGTAGCCCGAGCTATTGCAGATGCAACAGGTGCGCAGATGCTGATGTTTTCCACCTGTCATAATGTAACGAAGGATGAATTCGAATCCGGCGTGACCTTTATTGATCTTATGCAGCAGAATGCCGATACGCTGAAGAAGGCATTGGAGTAGGAGGAAGAAATGTCAATTCTGGAAGTCAGAGATGTGTCGATCATTTACAGCGATGATAAGCGTGTCGCTGTAGAACATGCATCTTTTAAGATAGAGGCAGGCGAGTATGCCTGCATCATAGGCAGCAACGGTTCAGGCAAGAGCACCCTTGTCAAGGGGATTGTGGGACTGGTGCCTGTTACATCCGGTGAGGTCATTCATGCGCTGTCACCGGAGCAGTACGCTTATTTATCACAGATTACGGAGGTAGAAAGAGATTTTCCGGCAACCGTCAGAGAAGTTGTTTTGACGGGCATGCAGCGTTCCGGAAGACGTTTTCCTTTTTATACACGAGAAGACAGGAAGAAAGCTGCAGATGCCATGGAGACATTGGATATTACAGATCTGGCAGATTACAGGATCGGCAACCTTTCAGGCGGTCAGAAGCAGCGTGTGCTTCTGGCAAGAGCTCTTTGCAGAGAACCGAAGCTTTTGATCCTGGATGAACCATGTGCAGGTCTTGATCCGGCGATCACAGCGGAGTTTTACAGTTTGATCGACCATATCAACAAGAAGCAGGGTGTGACCATTCTTATGGTTTCCCATGATCTGGATCAGGTGGAACAGTATGCCAGCCATATTATTATGATGAATCAGACCGTGGAATTCGACGGCGATCATGAAGCATGGTGTAGAAAGTGTGCACAAGAAGGAGGACATTATCATGACACAGTTAATTGAGGCCCTGTCTTATCCGTTTGTACAGAGAGCTATTGCAGCTGGTGTGATGATTTCTCTTTGTGCGGCACTGCTGGGGGTTATTCTTGTATTGAAGCAGTATTCCCTTATTGGCCATGGACTCGGAGATGTCGGTTTTGCATCCACATCCCTGGCCGTAGCACTCGGACTGCCGGTTATGGCAGTTTCGGTTCCAATTGTTGTGATTGCAGCCTGCCTGATCATGTTCTGGTCCCAGCGGTCTAAAACCGGCGGGGATACAGCGATTGGCATGGTAGCCACCGGTGCATTATCCATTGGTGTGATCATCACTGCCATGAGCAGTGGATTCAATGTAGATGTCAACGGTTATATGTTCGGCAGTATTCTGGCTATGAGCAGAGAGGATGTGATCTTCAGCGTTGTGCTGTCGATTGTCATTCTTGTGCTGTTTGTCGTATTTTATAATCGGTTGTTTCTGATCACATTCGATGAGAATTTCGCAAAGGCCAGCGGTATCAGAGTCGGTTTTTATCAGTTTTTGATTGCGCTGCTGACAGCATTGACCGTTGTTATGGGTATGCGGATGATGGGAAGTCTTTTGATTTCCAGTTTGATCATTTTTCCTGCGGTGATTGCGCGCAAGCTGGTTGTCAGCTTCAAGGCAGTGGCAGTATTATCCGTTTTTCTGTCTGTGATCTGCTTCCTGGCAGGGCTGATCCTGTCATTTGAGATGAATCTTCCAACGGGTGCCAGCATTGTTATCATCAATCTGATGGTGCTGATTGCAGTGACGATTTTGAATAAATTACGCGGAAGATAGATCCGTTTAACCATTAGTTATAAAAAAGTAAGATTTTTATACTGGTATTTTATGGATTGACCTGTTAAGATATAACAGACAGGAGTTGTCTCCTGCCCATTATACGCTTAAAAACATCTAATCAGGAGGTTGGGAAGATTGAAGATTCTGTCTTTTGCGGTTCCTTGTTACAACTCGGAAGCTTATATGCGCAAGTGTATTGATTCACTGCTGCCGGGTGGCGAGGACGTGGAGATTATTATTGTAGATGACGGTTCCAGCGATGGCACAGCTGCCATTGCGGATGAATATGAAGCAAAGTATCCGGGGATCTGCCGCGCGATCCATCAGGAGAATGCAGGTCATGGTGGTGCAGTGAATACAGGTATTACCAATGCCAGAGGCATGTATTTCAAGGTTGTGGATTCAGACGACTGGCTGGATACAGACAGCTACAAGATTGTGCTGAATAGATTGAAACAGTTCAGAGAGGATCGCAAGCGTGTGGATATGTTTATCTGCAATTATGTCTATGAACATGTGGAGGATGGTACATCTCATACAATCGGCTATCATAAGGTACTCCCGGAAGAGAAGATATTCGGATGGGATGAGGCGCGCCATTTCAGAATGGATCAGAATCTGCTGATGCACTCTGTGATCTACAGAACCAAAGTGCTGAGAGAGAGCGGGCTGAAACTGCCGAAGCATACATTCTATGTGGACAATCTGTTTGTCTATATACCGCTGCCGTATGTGAAGACGTTGTATTATTTAGATGTGGATCTTTACAGATATTTTATTGGACGTAATGACCAGTCTGTCAACGAACGTGTGATGATCAGCCGTATTGATCAGCAGATTTATGTGAACAAGCTGATGATCGATGCCTACTGCCTGCCGCAGGATGTATCCAATAAGCATCTGGCGCGTTATATGTTGAGCTATCTGGCCATGATCTGCTGCGTGACATCTATTATGCTTCTGATCTCAGGAACACCTGAGAATCTTGAGAAGCGTCGTGAACTGTGGCAATACTTCAAGAAGAAGTATCCGAGCATGTACTGGAGAGTTCGCCTTGGCGGCCGTGGTATTGTCAGCAATCCACCGGGCAAGATTTCTTATGGAATTGTTGTGCGATGCTACAGAATGGCTCAGAAGATTTACAAGTTTAATTAAGAGAAATGCCCGATGCTTCGGGAATATGAGTTGGGGGAATGACAATGCGTTGTCCGAATTGTGGCCAGCGCCTCGCAGATGAGGCGGGAAGATGTCCTGTCTGTGGGACAGTAATTGATGAAGAGACAAGAAGAAAAGCCATGAATGAAGATGATTTTGCTTCATCTTCATTTGAAGGTACACGTCAGTCAATGGGAGAACAGGCATCAGCCGCACAGAGCGGGCGTACTGATCAGATGGCTCCGGATGAGAAGCGTTATCCGGCGAGACCGATGAAGTGGTACAAGTTTCTGATCTATTTTTCCTTGGTTCTGACAGGCTTTGCCAATATATGGACAGGTGTAGAGGCTGTTCTGGGGATGCAGTACGAGACGAAGAGTCAGGCAGCACAGGTTTATGCTGCCTATCCGGGGCTTCATGTGTTGGATATTGTTTACGGTGTGCTGTTGATTCTGTTGGGGGTCTATGCGCTGATTGTCCGCCAGTATCTGGCCGGATTTAAGGCGAAGGGACCGAAGATGCTGCTGATCATGTATATTGTTTCACTGGTTATTGAGGTTATTTACATTGCAGCAAGCTCTCTGATCAGCGGGGTGAATCTTCTGACAGCATCCGAATCAGGAACGATGCTGATTTCAAGCATGATCGTGTCATTATTTATGATCGGGGCCAATAAGGTTTATTTCGATAAACGAGCACACCTGTTCAATAAATAGTACATTTTTGATTCAGAATACAAAGAGAACATGGGGAATGGCGCCGGATGGTGCGGTTCCCTTTCTTTTTGTTCATGAGCTGTAAAAACCAGTGGTAATTTATCAAAAATACGTTATAATAAATAGAGATGCCAACGGGTAGAGAAAGGGGAAACATATGGCAAGTTCAGATATAGGAATTGACTTGGGTACAGCCAGTGTCCTTGTCTATGTGAGAGGCAAGGGAGTCGTACTGAAGGAACCTTCAGTTGTGGCTTATGATAAAGATACAAATGAAATAAAGGCCATCGGTGAGGAAGCACGTCAGATGATGGGACGAACTCCAGGGAATATTGAAGCTGTACGTCCGCTGCGTCAGGGTGTGATCTCAGATTATACTATTACAGAGAAGATGCTGCGCTACTTTATTCAGAAGGCTATGGGCAGAAAGACATTGAAGCGTCCGCGAGTCTGTGTAGGTGTACCGAGCGGTGCAACAGAAGTTGAGAAGAATGCGGTCTGGCAGGCAGCGCTGGAGGCAGGTGCCAGAGATGTGATGATTATTGAAGAGCCGATTGCAGCGGCCCTTGGAGCAGGTATTGATATTTCGCGTCCATGCGGCAACATGATCATTGATATAGGCGGCGGTACGACGGATATCGCTGTGATATCGCTGGGTGATACAGTTGTCAGCCGTTCACTGAAGCTTGGCGGTGATGATTTCGACGAAGCAGTGATCCGATATCTCAGAAAGCAGCACAATCTGCTGGTGGGTGATCGGACAGCGGAAGATGTGAAGATTCGCATTGGCGGCGTGTATGAGCGTGTCAGCCCGCTTTTGATGCAGGTGAAGGGCCGTGACCTGATCACCGGTATGCCGAAGACAGTGGAAGTCAGCAGCACAGAGATGCTAGAGGCTTTCAAGGAGAATATTATCCAGATTCTGGAAGTGGTCCATCAGGTACTGGAAGATACACCACCGGAACTGGCTGCAGACATTGCCACAAGGGGTATCTTGCTGACAGGCGGCGGCAGTATGCTCTTTGGTATGGATGACCTGATTGGAGAGACAACAGGCATACAGACAACAGCAGTGGATGATCCGATTTCTGCAGTGGCCATTGGAACAGGCCGTTATACAGAATTTATTGAAGGCAAACAGACGAGAGCCTGATGACAGACGAGAATGGATGGCGAATCAGATGCCGCAGCAGACTGCGGTATCCGGTTCGCTATTCTTGGTTAAGTTAGGGTATTAACCATCAATACATGGTAGTAGGAGTAATGGAATGGAAAGCATACAGGGACTTGTGGAGCATATTGTCTATCACAATGACACCAATGGATATACAGTTTTTTCCCTGATGTGCCAGGGGGAAGAGATTGTCTGTGTGGGAAATGTCACTTCGCTGGATGAAGGAGAATATCTCAAGGCAGAGGGTGAATATACGGAACATCAGGTATATGGAAGACAGTTCAAGGTGACTTCCATGAGTGTGGAAGTGCCGGAGGATGAATATTCCATTGAAAGATATCTCGGTTCCGGGGCCATCAGGGGTGTGGGACCGTCACTGGCAGCCCGCATTGTCAAGAAATTCAAAAAGGATTCTTTCAGGATCATTGAAGAAGAACCGGAGCGGTTGGCTGAGATCAAGGGCATCAGTGAACGCAAAGCCAGGGAGATCTATCAGCAGTTTCATGAGAAGCAGGATATGCGTCAGGCCATGATGTTTCTGGCGAAATACGGGATTACAACAACCTTATCCCTGAGAATTTACAAACAGTACGGCGAGGAGATGTACCGGATCATTCAGGAGAATCCGTACCGGCTGGCCGATGATATGAACGGCATCGGTTTCAAATTGGCGGATGAGATCGCCAAAAAGGCCGGGATTGGTTCCCATTCAGATTTTCGAATCCGCAGCGGCATTATCTATATGCTGCAGCAGGGAACTCTTTCCGGGCATATTTACATACCGGCGGCATTGCTGGTGGAGAAGACGGCCCAGATGCTGGGGGTGGAAGAAGAAGCTGTGGACCATCTGCTTCAGAGCCTGCAGATGGACCGCAAGATTGTTGTGAAGAAAATAGACGATGTGTCGGTGGTGTATGGAGCCTCACTTTACCGCCTGGAGCTGGAGACCGCGGGACTTCTGAAGAATCTTGGTGTCGATTACAGCGTGGATGAGAAGGAAGTAGGAAAGGTTCTGGACCGTATTGAGAAAAGGGAAGGCATTGATCTGGATGATCACCAGCGTGAAGCGGTGTATTCTGCTGCAGGCAATGGGGTGCTTGTCATCACCGGCGGTCCCGGTACCGGTAAACCACAACGATCAATGCCATTATCAAATACCTGGAATATGAAGGGTTGGAGATGCGTCTGGCGGCGCCGACGGGAAGAGCGGCCAAACGTATGTCAGAAGCCACAGGACGGGAGGCACAGACCATTCACCGGATGCTGGAATTATCAGGCGGACCGGATGACGACCGCCTGCGAACACAGTTTGAGCGCAATCAGGACAATCCCCTGGAAACGGATGTGGTCATTATTGATGAGATGTCTATGGTGGATATCTATCTGATGAATGCCCTTTTGAAGGCCATAGCCGTGGGCACAAGGCTGATCCTTGTGGGGGATGTGAATCAGCTGCCGAGTGTCGGACCGGGCAATGTGCTGAAGGATATCATTGATTCTGAATGTTTTCAGGTGGTACGGTTGACGAAGATTTTCAGACAGGCACTGGAAAGCGATATCATCAAGAATGCCCATCTGATCAATGAGGGACGGCAGATTGAACTTGGCAACAAAAGCCAGGACTTTTTCTGCCTGAAACGATATGATGTCCAGCAGATTCTGGGGGTCATGGTGCTTCTGATCAGAGACAAGCTTCCGAAGTTTGTCAATGCAAAGCCTTACGATATCCAGGTGCTGACGCCGATGCGCAAAGGAGAACTGGGGGTAGAGCGGCTGAATACTGTACTGCAGCACTATCTGAACCCGCCGTCCCCGGACAAGAAGGAGCGCGAATTTCATCAGGGTGTTATCCGTGAAGGTGACAAGGTCATGCAGATCAGGAATAATTATCAGATCGAATGGGAAGTGCTGGGACATTATAATCTGCCTTTGGACAAAGGCGTGGGCGTTTTTAACGGCGATATGGGCGTTGTCCGGGAGATCAATCATTTTGCGGAACAGCTGGTGGTAGAATTTGATGAAGGACGCAGGGTGACCTATGGCTTTGCACAGCTTGACGAACTGGAACTGGCTTATGCCATTACAATCCACAAATCTCAGGGCAGTGAGTATCCGGCTGTCATTATGCCGCTGCTGTCCGGCCCGCGCATGCTGTTTAACAGAAATATTCTTTATACAGCAGTGACCCGTGCCAAGCAGTGTGTGGCCATTGTGGGGGATGAGCATACCGTCCGTCATATGATCGAGAATGAAAAACAACAAAAGAGATATACGTCTTTGAATCTGCGTCTCAGAGAAATGAATACACTTTCATAGAATATCAGGGGGAGAATATGGAACGAATGAAAATCAGAAATCCAAAAATCAAAAAGTGGCGGGGACTGCTTATTTTGGCATTGATCGGAGCAATCATTGCCGTGGCCATGGAAATTTATCTGAGTGATCATGCACTGACACCGGATCAGATCAGCAAAAAGGGGCAGTATTGTGCGGTTACAAGCCGATGGATGAGTGATGCCTTTGCAACGGAAACCATGAACGGTGAAGATACATATGATTATTTTCTTGTGTTAAGCGAGGATTCCGACAGATTTTTTATGATCAGAAACTGGACGGATGATGAACAATGTCTGAAATACATTGATTCCCTTTATGAGAGCGGTGAATATGAGAAAATCGACCAGGAGTGGACCGGAGGATCGCAGCCGGTGGATGACGAGGTGAAGAATTATGCGATCCAGTATGTGTCCGAGTATCTGGGGATGAATCTGACGACAGATATGTATGATGACTATTTCTACAGTTACTGTATGGATCTCACCAGCATGGGGGATATGGATACAGTCATCGGCGGTATGCTGCTTATGTTTGCTCTGATGCTGATCGGTCTGTTGGGATGCCTCATTTCAGCGATACGCTGGCACGGACGCATTGCAGCCCTTAAAAGACAGGATTTCTTTCTGAAGTTTGAGCAGAATTGGATGCAGAGCGGCGAGAAGATGGACACAAAACATCGTCAGGTGGTAGTTGTCAAAGACTTTTTGCTGGTGCCTTCTTATAAGGATATCGTTATTCCACTGGATCAGGTTGTCTGGTGTTATGTGCTGCCTCTGGCAAAGAAAAACTATGGCCTGTATATCATGGGAACGGACGGCAAAGCGGTTCTGGTGTGCCGGGTGAAGGAAAAAGGTTCCGTCTATGTCCGGGAATACCTTGAGCAGATTCATCTGTCGGCACCGTGGATGGCCATTGGTTATTCGGCTGAGAACCGTCAGGCATTCGGCGCCTACGAAAAAAGTGAACGATTGCAAAAATAATTGCAAAAAAAGGATAAATGATGTCACAGTTTCCCTTCTAAAGAGGTTATATAAGTGTATGCTGCACGGAGGGACGCTAGTCAGTTATATTTCAAATGAAGGGGGAGTTGCAGTATGTATGGAGAGACTGGAGAACCAAAGGACGGCAATACGAAGATTGCAGGTCAGGGACGTTGCCGGACAGAGAATGTAGAATGCGGCAAGGAACTTGATATGCAGAACGAAACAGATAAACAGATTCTGTCAACGCTGAATCAGGACAATTTTCAGAATTCCTCCGGTGGAGAGAAAGCAGCGGAAGATGACGAGATGGGACTGTTTTCACAGGGGTTTATGGACCGCATGCGTGAGATGGTGTCGGAACAGTTTGGTGAGGAAGCCGCAGAACGGTTTATGGTACAAAATAAAGATATGATAAAAGAAGAAAAAACAACAAGCGCCGTACCAGAATCCGAAAAAGATTGCCTCAAACAAAAACCGCGGATGCCCCCATCGAACAATCGGTACCGCTTACCGCAGAGCATCCGGATATCTCTGAGGAGACAGCCGCTAAAGGACCATCGAAGCGCTCACACCGTAGATGGGTCTGGCGCGCAGCTGCAGTACTTGTGGTTGTACTGGCAGGTTTTGGTGTGCACAGGGCAGGCAGTGTCAGTGCCACGAAGATGCCTGCTGTGAACACGGCACCGGAGACAACAGCCAGCATTGATTATTCCAAGATCGGCTCGCTGAAGGATATTATATCAACCCTGGATTATACCAGTTTTCCGCAGGAGATCAAGCAGGTTTATGTGCCTGGGACGATTGCGGAAGGTTATAAGGAAACTTCGAAGGAAGAAGAGTCAAAGTTTGTCAATATCTTTTATGAAAATGACGGGGATGGCTGGTATCAATACCGTCAGGTGACGGTGGAATTGAATACATTTCTGGATACGGAAGAGGGGGATTGGGACTCTCTGGCTATCGGACAGTATCCGGGGGTGTATATTGATAAAGGTGAGACCGGCAATCTCTGGTGGTTTGATTACACCTATGCCTATCAGCTGCAGGGCAATCTTTCTGAAGCAGAGATGATAGCGGTGGCGGAATCCCTTTCGGCAGAAAAGTAGGGAATGTATTATGAGAAAAGTGATTGCATTTTTGATGACAGTAACGGTCTGCCTGTCCTTGATGATCATGCCGGCCATGGCGGCGGAGGATTACCCGGAGGT
>ENA-OPZZ01001726-OPZZ01001726.1-human-gut-metagenome-genome-assembly--contig:-NODE-1726-length-12465-cov-3.340979_pt1 | contig 12465 bp, 14 predicted proteins | sample MGYA00242487_ERZ504511 | MGnify/ENA primary metagenome ERZ504511 (study PRJEB26092, sample SAMD00036241) | human gut metagenome | host: Homo sapiens | study: EMG produced TPA metagenomics assembly of... | reverse complement strand
AGCAACAGCGCATTCTGGCGCATGATCCGGTAAACACGTTTGGCATTGATCGCAGGCATACCATCAAGTTCTGCCTGTCTGCGAAGCAGCGCCCATACCCGACGATAACCATACGTGGGCAGCTCTCCGATAACATGGTGTATACGGAGAAGCACATCCGTATCATCAGTGTGACGACTGCGGCGGCCATCCATCCAGTCATCGGTTCGTCTGAGAATGACGTGCAACTGCGCACGCGACACCCGGAGACAACGGCTGACTAAGCTTACTCCCCATCCCCGGGCAATAAGGGCGCGTGCGCTATCCACTTTTTTGCCCGTCCATATTCAACGGCTTCTTTGAGGAGTTCATTTTCCATCGTTTTCTTGCCGAGCAGGCGCTGGAGTTCTTTAATCTGCTTCATGGCGGCAGCAAGTTCAGAGGCAGGAACAACCTGTTCTCCGGCGGCGACAGCAGTAAGACTTCCTTCCTGGTATTGCTTACGCCAGAGAAATAACTGGCTGGCTGCTACACCATGTTGCCGGGCAACGAGGGAGACCGTCATCCCCGGTTCAAAGCTCTGCTGAACAATTGCGATCTTTTCCTGTGTGGTACGCCGTCTGCGTTTCTCCGGCCCTAAGACATCAATCATCTGTTCTCCAATGACTAGTCTAAAAACTAGTATTAAGACTATCACTTATTTAAGTGATACTGGTTGTCTGGAGATTCAGGGGGCCAGTCTAGTTTCCTCATTGACTCCGGGCAACGTGTATCGGCATAGGGGCTAAGATGTATGCTTGATTCTTTACTGCCATTTTTTTTCGCAAAGAATGTGAAGTTGTATTTAGATACAGACCTTACGATAAGAAGCACGCATCTGAAAAGTAGTGGGGAAAAGCAGATAATAACCACTATACAGAAATATAATATATAAGATAGTGATATGTGGTCAGTGTATAGATAACGGAAGTATTGCCACGGGGTAGTGATGTACAGGCAAAACGTACACCAAAGTAACCATAGATATAATGGTACGTTATTATTTTTCATGTTAGTTGATGCCGGCGACTAAGATAACAGAGTAAGGGGGATTAACTGTTTAATTCTTTAGAACGAAAAAATGCAGTTCCTGAACATCACACACCATTATTTCCACAGGCTTACCATTTTTATCCAGTAAATTTGAATTGGTTTCAAAAGATTTGCAGTTGTTTTTACTTTTAAATGAATCAAGGTACAGGGTGTTAATGTCAGATTCGTCATCTGTTGTTTCTCTTGAAAATAATACTGTTTTTTTATCACCACATTTTCATGTATCTCATTTGGCATTTTGTACGTTGCAAATATTGTTGGCGGCGGATGCGTGCCTGTTCACTGCTTTCTATGAACACCACCGTGACATGATTGCCCCGTACATAGATAAATCAGGAAAACCCAGAATCTTTTGGTATCTTCCAAAAAAAGTGCGGACAGTTTGTTATCTGATGAAATTAAAATCGGAAAAAGGATTGCAAAGACATCAAAATCGCGATGGTTAATTTAAATAAAAACGACATGGTCCCCTCCTGTTTTGACGAGGTCTTTGTTTTGTTGTTTTACGACAGCCAGTCCTGCAGGTGCTGATGGCGGGAGCGGCTACCCTTGCGCCAGCGGCAGTGGCTACCGGGTGCACGTTCCAGGCGGAACAGAAATCGGTTGTTGCATAGTACCACCACAAGGCAGTTATCCGGCGTGCAGAAGCGTCGGGCAAGCTCATCGGGATCTGTCTGTGTTTTCGTTGAAAACAGCTTGCGTTTGCAGTGCGTGTCGACGACCAGTACCTGTAGTCGTCCGGGATGTGCTGTGGCATCAAAGACTCCTTTCGGAACGGGAAAAGAAGCAGCTGTACCGTCGTAACTGCACGTACCGGTTGCGAAAAAACGGCACAAGCGAGTAGTGACAGAAAGAATCCCGGGAACGGCAGAAAGGGTGGTACAGGCTGCGAAGACGGGTCACGGGGTGTGTCGGGAATTAACGCACGTGAGGCGTAATGAGAGCGAAGCTCTTTTTGCCAGGGTCATCTACGTTGATTTTCATGTATGTTTTCCTGTCGGAAATCGTGGTGCTCTTATAACTGTTATTCCCTGTTTCCAGAATCGTTTTTCAGGGTCAGAATGACAATACCACAGCGGGGATTTATGTGAGGCACTTTCCACTGAGATAAGATTCTGCTGACGATGAGGATGCGGAACATGACGCTATTCATGGCGGATTCCCTTCGTTCCGCTGTTACATCCAGCCCTTTTCGGCGCAGAGAGCAAATCAGCTTTTGTGTCCTGGCTTCAGTCAGAAGATGGGATTTCATGTAGATACGTTTCTTCTGGCGTAATAAGGGGGGCAGCTTTTCGAGTAATTGCTTGAAGTGTTTTTTATCGCCTTCTTTGAGGAAGTATCTGCGAGTGCGCTCAGGAAAACACATACTGTGTGATTGTCAGACATGTCTTTGGTTTTAAAACTATTTTTCCTAAATATTATTCTAAGCAGAATGAAAAACGGACGGACTAACAGCGGGAGAGCTATCATCCCCAATATCTCTACTAGCGTCCATATGTTCATCTGGTACAAGCCATCCTTGCAGAGCAAAATCGCTATAATGCACCAGACGCTATATATAGCTAATGGAATACGATATTGGAGTTTCATGTATTGCTCTTCCTCAGTGTAATGTGATAGTCGTCTGCTCCTGTGTTGCACCCCAGACATCTTCTGGCAGGCTGGGCAGCCCGATAAATAAGGTGTGAAAGAGGGTTTCTCTGCGTTCGATCCCGAATTGATGTTCGTATCCTCTCACCACCTGAAATCCTTCGTCGGAGAATATTAACTCTGCCGCTTCCAGAAGCTGCATAGTTTTGCGGTGTAGTGGAGTGATCAGCTGCAACGTAACTGGTGCCCTCATATCGCCTGTCGGTAGAAAACACTCTTCGGTGCGACTTAGTTGTAGCAGATGACGTTTCCCGGAACAGGCCCGTTCAATGGATTCATTGAACACCCTCTCAGGCCATGGGCAGACATATGTGCGCCAGCCTGCTTTCTGTAATTTACCCAGTGCAGCCCGAAAACGAAACAACGGACATTCCCCGACAGTGGCAGAGCTGAGAAAGAGCGTATTCAGCGTTCCGATGATGGGAATATTGCGATCTTTTTCGGTCAATGCTTTTAACGCCATGATTTCGCCAGGGAGACTACGGAACTCAGGATGTCTGCTGGCACCAGAAAGCCATTCAAGCAGGTAATGCCGTAATCCGGTTTCACTGGTTATATTGTGGTTTTCCTGTGCCGTTTTCAGGGCATTCAGTGCACACCAGAGCAACTGGCGCACGGGATGTTCTGTCGTGGTCATGCGAATGTCCTACTGTGAGATGAAAAGAAGACCGGTATCCGTTCTCTCCGCCACACGTGATGGCACGGGCCGGCCTTTGATAAAACGAATCAATACTCTGGGGTGAAGCCTTTTATTTCTTTCGCCATTAAGAAATACACGGTTCCATCAAAAGACAGGGGGAGTCCATGGTGGGGATGGCTTCGTGCAGGCTTCACTCCGGAATATTCTCTTGAATTGAAAAAAGCCCGGCCCGAAGGCCGGGAAATACTGGCTATGGGATGTTTACAAGGCGCTCCATAAAGCCGTGATGTTCGGCATTTGATACCAGTTCCAGGAGCAGGGATATCCTCGACTCAGGCTGGAGAGTATTTTCCATTCTGAGGAGATACTGATATTGTGCTTTTGTCAGCCATATGCTGGAAGCCGCATTCAGCTCTTCCCTGGCTCCCGGATTTAGCACAGGGTCCGGGTAAATCTTCATTAATCCATCAACAATATCTTTATTGACGGGTTTTATTTCACCGCCAAACTTCACGAAATCAATGAAGGCGCTATGTCGACGTAATGCTGATACTGGGTGAATGTCAAAAATTAGCCAGAATAAAAAAGTACCCTGGAAAAATAGCGAATATTCTTTCACGGTAACAGCACCTGGAGTCTGCCCGTCTTATCTTTCTTGTTATTAATGGAGTCCATGGTACGACGTTTTGCTCATTCAGCCATGAGAATAAAGATTCTCTGTTTTTGCCGGCTGTATTATATTGCGCAAGATACCAGTTCCGGTTATTCAGGTGTTCTATATTCACGAAGTTCAACGCTCCGCGCAAAACCGATCCATGATGGACGATTTTGCGATGTCAGGCGAATATGCTAAATCATATGTCTGAAGCAGTGTCCAGCCCATATCTGGATAAACTGCAGTTCTGACAGGCATATAACCAGCAGACTCTAGTACGTTCTGTATCGGTGATTTGGCGAACTCACAGATAAAGAACGGCTAAGCACTAATATCAGCAATACAGTGGCACAGTATTTGTGATACGCGGAAATAAAACATCAGCACGTCAGTTCAGAGTAAGGTCGCCATATATCGGGCATGAGCCAGATACAAATAACTGGGACACCGTCTGAAGTGATTTGCTTTATTAAAGTAACTTGTGCTGGTGTTTATGTTTATCAATTTGGGATCGCCTGTAAAGTGCAAAATGCAATTTCCCATGAAAAGGTGTCCCCTTTAATGGGGACACCGTTCACATTTTTTCGTTTTCTTTAGCTGTATTGCTAATCATGAAAACGAAAGTTCGCATCAGCACAGCAGAGCGAAGTGCATCATATCCTTCCAGATTTAAATTCTTCAGGCTTCGCTTCAGGTAGGTTCGTACCGTTTCGGGAGAAAGCCGACAGTTCTGAGCAATGGCGTCGTAAGGAACACCCATTGCGTAAAAAACGCAGACTTTAAGCTGGTTTGTTGATAGCTCGGGAAACATGCCTTCCAACAGAGTGATGGCCGGGAGTTTCTGTATCAGTTGAGGTGACATAGCAAAGGTCTCCGATGACAACTAAAAACGCTATCACCGAGTTCCTACGCTCATTGGTGATAGCCCAGACGGGGGTAGGAATACCGGCGTCATCGGAAACCGGCCAGGCTAATGCCTGCCCCGCCTGAGCTACCATAGATGACGACAAGAAATACAAGTTCCTGTCTTTATGGTATGGCAAAAAACGACGCCAAATGAAGAAATTAACTTCTGCGCCGACGATGACTACGCGGGTTCCTACGCCCGATCACAGTTTTGCCTGTGACCAGTAAAGGGTACTTAGTATAACGCACCGAGTCAACTAACAGCTTAAAAAACATACAAAAAAGCGTCAAAACTTAACGCTCCGCGCCGAAGCGATCCAGGCATGATGCTTCTGCTTTGTGGCGTTCGAACATGCTGGTCCATATGCACGAAACGGTGTCTGACCCTCGTCCAGACAATCCGCAGTTCTGACGAACATATGAACAAATATGCTCTTGTAGAGGCTGTTGTTACACAATTGGCGGGTTGTGTAACAAATGGTTTTATCATCTAAGAATCATTCTATTTACGATCGAATGATCTACAAAATGATTTTTTAAAGGTTATTTAGATCGTTTAATTGCATTAAAACAGAATATTATTCTGTTAGGTAGATCGGTTGTAAGATAAATGATCGTGAGTAGGATAAAAGTCGATCTTTTAATCCAAAAGAAAGATCTAAAGCAGAAAAATCTGCTTTTAAAAATAGATTTTATTTTTTTGACGCAGGTCAAGATTAACTTATTAGAGGTATCAGTGAGGAGGCACTGGAAGAGAAGAGATCGTTGTAATGCTTTTCAAATTAACGTAAAGCGGGTATATTTCGGCTGTTATTAGCTGTGCAGAGGGTGGCACTCTGTGGAGCAAAGCGGCGAAAGCCGGACGGCAGAATGCGCCATAAGGCATTCAGGAGAGATGGCATGTACGGGCAGTAAGTCAGAAGACTGAAGATGTTCCGGAAGCCATAAAAGGAAAACCCCCACTATCTTTCTTACGAACTTGGCGGAACGACGAAAGATAGTGGGGGCCTCACAGAATACGGGTAAAGTATAATGAAACCGTACCAGAGATTCAACCCTGTGCAGTGTATAAATACACGGCACAATCGCTCCGCCATAAGCGACAGCTTGTGGCAGGTCTGAAGAATACTCCATATAACGCAGTACACTGGAGTCAGTTAGCACCCGAAGAGCAGATCCGTTTCTGGGAAGACTATGAAGCGGGAAGGGCGACCACTTTCCTGGTTGAACCGGAAAGGAAGCGCACGAAGCGTCGTCGTGGTGAGCACTCCACCAAACCCAAATGCGAAAATCCGTCCTGGTATCGTCCTGAGCGCTATAAGGCGCTGAGCGGGCAGCTCGGGCACGCCTACAACCGTCTGGTGAAAAAGGACCCGGTGACCGGCGAGCAGAGCCTGCGCATGCACATGTCTCTGCATCCTTTTTACGTGCAGAAACGAACGTATGTCGGTCGCAAATATGCTTTCCGTCCGGAAAAACAACGCCTCCTCGATGCCGTCTGGCCGGTTCTGGTCAGCTTCAGTGATGCGGGCACACATACCGTAGGCATGAGTGTTTCCCGTCTGGCCAGAGAAATCAGCCCGAAAGACAGCAAGGGGAAGGTTATTCCGGAACTGGAAGTGACGGTCTCCCGCCTTTCCCGTTTGCTGGCCGAACAGGTACGTTTTGGTGTGCTGGGTGTTTCAGAGGAAACCCTGTGGGACCGTGAAACCCGCCAGCGTCTGCCACGTTACGTCTGGATAACACCGGCAGGCTGGCAGATGCTGGGCGTCGACATGGTAAAACTTCACGAACAGCAGCAGAAACGACTGCGTGAAAGTGAAATCCGCCAGCAGCTCATTCGGGAAGGTGTTCTGCGTGAGGATGAAGATATCTCCGTACATGCGGCCAGAAAACGCTGGTATCTGCAGCGCAGTCAGGATGCGCTGAAACACCGTCGTGCGAAAGCAGCAGCCAGTAAGCGCGCCAGACGCCTGAAGAAACTGCCTGCCGACCAGCAGATTCATGAGATGGCAGAGTATCTCAGGAAGCGTCTGCCTCCGGATGAAGCCTATTTTTGTTCCGATGACCATCTGAAGCGAATGGCCATCAGGGAGTTGCGTCAGCTTGAACTGACGCTGGCTGCCCCGCCACCGCACTAGACAGCACCATTCCCTCAGCACTGAATCATCACCAGCCCCTCCGGGGCTTTCGGCGCTGGTTCCGCTCAGCCCAAAATCCGCAGTAATCACCTTAAATCCCCTCAGAGGGGCATATCTGCCCATAAAACCACGCATCAGTCATCAGAACATGGCCACGTTGTTTCAGTTATCCACATAAATCCGCAAACAAAGAACTTTAAGAAGCTGCAAACCTGAAACAGCAAACCTGCAATATAGTCTTAACCCCATTATTTAATCCCCTGCGTTGCTTCGCCGCAGGGAAAATCTTTATCTCTGAGACCACTGTGAACAAATACAAAGAGGCCTTCGCTTGCAGCGGCCAAGGCCGCGCCGCTCAGAATCTAAAAGCACCTCCCACGCTAACGCGCGGGCCCCGAACCTCACCGTTCTGAAACCACAACAAAAAGACATCAGGAATAAAAACACCACACAAACGCAGCACCGTGCCCACCCCTCATAACTGAAAAGCGAGGCCGCCCCCGCCCAAAGGGCGGGAACAACATCGCTTTTAATTATGAATGTTGTAACTACATTATCATCGCTGTCAGTCTTCTGGCTGGATGTTCTCAGTACACGCTCGTAAGCGGCCCTGACGGCCCGCTAACGCGGAGATACGCCCCGACTTCGGGTAAACCCTCGTCGGGACCACTCCGACCGCGCACAGAAACTCTCTCATGGCTGAAAGCGGGTATGGCTTAGCAGGGCTGGGGATGGGTAAGGTGAAATCTATCAATCAGTACCGGCTTACGCCGGGCTTCGGCGGTTTTACTCCGGTATCACATGTAACCACAGCGTGCCGCCTTACATGCCGCTGAAGCGGCATTCAGTAAACAGGCTATGCACGACTCGCCAGTCTGGCCTGAACATGATATAAAATGAATATAAATAGACAGAATAGGGTTATTTATGGATTTATATCACTTTACAGCAATTCCTATGTTGCATTCCATACTTGCATCTGAAGGCCTGAGAGAAGGATATCTAACGTTGTATGATGGAACAATTTTGTATAATAAAGTATGGTTAACGACATCTCCATTACCATATGGTCACGGATTATGTAACGGTACTGAAAAATTAAGTGAATCAGAAAAATCATTTATGCGAAGAGTCGGTAATATATCTGAGTCTACGTCTATAAATGGAACACATAATAAAAAGTTAATAAGGTTAAAAATAGATACTGAATGGATAAAAAAGCAGCCTGGATTTTGCTCATATAAAAAGCTGATGCGTGACCTTGATCGATAGGAATTTAAATCCCCAAAAGACTAAAAAAGCACCACAAAACAGATATTTCTTCAACACCTCTTGTGCACCATATGAGCGGAAACGACTATTAAACAGGATGACACTGATTGATACAGGGTATGAATGGCGGTTTTTTGCTCCGTTTCCGGTAAAATGGACGCAACTTCCCCTCTGCGACTCTCAGCCGCACACCTGCTGTCGTGCCAGTCGCTCATGCATCAGGACCAGCTCTGCCAGTCGGTAACCTCTGATACATCCCTCTCCACCTGATTTGCATCGCCGTTTTTCTCACCGTCTCCGTTATGACGTACACAACTTCTTCCAGTAAGCGGCGCTTCACCGGACTCAGGAAACCGTAGTACCTCACCATACGGAACCCCTTATCTGCTACATGCCAGGAGAACCTTTCCATGAACTCATCTCCACTCATCAACAGGTATTCTTCCCGTTTTGTACGGTGACTGTTGTAACGCAGACCGATTTCATCCTGACCGGCATAATGCTCCAGCCGACTCATCGGCACCGGTGGCTTTTTCAGGTAAGAGCCGAAGTACACCGCCACATGTGTGGCGTTATCCATCACCCTGGATATGTTGACATTCCAGCCGCGGCGGTAATGCGTGTCCAGGAAGCGATTCCAGTCCCGTTTGCTGTTTCCTTCCACTGCCAGTTCATCCGGTATTACCAGCTCCGGGTATTTCCGGGACAGTAGCCGCGTTATCCGGTAGCGCCACATGCTCATCACCTTACGGGCGTATAAATGAAGATTTTTCCAGGTGTGGCCCGACGTCACACCACCGGCAGTTGTCGATAAATGGATATGCGGATGCCACTGCTGGTCACTCCCCCATGTGTGGATCACCGTGAATATCCCCGGCTCCACATCTGCCTGATGGCAGATTTCCAGTATCACATCCGCTGCAATGCGGTTCATCTCTGCCAGTAACCACCGGTTGTGGAACACCAGGGACCAGTACTGGCAGGGAAGTGTGAACACAATATGCTGCCACGGGCAGTCGGGGACCAGGCTCAGCAGATACTGTATCCACTGTGCGCCAGCCTTCACCCCGCAGTTCGGACAGGAGCGGCTTTACACCGGAAGCAGATCTTTTTGGTGTGGCAACAGTCCGGTGACGAACAGCACCATTGCGTGTAGCCCATCAGCGTGGTCCCGCATGCCATGATTTTTGTCACTGACTCAGTCACCACCGGACGCACTGAACCTTCCGGCTGTTTCTCCAGCCAGTTAAGCCAGCGGTTACCCTGCTGAAAAATATCGGCAAAACGGGGAAGCATCAGACGGGTGGGGTAACGCCATCCGGCCAGTGAACTGTGCCGCATTCCGGGCAGTACATACCACCGGCACTGATACCGGCAAGAATGGTTGCAAACTCCCGCTCCGTACAGCGGGCTATTTCCGGATACCCTTCGTCATCGACACGAACAAACCAGAAGACCAGCTTTTTGTTTCCTGCATCCAGAAAGAACGGAATACCCAGGTCAGCGCAGCACTCAACGGCATCGTCAAAATTATCAAAGCGCAGAACTTCAGCGTCTTCTTCGTCAAAAAAATCATCCGGATGAAGTTTCACAACATAGCGGGGAAGTTTGCTTCTTTGTGGTGCGGGTTTGCGTTTACGGGGTTTAGCTGAACGGGCCATATAACTACCTGAAAGACAATGACATTATCTTTTTTTATAACGGTAATTCCAGGCCATGACAAGCCGCAGCCGCCAGGCTGCCTACTCGAGGGAGTCTGACATCAAGAGCGCGGTTGTAGATTCAATCTGTCAATGCAACACCCCTTTCAATTATCTCTTTCGGTGTTTTGAACTTCAGTGTCTTTCTCGGTCTGTTGTTTAGCTGAGCAGCAACCAGATCTAGTTCATGTTGAGTATATTGGGCAAGACATGTCTTTTTAGGAAAGTACTGCCGAATTAGCCCATTTGTGTTCTCATTTGTTCCCCGCTGCCAAGGACTCTGAGGATCGCAGAAGTAAACTTTAACGCCGGTGCTGACAGTAAATTCTAGATGTCTGGTCAGTTCCATTCCTCTGTCCCATGTCAGTGATTTTCTGAGTTCTGACGGTAAACTCAGGAATTTGTCGGTAAGAGCCTGATTTACTGAGACAGAATCTTTGCCCCTGAGTCTGAGGATGATCGTATAACGTGATTTTCGGTCTACAAGTGTGGCTATATGAGAGTTTTTTGTACCTGATGTCACGAACGGTGCAATAGTGATCCACACCCAACGCCTGAAATCAGATCCAGGGGGTAATCTGCTCTCCTGATTCAGGAGAGTTTATGGTCACTTTTGAGACAGTTATGGAAATTAAAATCCTGCACAAGCAGGGAATGAGTAGCCGGGCGATTGCCAGAGAACTGGGGATCTCCCGCAATACCGTTAAACGTTATTTGCAGGCAAAATCTGAGCCGCCAAAATATACGCCGCGACCTGCTGTTGCTTCACTCCTGGATGAATACCGGGATTATATTCGTCAACGCATCGCCGATGCTCATCCTTACAAATCCCGGCAACGGTAATCGCTCGCGAGATCAGAGACCAGGGATATCGTGGCGGAATGACCATTCTCAGGGGATTCATTCGTTCTCTCTCGGTTCCTCAGGAGCAGGAGCCTGCCGTTCGGTTAGAAACTGAACCCGGACGACAGATGCAGGTTGACTGGGGCACTATGCGTAATGGCCGCTCACCGCTTCACGTGTTCGTTGCTGTTCTCGGATACAGCCGAATGTTGTACATCGAATTCACTGACAATATGCGTTATGACACGCTGGAAACCTGCCATCGTAATGCGTTCCGCTTCTTTGGTGGTGTGCCGCGCGAAGTGTTGTATGACAATATGAAAACTGTGGTTCTGCAACGTGACGCATATCAGACCGGTCAGCACCGGTTCCATCCTTCGCTGTGGCAGTTCGGCAAGGAGATGGGCTTCTCTCCCCGACTGTGTCGCCCCTTCAGGGCACAGACTAAAGGTAAGGTGGAACGGATGGTGCAGTACACCCGTAACAGTTTTTACATCCCACTAATGACTCGCCTGCGCCCGATGGGGATCACTGTCGATGTTGAAACAGCCAACCGCCACGGTCTGCGCTGGCTGCACGATGTCGCTAACCAACGAAAGCATGAAACAATCCAGGCACGTCCCTGCGATCGCTGGCTCGAAGAGCAGCAGTCCATGCTGGCACTGCCTCCGGAGAAAAAAGAGTATGACGTGCATCTTGATGAAAATCTGGTGAACTTCGACAAACACCCCCTGCATCATCCACTCTCCATCTACGACTCATTCTGCAGAGGAGTGGCGTGATGATGGAACTGCAACATCAACGACTGATGGTGCTCGCCGGGCAGTTGCAACTGGAAAGCCTTATAAGCGCAGCGCCTGCGCTGTCACAACAGGCAGTAGACCAGGAATGGAGTTATATGGACTTCCTGGAGCATCTGCTTCATGAAGAAAAACTGGCACGTCATCAACGTAAACAGGCGATGTATACCCGAATGGCAGCCTTCCCGGCGGTGAAAACGTTCGAAGAGTATGACTTCACATTCGCCACCGGAGCACCGCAGAAGCAACTCCAGTCGTTACGCTCACTCAGCTTCATAGAACGTAATGAAAATATCGTATTACTGGGGCCATCAGGTGTGGGGAAAACCCATCTGGCAATAGCGATGGGCTATGAAGCAGTCCGTGCAGGTATCAAAGTTCGCTTCACAACAGCAGCAGATCTGTTACTTCAGTTATCTACGGCACAACGTCAGGGCCGTTATAAAACGACGCTTCAGCGTGGAGTAATGGCCCCCCGCCTGCTCATCATTGATGAAATAGGCTATCTGCCGTTCAGTCAGGAAGAAGCAAAGCTGTTCTTCCAGGTCATCGCTAAACGTTACGAAAAGAGCGCAATGATCCTGACATCCAATCTGCCGTTCGGGCAGTGGGATCAAACGTTCGCCGGTGATGCAGCACTGACCTCAGCGATGCTGGACCGTATCTTACACCACTCACATGTCGTTCAAATCAAAGGAGAAAGCTATCGACTCAGACAGAAACGAAAGGCCGGGGTTATAGCAGAAGCTAATCCTGAGTAAAAACGGTGGATCAATATTGGGCCGTT
>ENA-OPZZ01001724-OPZZ01001724.1-human-gut-metagenome-genome-assembly--contig:-NODE-1724-length-12468-cov-3.658537_pt1 | contig 12468 bp, 8 predicted proteins | sample MGYA00242487_ERZ504511 | MGnify/ENA primary metagenome ERZ504511 (study PRJEB26092, sample SAMD00036241) | human gut metagenome | host: Homo sapiens | study: EMG produced TPA metagenomics assembly of... | reverse complement strand
ATGGACGGACAGGCTGGTGATCTTCTGTTGTTTGCTGCTGATAAAAATAAAGTTGTCTGGGATGTACTGGGTGCACTGCGTCTGGAACTGGCGCGTCAGATGAATCTTCTGGACAGCAGTGAATATCGTTTTGTATGGATCACAGAATTCCCTCTGCTGGAGTGGTCTGATGAGGAAAACCGTTTCAAAGCGATGCATCATCCATTTACCATGCCGATGGAAGAGGATCTGCAGTATATCGACAGCGATCCTGGTCGTGTACGTGCAAAAGCTTATGATATCGTACTGAATGGTACTGAGATCGGCGGCGGTAGTGTGCGTATCCATCAGGATGATATTCAGGAGAAAATGTTTGAGGTTCTTGGATTTACCAAGGAAAAAGCCTATGAACAGTTTGGTTTTCTGCTGACAGCGTTCAAGTATGGTGTTCCGCCTCACGCTGGTCTGGCTTATGGTCTGGATCGTCTGGTTATGTTGATGGCAAAACAGGAGAGTATCCGTGATGTAATTGCATTCCCGAAGGTGAAGGATGCCTCCTGTCTGATGACAGAGGCACCGAATCTGGTGGATGAGAAGCAGCTGGAGGAGCTGGGAATTGCGATTCGCAGCGAGGAATAATTAAATAGAGTTTCTTGCCAGATTTTTGGCAGAGGGACGCGGCAGGCTCCGGGGTTCCTTTGTCGCAACGTGGGCAGGGCAACTTTAAGCTAGCCACTAACTTCGGCTATGTTCACGAGGGTCAGCTGACCCTCGCGAAAGCCTGCGTAAGTGTCGGATCTTAAAGCTTGCCCTAAGCGCCCACAAAGTGTTGCGACAAAGGAACCCCGGAGCCTGCCGCTGTGTTTTGGCAGAAAAACGGATGGTGGATATTGAAGATTATGGCAGAGAGAGGGAATCGCTGAGTAGAAGGAGTGATTCTGAAAAGGGAAAATATGGGAAAGATAAATAAAAGCAGGTGCGAAGAAGAATATAATCTTTGCATCTGCTTTTTGTTGTGTTGTATCAATTGATTCAGTGGCTCAAGTTTGAGTGTTCTGAATCCGAAGAAAGTTGCCGGTGGCAGCTTAGGCAGGTGATGTCAGATATCAGCTTTCCGGCTGCGTGAGAATAGTGGTGAGGGCTTCTTCCAGGTTTCCAAGGAGGGCGGTTGTGATTTCGTCGCTTTTGGGGATGCGCCAATTTTTGCCGTCGTTGTTCAGGTGGATGGTTACAGGGGTGGTGATGGTTTGAGTGCTGGTGGCGATACAGTCTGTCAGGAGAGTGATGGCGTGGGCCTGGCGGCCTTCGGTTCCGTCTTCCAGAGCCTGGGAGGACGCCAGGTAGGCGGTGTATTGTTCCTGATAGGAGTATACAACAGAAGAAAAATCGCAACTGGTCAGATTTAGATCTACAGAGGCATCCATACCGTCATCAGACAGGAGTTCCGACGTGATGGAGTAGTCCAGGCAGTTCAGAAGCTGACTGGCGATGGCTTTGACAACGGAACGGCTCGAAGTATCTTCGGAATCAAAGAGGGAGTCCAGTGCCAGATAACGGTTTAATTGTTCGGTGTCGAAAGCTTTCAGAGTATCCAGGTGGATCGCGATGATCTCAGAGGGAGAAAACAGGGAAGCATCGGCCACGTAAGTGGAAAAGTTTCCGGTTACTGCAGCAGACAGGCTTTTCGGGGAATCAATGTTCCAGGTTTTTCCGGATCGGGTGAGGGTGATCGTATAGTCAGAGGTGATGCTTTTATAATCATTGTTTTTCAAAACATTGCCAAGAAGCAGATAGCAGTCCTCCAGAGAAAAATCTACGGAAGCAGGGCTTGCAGAGTTCTGAATCTGTTTGATCATTACCTGACGGGAGTATTCTTTCGCCAGTGTTTCACCGTCAGGTGTGGTAAGGGAAACAGTAACCGAAGCTGAATTTCCCTGTTCCGAGAAATTTCTGATATGATATGAAAAATCATGAAAGAAATCAGCAAATACAGAGGTGATATCGGAAGGTACGGACTGTTTAGTGTCAGCAGACGGGAAAACATCATGGACATTAAGTGTTTTTACAATGTCAGATTCCTTCTGGGCGGACAGAGAGGAGAGTTCGTGACGAACTACTTTGACAGGATCCTGCCGGTATGGCGTACGATTGCTGATGGTATAAACACACACACATCCGGCGATCAGTTCCACAATGAGAATCATAGGAATCCCGATCCGGAAAGAAGGATGCAGGGTTTTGTGATGAAATACATGCATACCGATGAGACAACCGACACTTCCACCAAGGATAGCGATGGCAAACAGTGCGGATTCCCGGATCCGCCATTTATGATGGACAGCTTTGTATTTGTCGATGCCAAAAGCGGCAAAGCCGGTCAGATTGATAACGGCCAGATAAGAAAGAATACCGGTAAGTGTCATAAGAACCTCCTAATATATATAAATTGTAACTGTTCAGTACCTTCACAGTTACGAGCCAAAATACATTTAAAATCACCTCGGTGATGGCATTTTGGCTTGTATGTCTCGGGATTTTGGCATATTCATGCCAAAACACCTCGCGGTACAGTGGCTACTGAATAGTTGCTATAAAGCATTGTATTTTCAGAAAATACCGGAATCGCGGTAACAGATTTAATATAACAGAACCAGGAAAAATGTCAACTCCGGGGGCAGGGGAAAATGGCAAGAAAAGAATATCGGAAGCTACTATTCACTGGTAATATCCCGCGAGGTGTTTTTTGTGAGCAAAGGTCACAGAAAACCCGAGACATATCGCGCGAATTTATGCGATCAGCATAAATTCTGTGCATCGCGCAGCGTGTTGCTGGGCACGGAGTGAACAGTAACTATCGGAAATGTCCATAGAAATGTAAAGAAAAAGTAAGGAAGAGCAGAATGCACTATGATATACTGAAACCATGAGAACCTATCAGATACAGGAGGCAGGCATGAAGAAAAAGAAAATTATTCTTACCGGAGCAGCTGTTGCAGCCGTTGTGGTAATCGGAATCGGTGCGTGGACATTGTTCGGCAGAAAATCATCGGATGGAAGTACGGAAAATGTAGTATATGTAAACAGCGTAGATAATCTGATGAATCCGGGAAGTGGTAACGGGGCAGTGAATCGCTTTGCCGGTGTGGTAGAAACACAGAAACAGGTGGACATTCAGCAGAGTCAGGATAAAACAGTAAAAGATATTTATGTGGAAGTCGGACAGGAAGTGTCCAAGGGAGATCCGTTATTTTCGTATGATACAGAAAAATCACAGGAAGACCTGGAAAAAGCAAAGCTGGAGCTGGAACGGATCGATAACAATATCGGAAATAAACAAAATGAGATTGCTGCGCTGGAAAAGGAAAAAAGGAGTGCAGGAAATGATGCACAGCTTGACTATACAATGCAGATTCAGAGTGCCCAGATGGAACTGAAACAGAGCGAATATGAAAAGAAAAGCAAACAGGTGGAGATTCAGAAATTACAGGACTCCATCGAGAACTGTCAGGTTACCAGTGAGATTGATGGTGTAGTCAAGTCCATCAATAACGGAAATCAGGACAGTAATTCTTATTCAGGAGACAGCCAGGCATTCATGTCCATAATTGCAATGGGAGATTTTCGAATTAAATGTAAGGTAAACGAACAGAATATCGCATCTGTAACGCCGGGGCAGGCTGTAATCGTACATTCCAGAGTAGATGATTCTGTCACCTGGAAAGGAACGATGGGTGCGGTAGATAAGGAAAATCCGGGCAACGGTTCCAATAATGGCTATTATTTCAGCAGCGGTGACGGATCCACCCAGTCCAATTCCTATCCGTTCTATATAGAACTGGATTCTTCTGAGGGGCTGATGCTTGGACAGCATGTTTATGTGGAAGCCGATTACGGACAGAGTGAGGAAAAGGCGGGTATCTGGCTGGATGAATCTTTCATCTGTGATGCAGATACGGACAGCCCATATGTTTGGGTTGACGATGGAAAAGGAAAACTGGAGAAGCGTTCTGTGACGCTGGGACAGCATGATGATGAACTTTTCCAGTATGAGATTGCAGATGGACTGAGTAAAGATGATAGGATCACTTATCCGGAAGACGGATTAAAAGAAGGCATGAAGACTGCAGTGGGAAGCAACGGTCAGATGGGGCAGAGCAACCCGGTGACGGATGGAGACGATATGGATCTTTCGAATGAAGACTACTCAGAAAAAGATGGTTCCGGCAGTGATCTTTCTGATGAGAATGTGGATGGAGTGGATTCCGGCGAGACGAATCAGGAAGATCTCACAGAAGACGGGATGCAGCAGAATGAGTCAAATGCTGATGGCAGCGAAGATGTCATCGGAGGAACGGAGGATGCACAGTGATTCTTGAGTTAAAAGATATCTGCAAAGATTACCTTCAGGGAAAAATGGTGATTCCGGTTCTGAAACATATTGATTTTCAGATGGAACAGGGAGAATATGTGGCCATTATGGGACCTTCCGGTTCCGGTAAGACAACACTGATGAATATTGTAGGATGTCTGGATCAGGCGACTTCCGGCCAGCTTTTTTTGGACGGGCAGGATATCAGCAAATGTACGGAAAATGAAATGTCAGATCTGAGACTGAAAAAGATTGGGTTTGTTTTCCAGAACTTTCAGTTGTTGTCGAGACAGACCGCACTGGAAAATGTGGAACTGCCACTGACCTATGCGGGAGTTGCGAAAAAAGAGCGACGGGAACGGGCACTGCAGGCACTGACCCGCGTAGGTCTGGAAGACAGAGTGAATTTTCAGCCGAATCAGCTTTCCGGTGGGCAAAAACAGAGAGTAGCGATTGCCAGAGCACTGGTTAACCGGCCGAAGATCCTTCTGGCGGATGAGCCGACCGGCGCACTGGACAGTACTTCCGGAGAACAGGTTATGGAACTGTTTCAGAGCCTGAACGATGAAGGAGTAAGCGTATTGATGATCACTCATGACAGTGAGATTGCAGCGAAAGCACAGAGAAAAGTAATTATCCGCGACGGTATAATGAAAAAGGAGGAGCAGCCATGAAGAAAAAATGGATTGTGGCTTTTATTGCTGCAGGAGTACTCCTGCTTGGAGGGGTGACTGTATATGCGGTAAAAACAAGCAGTCAGAGTACGGTAAAGGTGGTATCTGTCAGTGACATGTCAGGTGGTGGCGGATGGCACGACAACAGTCTGTCAGGAAATATTACTTCAGATGTATCACAGAATATTTATCTGGCAGATTCACAGACAGTAAAGAAAATATATGTAAAAGAAGGGGATACGGTAAAGGTCGGCGATGATCTGCTCACATATGATATGACCCTGGAGAATCTGAATCTGGAAATGAAAAAACTGGAAAAACAGGGAATCGAACTGAACATAGAGAAAGCAAAAAGGGAAATTACAAAAATTAAAGAATACAAAACCGTCCGGTGATAACGGCAACGAGAATCCGGGATCTGATATACCGGAAGATCCGGGCGAGGAACCGGAGGGTCCGTCCATGGAGCCGGAAGAGCCGGCAGAGGCTTATCAGGAGCTTACAGCGGAGGCAGAACCGTATATGGGAGAGGGAACAGTGGAAGAACCGTATCATTTCCTGTGTGCTGCTGATGGTGTGATTCTGGGAAGCTTTTTAAACCGAATGGCAGAGGAACAGTGTTTCTTTGTGATTGAAGTCCGGGAGGGCGATGTAAGCAATGGAGAGCTGCTAAAAATCTGGGGACAGAAGATTACAGAAGATGATTTTCAGGTAGCGGATACTGAGCGATTTCAGGTGAATCTTGAAAAGAAACAGATGACAGTGATAGTCAGCTGCCGGAGGATCTGAAAGCAGCAGCGGTTCTTGAAAAAGGAGCCAGTGCCTATCAGGGAGATGGAACAGAGAAAAAACCTCTGACCTATCTGGTGAAAAAAGACGGTATTGTAAAAGGAAGCTTTTTCCTGGAAAGAAAAGAAGATGGAAAATATTTTCGTATTGAGGTTCGGGAAGAAAATGGTGATCTTATAAAGGCGTGGGAACAGAACGGAGCAGATAAGGATTTTGCATCAGATGTAAAAGAGGACGGAGAATATCTGGTGGATCTGAGTAAAAAGCAAAGTGGAGAGACACCGGGAGAGCCAGCTGAACCGGTCGATCCAAGTGAGCCACCAAAGCCGGGAGAAAGTCCGGAACCACCTGAGCCATCGAAGCCGGAAGAAAAGCCAACCGAACCATCGGTATCTCCGGAAGTTACTCCCGGAGAAACCCCGGAACCGACACAGGAAGCCGGCAATCCTCAGGAAACGGCAGAACAGGAAAATACCGTAAATGGAATGAGCACAAAGAAAAACAGTGCCGCCATTCGCTATCTGACCGTTACCGGCGTAATGGGAAGTGAAAGCAGAAAAGTGATCTCTACCGATACTGTTTCTGATACGACTGGATCCGGTAATACAGGAACTTCTTATGGAGGAACAGCGGCAGAGATTCAACAACAGATCAAGGACAAAGAAAAAGAAATCAGGGGTTATCAGCTGGATATGAAAGAGGCCAATCTTGAGATTAAAGGTATCCAGAAAAAGCTGAATAACCAGACGATTAAGAGTACATTAAATGGTGTGGTGAAAACAGTCGGTGATCCTGAAAAAGAAAGCAACGATGGAAAACCGCTGATTCAGGTGGTCAGCAGTGAAGGACTTTATGTGCAGGGAACGGTCAGCGAATCTCAAATGAATAAACTGAAAGTGGGAGCTACACTGAGCGGATACAGTTATGACAATGGTGTCAGCTTTACCGCAGAAGTACGGGAAATTTCTCCGTATCCTTCCAATAACGGACAGGACGGAGCCAATGCATCTTCCTATCCCTTTACCGCATACATTGCAGATGCAAGCGGACTTAGTAATAACAGCTGGGCAGAACTTACGCTGCTGGATGAGGGAGACGGACAGGGACAAGGAATCTATCTGGAGAAACCTTTTGTGCGGACAGAAAACGGTCAGTATTACGTTATGAAGGACGACGGAACCGGACATCTGACCAAACAGATAGTACAGGTTGGCGGTATTCAGTATGGAACCAGTTATCAGATCACAGGCGGTCTGAGTATGGATGATAAGATCGCATTTCCTTATGGAAAAGATGTCAGAGAGGGTGCAAAAACAGAAGAAGGTACGCTTGATGACCTTTATAACTATTAACGGCGGATGGGAGGAACAACAATGCTAGAAAATATCAGATTGGCCTTTCGGGGGATATGGTCTCATAAGATGCGGTCATTTTTTGACCATGCTGGGGGATTATTATAGGTATCGCTTCCATCATTTCCATCGCATCTACGATTCAGGGAACCAACGAGCAGATCAAACAGAATCTGATCGGTGCAGGAAACAACAATGTGGATGTACGACTTTACCAGGGAGAAAGTGAGTACTGGATGGACAATGGTCTGCCGGATAATATTTCCGTGATTTCCGATGAACAGAAAGAAAAGATTCGCAGTCTTGAAGGGGTTGAGAGTGCGACTTTTTATAACCGCAGAGGGTATGCGGACGGAATCACCTATCGCAACACCAGTCTGGACAGTGGAAGTGTGTACGGTGTGGATGCAGAGTTTCTGAAAACAAAAGGTTATGTAATACAAAACGGAAGGGATTTTGTAGAACGCGACTTTAAAGAGTTCCGAAAAGTGGTACTGCTTGACGATGTGGCAGTGCAGACCTTATTTCCGGGAGACAATCCGGTGGGAAAAACTATAGAACTCCGGGGGGAACCATTTACTGTGGTCGGCTGTATCCGCAAATCAGATGCTTTCGAACCGGTGATCAACAGTCTGGAAGATTACAATACGTATAATCAGAATACCAACGGAATCGTGCTGATTCCGGACAGTACCTGGCCGGTTGTCTATAATTATGATGAGCCGGAAGAAGTCAGCGTGATGGCAAGTGAGACAGACCTGATGAGTTCTGTAGGAAAAAAAAGTGGAGGATATTATGAATCGGGCGGTGACCGGACAGACCGGTTCCGGTATGATTGATTCTGAAGAAGAAATGATGGATGGTGCCGGCAACAGTGGCACTGACAGCAGTGGCACTGACAGCAGAAATGTCTCTTATAAGGCGGCGGATCTGTTAAAAACAGTTAAGAACCTGCAGAAAGTCAGTGAAAATACCAACAAACAGCTGCTTTGGATCGCAAGCATCTCTCTTCTGGTCGGAGGAATCGGTGTTATGAATATTATGCTTGTATCCGTTACGGAACGTACCAGTGAGATCGGTCTGAAAAAAGCAATCGGAGCGAGAAAAAACAGGATCCTGTGGCAGTTTCTTACAGAAGCTGCTGTGCTGACCAGTATCGGAGGGGTTCTTGGAGTAATCGCCGGAGTGATCCTGTCACAGGTGATATCGAAGATGTCTCAGACTCCGGTGGCGATCAGCGTACCTGTCAGTGTACTGGCTGTAGTATTTTCCTATGGCAATCGGTATTATCTCGGTTTGCTTCCATCCATTAAGGCAGCAAATCTGAATCCAATCGATGCACTTCGTCACGAGTAGAAAAAGGATACGAGTGTTCAGAATTAAATTAAGAAAAATATTAGAAATTATTCACGCGAAATTCACCATATCGGATGGAAAATGGGTTATACTGGTAATGGAAAACTGAAATGAAAGGGAAGAATGTCCGGTCATTTCAAAAAAATGATTTCTATGGGGGATTTATAGTAAATGAACATTTTATTTTTCTTAACACCAAAAATTGAAGTTGCCTATGTGGAAAATGATGACACTCTGCGTCAGGTACTTGAAAAAATTGAATATCACAAATATACTGCTATTCCGATGTTAAATAAGAACGGAAAATATGTGGGAACTGTAACAGAGGGAGATCTGCTCCGGTATATCAAGGAGAAATGGTTTCTGAACATCCGGGAAGCGGAGGATTGCAGCATCAGCAGAGTACCTCTCATGGAAGTACCAGACAGTGGTATTAACTTGTAACATGGAGGATCTTGGTGGATACGGCCATGAAGCAGAACTTTAGTTCCGGTACTGGATGATGCGGATAATTTTATTGGTATTGTCCGCAGAAGTGATATTTTGAAATATTGTTATAAACAAAGCAAAGCAGGAAGACAAAAACAGGAAGAAGCATAGCAGATGAAAGACAGAAGTGATCCGTGGAATAAAAACAAACAATCGCTTCTGTCTTTCTTTATGTGGGCGGGGAATCTGGAGCGTGTCTGCATAAAAACAGTTGATAGAGGGGCAGACAGGGTGAATTCTTTTAGTTGACCAGCCTGTGTGCCCGTGATAAGATATAATGAGCGTTAGCGAGTGGGAACAAACGAAGTTTGTTCATCGGGAGCGGCGAATGGCGATCATGATAGCTGCGAAAGCAGCGTCAAGCACCGAAGGTGCGAATCATGATATAATGTAACGATTCTAACAAAGGAGTTTTAGGAAAGTATGAAAACAATAATCGAATTGATTTCCAATGAAGTAATGACCGCTTTTAAAGAAGCCGGTTATGATGAAAATATGGGAAAGGTTACGCTGTCGAATCGGCCGGACCTGTGTGAATATCAGTGTAATGGTGCTATGGCAGGTGCAAAAGTATATCATAAAGCCCCGATCATGATCGCCAATGATGTAGTGGCAAAACTTGCCGACAGTAAAGTCCTCGAGATGGCAGAAGCTGTTAATCCGGGATTCATTAATCTGAAAGTATCCGGAGCATATATGGCGCAGTATCTGGAAGAGATGAGAAACAGTGAGAAAATGGGTGTGGAAGAAGCAAAGGATCCACAGACCATGATTCTTGACTACGGTGGACCAAACGTTGCAAAACCATTGCATGTCGGACATCTGCGTTCTGCAATCATCGGTGAGAGTATCAAGAGAATGGGAAGATATCTGGGACATAAAGTTATCGGTGATGTTCATCTGGGAGACTGGGGACTGCAGATGGGTCTGATCATCACAGAACTGCATAAAAGAAAACCGGAACTGGTATATTTCCAGGAAGATTACGAAGGAGAATATCCGACAGAAGCTCCATTTACCATCAGTGAGCTGGAAGAAATTTATCCGGCAGCCAGTGGAAAATCAAAAGAAGACGAATCGTATAAAGCAGAAGCTCTGGAAGCAACCCATCAGTTGCAGATGGGTAACAGAGGATATCGTGCATTATGGAAACATATTTTGCAGGTATCGGTTACTGACCTGAAGAAAAACTACGCAAACCTTAACGTAGACTTTGATCTGTGGAACGGAGAATCTGATGTACAGGATACCATTGCACCGATGGTACAGAAGCTGAAGGATCAGGGACTGGCTTATGAAGACCAGGGTGCGGTTGTCGTAGATGTAAAAGAAGAGACGGATACCAAAGAGGTACCTCCGTGTATGATCTTAAAATCGGATGGTGCTGCTTTGTATACAACCACAGACCTTGCTACTATCGTGGAACGTATGGAAAAATACAATCCGGATGAGATCATGTATGTGGTAGACAAACGTCAGGAGATGCATTTTGTTCAGGTATTCCGCTGTGCCAAAAAAGCAGGTATGGTAAAAGATGATACCAAACTGACGTTCCTTGGTTTTGGTACCATGAACGGAAAAGACGGGAAACCGTTCAAGACAAGAGAAGGCGGTGTGATGCGTCTGGAAAATCTGATTCGTGATATCAACGAAGAGATGTATAAAAAAATCGTGGACAACCGCAGCATCAAAGAAGAAGATGCAAGAGCGACTGCAAAAATCGTAGGACTTTCTGCAATCAAATACGGAGACCTTTCCAACCAGGCATCCAAAGATTATATTTTTGATATTGAAAGATTTACATCTTTTGAAGGAAATACCGGTCCGTATATTTTGTATACAACCGTTCGTATCAAATCTATCCTGAACAGATATAAAGAAGAAGGCGGCAATCTGGATACCCTGAAGATTCTGGCGGCAGGAAGTGACAGTGAGAAAGCGCTGATGCTGGAAGCATCCAAATTCAATCAGGTAATCACGAATGCTTATGAAGAGAAAGCACCGCATAAAATCTGTTCTTATATTTATGAACTTGCAAATGCATTTAACCGCTTCTATCATGAAACAAAGATTCTGGCTGAAGAGGATCAGGCGAAGAAAGAATCCTATCTGGCTTTGCTGATGCTGGTAAAAAATATTCTGGAAGCATGTATCGATATGCTGGGATTTGAAGCACCGGAAAGAATGTAAGCGTGATTTCCGGAAGGAGGAGCGATTATGAAAAAAACCTTCAGGAACCAGAGTGAACATCATGATCATGGGAATTGTGGTCGTGGTGCTTGCCCTGGGTCTTGCAGCCATCCTGGGATATGGAAAAGCCAGAAAGCAGATGGAACAGATGCAACAGGCACAACAGGAACAGGAGGCAAAAGAAGCGCAGATAACACCGACGCAGACGGTGACACCGGAGCCTACGGATGATCCGACAGATCCGGCAGTACAGAAAAAGAATCTGATCACGGAGATCAAAAAGGCGGTAGAACATAATGATGTAAAAATTATGACCGCAGATCTCCGATATACATCACAGGAAGGTCAGGTAGAAGCATATACGCAGGAAGATGTGGCAGCTGTTTTACTGCATCTGAAAAAGAACGAGAAAGATTACCAGGCTTTTGTGGAAAAACTGCAGGATGAGAGTGTTATAGTAGGAGAAGAAGAGGGAATACAGTACCTTCTTCTGACAGATTCAAATCTCAGGAAAATGACCGGGACAGAAGAACCGGCAGAAACCGTAGAGGCGGAGATTGTCACACCGACACCGGCTCCGGAAGGCAATGGCAGGAAAATTGCCATTGATGCAGGCCATCAGGCACATGGAAACAGTGAACAGGAGCCAATTGGGCCGGGGGCGTCTCAGACAAAAGCAAAAGTGGCATCCGGAACAACCGGAAGAACAACAGGAGTAACGGAATATCAGCTGAATCTGGATGTGGCACTGAAGCTTCGCGATGAGCTGGAAGCAAGGGGATACGAAGTCTATATGATCCGGGAAACCAATGATGTGGATATCAGTAATGCGGAGCGGGCACAGCTTGCAGCGGAATCGGGTTCAGATATTCTAATTCGCATCCATGCCAATGGGTCGGATAATACCTCTGTAGCAGGAGCTCTGACAATGGCACCTAGTACGGCTAACCCATATCTGAATCAGGAAATGATTGCTGAATGTCAGAAACTGTCACAGTGTATCATCACTGCGTTTTGTGCTTCCACAGGGGCAAATAATCAGGGCATGTATCAGACTGATGAGATGAGTGGGCTGAACTGGTGCAGTATTCCTGCAACCATTGTTGAGATGGGATATATGACCAATCCGGAGGAAGATACCCGGATGCAGACAGCAGATTATCAACAGCAGATGGTGACGGGGATAGCAGATGGAATCGATCAGTACTTTGCGTCCTGAGGATAAGAAAAAGTGACAAAAAAGAAAGGGGAAATGCCAGATGAAAAAACT
>ENA-OPZZ01001723-OPZZ01001723.1-human-gut-metagenome-genome-assembly--contig:-NODE-1723-length-12474-cov-2.378715_pt1 | contig 12474 bp, 13 predicted proteins | sample MGYA00242487_ERZ504511 | MGnify/ENA primary metagenome ERZ504511 (study PRJEB26092, sample SAMD00036241) | human gut metagenome | host: Homo sapiens | study: EMG produced TPA metagenomics assembly of... | reverse complement strand
TGATGTTGGATCGTTATATGATAAAACATATCTTTTGTGGGGCACACTATCTTCAAGGATATTTTCAACCTTTTATAATGGTAAAGTCATCGCTGTCAATGTTGACAATAAGGAGAATCGGAAGAAAAAGCGTGGACGGGCTGTATTGATAGACAATGGAGTTTATTACGTCGTTGGTGACGACGGTGTTCAGAGGAAACTATAATCTGTCCCGGTTTCCAGTTAATATTTGGTATATTGCTTAGGATTCATCCCTATGTGTTTTTAAAGATTCTCGAAAATGACTTAGGTTGGTGAATCCTAACTGATATCCGACTTCTTGAAACAGAAAGTTTTTCCTCTTTCAATAAACGGGCTGCTTCTTTCATTCTGAAGTCCTGATAATAGTTGAAGATGCTGTTACCAAAGATCTGTTTGAATAAACGTTTAAGCTTGGATGGACTCATGTGGACAGAGATGGCGAGTTCTTTTATAACAGGAGGAGTATCCAAATGGTGAAGTATTCGTTCTTTTATCTGGTAGATACTTTTTGTATCATGGCTATTCAAGGCATAAATTTGTTTTTCTTCCCGCTTTTCTAATTCCATTAATAGCCGACAAACCAGTTCCTCTGTTTTTATTCTTATAAAATACCGTTTAAAGGTTGTATTGACTGCCTCTGTCATCATTTCATTGATGATTTTCAGCAAAGAGGGATAAAGTATTTGTTCAAATAGTAGCGGTTGTGTATTTTCCAATAAACTTTTCAGAATCATTGACTGTCCTGAACAACCGAACAGTTGGCTTAAATAATCAGCATCCATTTCTATATTGATAGCTGCGGTATTTCTATCAATGGGAATGATGATGTCGGTATTCATAGCACTGGTTGTGATTAGAACCGACGGTACTGTCTTTATTGGCATATCTGTGGATGGTATTTCCAGCCAGGGAATAATGTTTTGGAATTTGAAGAGTATCATTCTCATGGGAATATTCACATCCGGATTTTCGATAGTCAGATCTACGTTCAGTTTATAATTAGTAATTAGTATTCGGATTTGTTCATTGAACACATATCCGGTACAATACCCTTTGCCATACTTTGGGGGGATTTCCAGTCTTCCGTCTTTTACTTCTGTTCCTAGTAAATGAGCAAATTTTAATAGTACATTGGGATCTGTCTGTTGTATTTCCTTTTTCATAAGAGGTCTTTTACGACTATTTTTATGACAAAAATAGCTATTTTATTCGTTTCATATCCCATAATTTTGCATTGTTGTTTTTTAGAAGTAATAGATTCAATAAAAAATTAGAAGATGGAAGCAATCAAGCGTATGAATGTTGAAGAAAACGATTTTAAACAGTTGTTCTGGCAAATCTCTCCGAAGGAAATCAGTGACAATATGTTCACACTGGTCATGGATAATTTCTATGTTATAACTGCAGGTAATGAAGCACATTATAATTCTATGATAGGTAGTGGAGGCGGTTTTGGACTTCTTTTCAGGAAGCCCGCTAGTTGGTGTGTGATCCGGACAGACCGCTATACTCTTGAACTTATTCAAAAGGAACAAACATATACCATTACTGGTTTTGTTAATTCCTCTGAACTTCTCTCTAGGAACCGCCTTGGTAATGCCAGCGCTGGTACGGGGAAACTGGATGGCTATGCCATTGTTCCAGAGACGGACTTCACCTCTAATGATTATATGATTGCCCGCATCCGCTACAAGGATTTGGAAAACGTTAGTCCTTTTAGTGAGGAATACGCAAATAAGATTTCTGAACGAAAGGCTGAACTCAAGGAACTCTTTAAAGACGAACCTGAGAAACGCCTCGCTGAAATCAAGTCACAGTCTCAAGCTCAAATTACTCAAGCTAAACAAGAGCTTGAAACAGCACTCGCACAGACCCAGCAAATGGCTACAAGCAACCCAGCCGAAGCCGCTAGCGTCAAAGAAGCTGCTACCAAAATTGAAGCCAAGCAAAAAGAACTCGAAGAAAGTCAAGCAATGGTTGATAATTTACCAGCGCCTAGCTATCAATTCTACTCTCGTCGAGAGATTCCGGGTTCTGAGGGATATGTTGCTTATGAAAGTAATATTAACATCATTCACGATGTGAGTAACATCTTCCCTGTCGCTCTCTACTTTATGGCAGCTTTGGTTACCTTTGTAACTATGGGACGCTTTGTTGAAGAAGAACGTGGTAAGGCTGGTATTTTCAACGCCCTGGGCTACAGTAGTCCGAGAATTATCCATAAATTCGTCATTTATGGTTTGATAACGAGTATTACTGGTACAACCGCAGGTGTTATTACCGGTCATACACTACTTCCGATTCTAATCCACAATACTTATAAGAGCGATTTGCAGCTTCCTGCTTTCGAGTTGCACTTCTACCTAGGACTTACCCTTGTGGCCTTCCTTTTAGGTCTCTTATCTGCTGTGCTACCTGCCTTTGCGGTTGCCAAGAAAGAGCTCTGGGAAAAACCTTCCCAACTCCTCCTTCCAAAACCACCTCGTGCAGGAGCTAAGATTGTCCTAGAACGCATCACACCTCTTTGGAAACGTCTCAGCTTTACGGAAAAAGTTACCATGCGTAATATTTTCCGCTATAAGCAACGGATGTTTATGACCCTCTTTGGTGTCGCAGGTTCTATTGCACTGCTCTTCGCAGGTTTAGGCATTCGATCTTCTGTATCTAACCTTAACCAGCAACAGTTTGAAGACATCATTCACTATGATATGATTGTTGCCAAGCAACCAAATACGTCAAGTGCTTTGGATGAGGAACTCACTAAACTCCTCGATAGTAAAGACGTTAAAGAATACTTGAATGTCCATTTTGAAACCTTGCAAAAAATTGCCGGTAGCAACAAGGACGCTCAGGAAATCTCAACCCTTGTCTTTAACGACCGTGACGATAAACTCGTTGATAGTTACGTTAGCTTGCATGACCGAGACCGTAATAAGACTCTCAAGCTATCTAATGACGGAGCTATTATCTCTGAAAAAATGGCCAAACTCCTAAACCTCAAGGTTGGAGATACCATTACTGTGCAAAACAGTCAGGATGAATCTGTCAAGATTAAGATAGCTGGTATCACTGAAATGTACATGGGGCATTTCCTCTTTATGAATGCTAGCTACTACCAAAAGCTTTTGGAACACCTTCAGTGAATAATGCCAACCTTGTTACTCTCGCTGAACCAACTAAGCAAAATGTTGAAAATATGGCAGCCAAATTCATCAACTTACCAAATGTTTATGGTGTTGTTCAAAACAACAACCTTAAACTGCAGATTAGCACTATGGTCAATTCATTGACACAGGTTATTGGTATCTTGATTACGGTTTCCATTCTCCTTGCTGTGGTTGTTCTCCATAACCTCACTAACATCAACGTTTCAGAACGTATCCACGAACTTTCAACCGTTAAGGTTCTTGGTTTCTACAATAACGAAGTATCCCTCTATATCTATCGTGAAACCATTTACCTTTCAATCATCGGTATCTTCGTAGGGTTCGGTCTTGGACAGGCACTTCACCATTATATGGTAAGCATCATTCCGCCAGATCGTATCATGTTTGATCCATCTCTCGGATTGGCTACCTACCTTTTACCAGCTGTTCTTATCGGCATAATCCTTATTATCCTTGGCTTCGTCGTCAACAAACGTCTTGCCAAACTTAATATGCTTGAAGCCCTAAGCTCAGTTGAATAAGCTAAAAACGCCTGAGAAGTAATTCTCAAGCGTTTTTTATGTTCGATAACTTATTTTGTTTTAGTCTTAGCCAACTCCAGACAGTAGGACTTCACATGACAATGAGGACAAGTCAGCTTACGAGTACTTGGTGTATGTCCAGCAATGGCAAATTCTTTAAAACTTGGATCAAAGACCCTATGACAATTAGGACAGAGGTATTCAACCTGCTTTCTATAATGATATACCAATAGATTTATGGCTATTAAAAATGTCGGACAGACAACAAACAAACCTCTGGGATCCTTAAAATAATAAATGACAACCAGTAGGCCCATCAGATAAAGAAGGGAGGTTAGAATGACACTCCCATACATTCTCAACTGCAAATGACGCCATGATTTTTGATTTTCCATAAGACGTGAAATGTCTGACAAATCTTCCAGCGAAAGTTGATGTCGTCTAGCAGTTGCTTTTTGCAAGTGACGGGCACGTTTTAGTTTGACCTCTATTTCCTCTGAAGACTTTTCCAAGCTTTCAATTTGGTCTGTCAATAAAAGCTCTAAAACCTGTTCCCTATTCTCCTCTTGCAAGAGTTTCTTGATTTGATTAATTGAGAAATCCAAATCTCTTAAGAAACAAATGACTTGTAGGCGTTCCAAGTCTGATTCGTGATAGATTCTCCGACCACCCTCTGTGACTTCAGATGGCGTCAAGATCCCTCGTTGATCATAGTACTGGACAGTCCTAACAGACACTTCTGCTGCTTTAGCCAACTCTCCTGTTGAAAACTGCGACATCTCAGTCACCTCCTTTTAAGATTTTCTATCAAAGAAGGTCTTTCACCACCTTTGATACCTAGATTCTACCTTATAACGCAAGGTAATATGCAAGCTATAACCCTAGAGGATTTTCTTTTCTTACAGAAAAAGTTAGCTATCACTCTTTACAACCTTTACAGCTCCTGTAAAGGTTTAGTCGAAAAGACCACCCAAACCTAAAGCCGCAAAAGGATTGTTACTGACTTCTTCCTGTTGCTCCAGAAGCTTGGCATTCTCATCTAATTCGAGAAACTTCTCGTAAATCTGAGCGGTCATCCGAGCATCCTCCAAGCTGTTATGACCGTGTCCCTTGATTCCGAAGAAATCTGCCACACTGGTTAGCTTGAGGTTGACAATACCATTCAAATCCGAAGCACGACGGTCAAAAGCCTCATCAAAAACATCTAAAGCATATTGCTCTTCCAAGTCCAAACCATTTTCCGACAAAAGAGGCAAGTCCGACTTAAGGGCATTGTAGCCGATAAGTGGAGTGTCGCCAACAAATGATTTAAAATCCGCTAGAACGGACTCTAGCTTTGGTGCCTTGGCAATCTTGTCCGCTGTAATCCCCGTCAAACCATTGATAAAGGACTGCAAAGGAACGTCCGAATAGACAAAAGAGTCAAACTGATCCACTTCCTCATGCTGGTCCATCTTAACGGCCGATACTTGGATAATATGGCTAACGCCATCCACTGTGTTAAACTCCAAATCAAAGGCAATATAAGTTTCTAAATTTTCCATTTTATCTCCTATAATAGTTAAAGCTGAGACTGAGTCCCAGCTTCTTTTTTATTTTCCAAATAGACGTCCAAAGAAACCTTTTTTAGAAGCTTCTTCTTGTTTGGTCTGGATTTCTTCCACTTGGGCCTTGGCTTCGTCAACCTCAACCTTAGCCTCATCGAGTTCCAATTTAAGCTCTTCCTTGTCCTTCATAGCAGTCAAGGTCAATTGTTGCTGTTGATCGATTTGCTTGTCCTTTTCAGCGATTTGAACGTCTTTGACACGCAATTGATCATCCATGTTAGACAACTGCTCATCCTTAGCCTTCAACTGAGCATAAAGACGGGCAATCTCAGAGTTTTTCTCGTCTACAAGAATCTCTAACAACTCACGTTGCTTTGTTTCTTCATCGATTGGCTCATCGTCAAAGATGGTTTTCTTGTAGATTTCCTCCAACTTAATCAAGCCACTGCGTTTAACGACAGTAACCCCTTTAGCATTTTTTTCTAGATCTTCTTCTGGAAGTTGTTTGACACGATTATTGACTGCTTGACGACTAACGCCAAGGATTTCAGCAATCTCGCTGACTGTCTTTTCAATACTCATAATAGCCTCATTTTCTCTTGAAATGTCTTACTATGAGAATATCACAATCACTCCTTTCTGTCAATTTGACTAGTTATTCTGGATATCTGAAGATCTCTTTTTAAGTCTCTTTTTCCTTTCACTCTTCAAACAATTTACTTGATAGGAAGCTAAGCTTTTGGTAAACTATGTGTGGGTATAAATGTATATAGAAGGAAAGTCTTTGACTTAAACAATCGGTACTTCCAAATTAGGTTTGGTCGCTATCAGATCTGTTGTATCTAGGAATGGTGGGAACAATTCCACAAGGTTTGGGATTTTCATTCTTGCTCCAATTATAGGTGGCATTCGAGCAACCTTGGTTGCAAAACTGCTTGATATTGAAGCATAAATCACATTATCTTCAACGGTTTGGCTGTTGGAGTTTTTTTATTGTCACTTTACTCGCTCACTAAAGCTTCATATTGCCATCCAAGATTGAAAAAAGCCCTAAATTATGCCATAATAAACAAAAGCAAAATAGAAAGAATGAGTCCTATGAAAAACTTCCGTGATGATATTAAGGTCAATGATTTGGCCCAGCCCTTCTTAGAGCAAATCGTTGAACAAATGACCACTGTATTCGACCCTGAGATTGAGCTAGATATTTACAACCTTGGTTTGATTTATGAAATCACCGTCGATGAAAATGGCCACTGCTACTTCCTTATGACCTTTACTGATACTGGGTGTGGCTGTGAAGAGACTATGCCTTATGAAATCGCTGAAAAGCTAAAAGCCATTGACGGCATTAACTCTGTCAAGGTGGAGACCACTTATTCACCAGTCTGGAAGATGACACGTATCAGTCGTTATGGACGTATTGCCCTTGGTATCTCACCTCGAGGCGGAAAATAAAAGGAAAACCGATTGGACATTTCCAACCGGTTTTTTTGAGGCTAACAGCAGATAGACGAGCACTTTTTCATGATGCTGCCATCAACTGTCTCAGGATTTAACACCAAAAAATCACATCGAACAAATGTCCGGTGTGATTTTATTTTATATCATGTAATTAGGCTTTACCTGATTTATCCATGTTCCAGAAGTCGGTAACGGCACCACGAGATGCTGAAGAAACGATGTGAGCATACTTACCGAGGACACCACGGCTATAAAGTGGTGGCAACTCAGTCTCAGCTTTACGTTTCGCCAACTCTTCGTCTGAAACGTGCATAGTAATTTCTTTAGTATCTTGGTCAACTGTAACCATATCACCTGTACGGAGGTAAGCAATAGGTCCACCAACCTGAGCTTCAGGAGCAATGTGACCAACAACGAGTCCGTAAGTACCACCTGAGAAACGTCCGTCTGTCAAGAGGGCAACTTTGTCCCCTTGACCCTTACCAACGATCATTGATGACAATGACAACATTTCTGGCATACCAGGACCACCCTTAGGACCTACAAAACGTACAACAACTACGTCGCCATCAACGATTTCATCAGAAAGAACGGCTTCGATGGCATCTTCTTCTGAGTCAAATACTTTAGCAGGACCAGTGATGTTACGAACTTTAACCCCTGATACTTTGGCAACCGCACCTTCTGGAGCCAAGTTACCTTTCAAGATAATCAATGGACCATCAGCACGTTTAGGATTTTCAAGCGGCATGATGACTTTTTGACCTGGTGTCAAATCATCGAAGGCCTCCAAGTTTTCTGCAACAGTCTTACCAGTACATGTGATACGATCACCGTGAAGGAAACCATTCTTAAGAAGGTATTTCATAACGGCTGGTACACCACCAACATTGTAAAGATCTTGGAAGACATATTGACCTGAAGGTTTCAAGTCAGCCAAGTGAGGCACACGCTCTTGGAAATCGTTGAAATCTTCAAGTGTCAAATCAACGTTAGCGGCGTGAGCAATAGCGAGCAAGTGAAGTGTCGCATTTGTTGAACCACCAAGTGCCATTGTGACAGTGATGGCATCTTCAAAGGCTTCACGTGTCAAGATATCTGATGGCTTAAGACCTAGTTCAAGCATCTTAACAACCGCACGACCTGCTTCTTCGATATCTGCTTTTTTCTCAGCTGATTCTGCAGGGTGAGATGATGATCCTGGAAGACTCATCCCCATTACTTCGATTGCTGTCGCCATTGTGTTGGCAGTATACATACCACCACAACCACCAGGGCCAGGGCAGGCATTACATTCAAGCTCTTTAACCTCTTCGGCAGTCATATCACCGTGGTTCCATTTACCGATACCTTCGAAAACAGAAACCAAGTCGATATCCTTACCGTTAAGATTACCTGGTGCAATGGTACCACCATAGGCAAAAATCGCTGGAATATCCATGTTAGCAATGGCAATCATAGAACCAGGCATGTTCTTATCACATCCACCGATAGCAACAAAGGCATCGACGTTGTGACCACCCATAGCTGCTTCGATTGAGTCAGCAATGATATCACGAGATGTCAATGAGAAACGCATCCCTGGTGTCCCCATGGCAATACCATCGGCAACGGTAATCGTACCAAATTGAACTGGCCAAGCACCCGCGTCTTTAACACCTTCTTTGGCAATTTGACCAAAACCGTGCAAGTGGATATTACATGGTGTGTTCTCAGCCCAAGTTGAGATAACCCCAACAATAGGCTTTTCAAAACTATCATCCGTCATCCCAGTCGCACGAAGCATGGCACGGTTAGGTGATTTAACCATGCTATCGTAGACAGATGAACGGTGTTTCATGTTATTTTCAGACACGATATTTTCCTCCATAGTTAATAACTATTCTAATTTAGACTTCTACTCCTATTCTAACATAAATTGTCTAAAAAAAACTGACCATTTACCAACTATTCTCCCTTTTTAAATTATGCTAAAATAAAGGCATGAAACATTTTGATACTATCGTTATTGGTGGGGGACCTGCTGGCAATGATGGCGACCATCGCCTCAGCCTTCTATGGCCAACAAACCCTCCTAATTGAAAAAAACAAACGTCTCGGAAAGAAGCTGGCTGGTACTGGCGGTGGACGTTGTAATGTTACTAACAACGGGACTTTAGACGATCTTCTAGCAGGCATTCCTGGTAATGGACGTTTCCTCTATAGCGTCTTTTCACAATTTGATAACCACGATATCATTGCTTTTTTCGAGGACAATGGTGTCAAACTCAAGGTTGAGGATCACGGGCGTGTCTTCCCTAAGACAGATAAATCACGGACCATCATCCAAGCTCTGGAAAATAAAATTCAGGAACTGGGTGCTAGTATCCTTACCAATACAGAAGTTGTCTCCGTCAAAAAAGTTGATGAGCAATTCCAAGTTAAGTCTTCAGACCAGACTTTTACCAGTGATAAACTCATCGTCACAACTGGAGGAAAATCTTACCCATCGACTGGTTCAACTGGTTTTGGACATGATATTGCCCGCCACTTTAAGCTCCATGTCACTGATCTTGAAGCTGCAGAAAGTCCACTCCTAACCGACTTTCCCCACAAGTCCTTGCAGGGAATTTCTCTTGATGATGTCACTCTATCCTATGGCAAGCACAAGATTACCCATGACCTTCTCTTCACCCATTTTGGCCTATCTGGCCCAGCTGCCCTACGTCTTTCCAGTTTTGTCAAGGGTGGTGAGATAGCTCATCTGGACTTTCTTCCCAACCAAAGCCAAGAAAATCTCAAGGCTTACTTTGAGGAAAATCGCGAGAAATCTGTCAAAAACACCCTCAAAAGCTCTTGTACCTGAGCGTGTCGCTGAATTCCTAGCAGAAGACAAGGCTGATAGTAAGGTTAAACAACTGCATCCCAAGACTTGGAAAACATTATCAGTCAGCTTAAGGGCATGGAAATTTCCAATCACAGGTAAAATGTCACTTGCCAAATCCTTTGTGACTAAAGGTGGCGTTGACCTTAAGGAAATTAATCCCAAGACTCTAGAAAGTAAAAAACGTCCCTCACCTACACTTTGCAGGACGAGGTCCTTGACATCAATGCCCATACTGGTGGCTTTAACATTACTAGCGCCCTCTGTACCGGTTGGGTAGCAGGGATTCAGAGCCCTTGGGACTAAGGATTGAGTCCTCCTATCATAAAAAGCTGTTAAAACCATCTTCTTTTTAATACTATACCTAAAAAGTGTCCCTTCTAAAACGGAAGGGACACTTTGTCTATTTCTCAAAGGAGAGGAGGGGATTCGAACCCCCGAGCCCCGTTAAGGACTACACGCTTTCCAAGCGTGCGCACTCGGCCTCTATGCGACCTCTCCACATCAAACGATTAGCCTATTGATGGCTAATCGTTATTTTTAATCAAGTTTTCAATAATTAATCTTTAAACTGAGCCTCTACTCGGTAGATGACCTGACCTTTTTCTGAGAACTTACGCTCGTACTCAGTCATGACATTGCCCTCATAATCACTTGCATGAAGGTCCAACCAAACTTTGTTGATAACCATTCCATACTGTGAAAAGCTCGCCAAACTGTATTCGAAAAGTCCACGATTGTCTGTCTTAAAGTGAATCTCTCCATTTTCAGGCAGAATTTGCTTATAAGTATCTAGGAAAGTCTTGTAAGTTAGACGACGTTTCTCATGACGACTCTTAGGCCATGGATCTGAGAAATTCAGATACATCATATCCACTTCACCATCTTCAAAATAGTTGGTCAAGGAAGATCCATCCACACGCAAGAGCTTGACATTTTCAGCACCAGAAGCCAAGACCTTATCCAAGGCGTAGCTCAAAACAGACAACTGAATATCAATACCAATGTAGTTGATGTCAGGGTTTTGTTGGGCCATACCAGTAATGAAGGCCCCTTTACCAGATCCTACCTCGATATGGATAGGATTATCATTACCAAAAAGCTCATGCCACTTACCTTTAGCAGCTTCCGGCTCAAGAATAACGTACTGAGGATGGTTAGCTAGGTGTTCCTCTGCACCTTTACGTTTTCTAACTCGCATGTCTACTTTCTAATATCTGTGCAAGGTCTCTCTGAATTTACGAAGTTCATAAATCTCTCGGTTGGCATGTTCCATATCACGGCTATCAAAGAATTTTGAAATCTGTGTCAAATATGAAAATTGCCCATACCAGTAAATCTTGTCCATCACAAGGTCATTGTTCTTATAGCCATAATATGACAACCACTGTGGCCAATGTGCCAATGGAATATAATGGCTGAGGATCTGTGCCACATCATACATACGATCTGTTAGACGTACAGAATCCCAATCAACCAAATAAATCAATCCTGAGGTTGTAATGACAAAGTTACTATGACGAGCATCTCCGTGAACAATTGTTGCAATTTCCGCACGAAACTCTGGAAGATGACGTTTCAAATCTCTAACAACGTCTTGAAGGAAGCCATTTTCACGCAATTGGTAAGCGGCATTTTCCTCCCACTCGTGTAGAAGATCGAAAGGATTTTCAATATGATAATCCAACTGCAAGAGTTGATTAACCAAGTGTTTAGAGCGGTGCAAATTACCAAGAATTTGGATAATCTGTTTACTGTTCATGTCATGTTTGGTCAAAATACGACCATCAAGCCACTCCTGTGCACTCATCATGTCACCATTTCCCAGACGCTTAGCCCACAAGAGCTGTGGTGCAATCTGTTCCTTGGCAAGAGCTGCCAAGATTGGTGTTGTATTCATCTTCACAAAGACGCGATCTCCGTTTGGGTAAGTTCCCATATAGGCCTTACCACTATTTCCTTTGAGAGGAGTCAGGCTCAAATCTTTATCTGTTGATGTCACCTAGGCATCTCCTTTTTCTTTAGTCATTCGTTTCTATTTTAACTTATTTAATAGGTGTTAGTCAATCATCTTCTTAAGCTTGGCTGGTAGGTAAACAAGGCTCAGAACTAGCATCATTCCAACCAAAATCAGACTAAACTTAAGGTCGAAGAGACAAATAGCCTGTACCAGAGTCAGCACAAGTACAATCTGTGTAATCAAGCGCTTAAGATTGCTTACCTGCATGTCTTTTCCAACCGGCATAAGGTTAGCCATTCTCTGATAAGCAAAGTGCGATTTAAGTGCCGTGAGCTGGAAGAGCAAGAGGTAGTCAAAAACAACCACAAGCACCATAGCCAGCCATTTTTCAGGAACCAAAAAGATAACTAAAAGCGTTAGGGCAAACAGGCGTAGGCTAAGGGCAAAGTAATCTCCAGAACGCAAGAAGGCTCTTAGGTAAAGATTGTACCAGGTATGTTCCTTGTCTTTCTTTGTACGTTTGAGAATAGCATCCAAATAAGCACGACGTTTAACACTTGACGTAATCCCCTTAACATTGGTAAAGAGTGAAAAGAACTTCAGAATCGATTGTTGACGCTTATTTTCTCCTGCAATAGCCTTAGTCCAATTCAGTCCAGACTGCTTATAAAAAGGTTGAGCCTTTTTCTGGAAAATAAAGCACTTAAGAATGGCCATTGCCACAGCTACAAGGATAACTCCCCAAACTGGCAGCCCCAAGGCTAAAAAGAGGGGAATTACCAAAATAAAAAATCAGGGTTTGTACGATTACCCAAAATCTAAAAGCACGCCCCGTTGCCTTCTTAACATGGTCTAGCACCTCTTCTTCCTTAACCAAAAGGTAGTGCTTGTCCGCAGGTTCTAGATAAGTCGCAATATTCCCCCAGAAAGG
>ENA-OPZZ01001721-OPZZ01001721.1-human-gut-metagenome-genome-assembly--contig:-NODE-1721-length-12498-cov-4.944629_pt1 | contig 12498 bp, 9 predicted proteins | sample MGYA00242487_ERZ504511 | MGnify/ENA primary metagenome ERZ504511 (study PRJEB26092, sample SAMD00036241) | human gut metagenome | host: Homo sapiens | study: EMG produced TPA metagenomics assembly of... | reverse complement strand
ATGGTTTGGGATTCTTTACGGAGCTTTCATTGTCCTTTCCTTCCTTCAGACAAACTGGGCTGGAAGAGTGGCGATCATTGCATCCATGTTCAATTTCATCCTGTTTTTCCTGATGACGAGAAATTACAACAAGGTTTCACCAAAAGAAATCCGTCGGAAGCAAAATTTCAAAAGGCAGACCAGTCAGTCAGGCAGATCCGGTATTACCAAGCACAAGTGTGCGATCTGCGGCAGAACCGAGCTGGACGGTGATGATCTCGAATTTCGTTTCTGTTCCAAATGCGACGGAAATTATGAGTATTGCCAGGATCATCTGTTTACGCACAAACATATCAAAAAATAAAAATGTGGTCAGGCCGCAAAGCGGCAGCAGGAGGAATAATGAAGAAAACAAAGATTATCTGTACAATGGGACCAAGAACGATGGACAAGATCATTCTCAAAGAACTGATCGCAGGCGGAATGAACGTGGCACGTTTCAATTTTTCTCATGGAAGCTACGAAGAACATGCTGAGCGTATCGCACTGGTGCGTCAGGTTTCCGAACAGCTTGGCATTCCGGTTGCACTGATGCTGGATACGAAAGGACCGGAGATTCGTACCGGGCTTCTCAAAGACGGCAAGAAAGTATCTCTGGAGCAGGGAAAGGAATTTACACTGTATACAGAAGAGCGAGAAGGCGATGAAACAGGATGTTCCATCACCTATCAGCAGCTTGTCTACGATGTGAGAAAGGGTGACACGATCCTGATCGATGACGGTCTGATCGGTCTGGAAGTACAGCGTGTTTCTGCCGACAAGATTGAGTGTATCATCAAAAACGGCGGTGAGCTGGGTGAGCGAAAAGGCGTCAATGTTCCGAATGTAAAAATACATCTTCCGGGTGTGACACAGAAAGACAGAGAAGATATTCTGTTTGGTATTGAACAGGGTGTGGATTATATCGCAGCCTCCTTTGTACGAAACAGTGACTGCATCATGGATATCCGCGAGATCCTGGAAGATAATCACGGCAGAGATATCGGCATTATTGCCAAGATCGAAAATGCAGAAGGTGTGGAAAATATTGATGAGATCCTGGATGCGGCAGACGGCATCATGGTTGCACGAGGGGATCTCGGCGTGGAGATCCCGGCAGACCAGGTTCCGCATATCCAGAAGAAGATTATCCACAAATGCAACCGCAAATGTAAACCGGTTGTCACTGCAACACAGATGCTGGATTCGATGATCCGCAATCCGCGTCCGACCAGAGCAGAGGCCGGTGATGTGGCAAATGCGATCTACGACGGCAGTGATGCGATCATGCTTTCCGGAGAGACTGCAATGGGCAAATATCCGTTAGAAGCAGTCCGCATGATGGCAAAGATCGCAGAGACGACAGAAGCTCATCTGGATTACTCCAATCTTCAGAAATTAAATAAAAAACAGCGTAAAAAAGATATTTCCATGGCAGTTGGATTTGCAAGTGTGTCCACAGCTGAGATCCTTAAAGCATCCTGTCTGGTTGTTCCGACCATGACCGGCTACACGGCAAGGATGATCTCCAGCCTGCGTCCGAAGACACCAATCTATGCGATCTCTCCAAGTGAGCAGGCAGTCCGCAGGATGCAGCTTTACTGGGGTGTCTATGCGATGCCGGGTGAAACAGAAGACAGCACAAGGCATATGATCACCAACTCCATGAAGATTATTTTACGCCGCAAACTGATTAAGAAAGGAGAACTGGCTGTATTTACAGCGGGCGATCCGGCAACCAACATGGTATCTGGCCGTGGACGTTCCACAAATGTAATGCAGGTGGTTGAGGCAAAATAGGCGATGACAAAGTCGAAGAAGAGAAGAGGAGTTTGCACTTGGTGCAGCTCTTCTTATGATTATTTTAGAAATACTGGCAGTAAAAGGCGATGGATTTCAGCTGGCAAAAGCAGACTGGCACTGCTCCTTGCAATCCTGGCGGGCGGTTTTATCGCCTGGGATTTTAAAATACCAAAGAAATTAAGCCCGATTCGTGTTTCTGGCACTTCCGGCGGCAGCCTTGTGCTGCATGGAGTTTTTTACCCATGTGCCATGGGATCTGACACCGTTAATCTTTTTTTTTGAACTACCTGTTTTTATCTGGTGTTATATCTGATCGTAACAGCAGTATCCGGCAATATGAGATGGGGAGCTATGCTTACACCGGTTTTTTCCGGCTCTGGCAGGGACAGTCAACTATTTTGTGGTCAGTTTTCGTTCTTCTCCAATCGTGCCCTGGGATCTGTATTCGCTTCGCACGGCAGCAAGCGTGGCAGATAATTATACGCTGGATGTTTCCTGGCGGCTGTATTTTGTACTTATGGGATTTCTGTGGCTCGCGATCCTCGGAGAAAAGATGCGGTTTCCCTTTGGAAATGTGAAAAAACGCCTGCTCTCCGTTGCAGTATCTTTGGTACTGATGTTTGCTTTTGTCAGCTATGTACAGACAGAAAACTGTGAAGAAATTTTTGGACTGGATGATATTCTGTTTACGCCAAATGTCCTTTACCGAAACAATGGTTTTATGGTGGCGTATCTTGCCAACTTGCAGTATCTGCATATTGAAAAGCCGCAGGGATATTCCACAGATGCGGCACAGAAGATTGCAGAGGAAACATCCGTTTCATCCGGAGGCGAAGAGAACCATACCGACAAAACGGATATGGAAGATCAGCCGAATATTCTTGTGATCATGAATGAGGCATTTTCAGATCTTTCTGTCTATGGAGACTTTAACACAACGGAAGATTACATGCCGTTCTGGCGGTCCCTGAAAAAGAATACCGTCCGCGGCAATCTCTATGTTTCGGTAAAGGGCGGAAATACGGCAAATACCGAGTTTGAGTTTCTGACCGGAAATACGATGGCATTTCTGCCGACCGGAAGTGTTCCGTATCAGCAGTTTTTAAACGGAGCCATGCCGTCCCTTGCATCACAGCTTGGAAAACTGGGCTATCAGACAGCAGCTCTTCATCCTTATTATTCAACAGGATGGAACCGGGACAAAGTTTATCCGTATCTTGGCTTTGACAGCGAGTATTTCCGGGATACCGGAGACTTTCCGGATGCAACGTTGCTGCGTGGCTGGGTGGATGATGAGTCTGCTTTTGACAAGCTGATCGAGCTTTATGAAGAAAAAGAGGAAGGCAGTCCACTGTTTGCATTTGAAGTAACGATGCAGAACCACGGAGGCTACAGCAAAGAATATGAAGATCTGACAAATGAGATCCAGTTCAGCGATGCCGGCGAAGATCTGCGTTCGGTTCATCAGGTTCAGATCGAGGCAACTGAGAAATATCTGACTCTGATCAAAAAAACCGATGAGGCTTTTGAAAATCTGATCGACTATTTCCAGGATGAGGATGAAAAGACCATCATTCTGATGTTTGGTGATCATCAGCCTGCAGAATATATCACCAACTCTGTTCTGCGTGTTTTAGGAGAAGACACAGCCACGCGAAACGATACAACGGACAAACTGAAAACCAGCTACGAAGTGCCGTTTGTCATGTGGGCGAATTACGACATCGAGGAAAAAGAAGTCGATGCGATCAGTACCAATTATTTGAGTGGTCTGCTGATGGATACTGCCGGACTTGAAAAGACCGGTTATCAGAGCTGGCTGGAAAAACTGCAGCAGCAGTATCCGGTTGTGACAGCAAACTTCTATCAGGGAACAGATGGCACATTTCAGCAGTGGAGCAATGAAAAACAGAGCGGTATTTTGAATGATTATGCAATTTTGCAGTATAATAATCTTGTTGATAAAAAACATCGGATAAAAAATTTCTTTGCAGATATCAGTGAAAAGGCGCTGGAATAATTCAAAAGTGCATGCATGCAGGTATTGACAAACAAAGGCTTCCGTATTATATTTTTTACATATTGTTGTCTGACAGAGCAGCGTGCTAAAGTTGCAGATATAAAAAGGAATCTGTCAGCAGCATATTCTGCAGGTGTTCATGCAAGTGAACAGGAAAGGAACGTACCGATGAATAAAAACCATTTGTGACTTACGATAAACTTCAGGAAATTGTAAAAGAATTTCCGACACCGTTCCATCTTTACGATGAAAAAGGCATCCGCGAAAATGCGAAAGCTTTAAAAGAAGCCTTTGCATGGAACAAGGGATATAAAGAATATTTTGCAGTCAAGGCAACGCCAAACCCGTTTCTGATCCAGATTTTAAGAGAATACGGCTGTGGCTGCGACTGTTCTTCCATGACAGAGCTGATGCTCTCCAAAGCGATCGGTGCAACCGGAGATGACATTATGTTTTCTTCCAACGATACACCGGAACAGGAGTTTGCTTATGCAGCATCTTTGAACGGTATCATCAACCTGGATGATATCACGCACATTGAAAAAGTGGAGAAAGCTGTTGGAAAGCTGCCGTAAAAAGATGAGCTGCCGCTACAATCCGGGAGGAATCTTTAAGATCAGCAATGACATCATGGATAACCCTGGCGACTCCAAATACGGTATGACAACAGAACAGATCTTCGAAGCATTCCGTATCATGAAAGCAAAAGGTGTGGAAGAGTTTGGTATCCATGCATTTTTGGCAAGCAATACGGTCACAAATGATTATTATCCGCTGCTGGCTCAGAAACTGTTCGAACTGGCAGTACGCCTGAAAGAAGAAGTTGGTGTACACATCGGATTTATCAATCTTTCCGGTGGTGTCGGTATCCCTTATCGCCCGGATCAGGAGCCAAATGACATCCGCGTGATCGGAAAAGGCGTGGAGAAAGTATACAATGAGATTCTGGTTCCGGCAGGCATGGGTGATGTAGCGATCTACACAGAACTTGGCCGTTTTATGATGGGACCTTATGGCTGTCTGGTAACAAAGGCGATCAACGAAAAGCACACCTACAAAGAATACATTGGTGTGGATGCGTGTGCGGTAAATCTGATGCGTCCGGCGATGTACGGTGCTTATCATCATATCACGGTTATGGGCAAAGAAAATCAGCCATGCGACCATATGTACGATGTAACCGGTTCTCTGTGTGAGAATAACGATAAGTTTGCAATCGACCGTATGCTGCCGAAGGTAGATATGGGAGATCTTCTGGTTATCCATGATACCGGTGCACATGGATTTTCCATGGGATATAATTACAACGGCAAATTGAAATCTGCAGAAGTTCTGCTCACAGAAGACGGAGAGGCAAAACTGATCCGCCGTGCAGAGACACCGAAAGATTATTTTGCAACCTTCGACTGCTTTGACTTTTACAAAAAAGTACTGGAGTAATCGATAATTTTACCATGGAGAGAATAAAATGGCAAAATGGATCAAGGTACTGACCGGATGCGTGGTCGCTGTTCTGGTATTCTTTTTGAATGGGATTGAAGCAGGAGAACATCTTCCGGAAAACAGAAAATAGAAAAATCAGCCAGACGCTTTAGACGCAGAGCCAAAGTCACAGATGTGACAGGGAACTGCATCTGAAGCGTTTTCTGTTTGCTAAATCAGATGTGAGAGGACTTTCGCTTCTAAAGACGGCGAGCAACAAGCTTGTATCCGTGTCGGGATTCGCTCTGGTATTCTTTAAGATTTATGTTATAATAAAGCAAAAGTGCATGCCAGGTTTCGTGTGCGTTCAATGGAAGAATCATTTAGGACAATAAGCGGGAATCCTCGGCAATTCAATTACCGAGATGAAAGTGCAGGAGTGTGCATGTCTGCATATTGAAAATAATATAATAATCTCCCTGCCATTGACTCCAGTGACATTAATGCCGTAACCGGCATAGAATCAAACGAAAATATGTTCGACTTTGTATTGCACATTTCCGTGCATTATGCTATACTATATGTATGAAAGAAAATCTAATACATTATAGAACTTGCGTGTGTAATATCAACTACCATATGGTATGGTCAGTGAAATACCGACGGAAGATATTAAACTCAGGAATTGAGGAATACCTAAAGGAACTGGTGCAGCAGATTGCTGAGGACAAGGGCTTTACTGTTCATTTATTTGAACGCAGAGAAGCATTCCCCCGCTTCAAGTGTGCAGAGCACTAAGCGACTGCGTTCATGAGCAAGTAGCGAAGCGGATTGTGAATGTCCGCTTTACTGTGGTGAAGGCGACCATGTCCACTGCTTTGTATCAGCTCCACCAAAACTTTCTATAACAGCAATCGTTAAGTATTTGAAAGGGATCACCGGCAGAAAACTGTTCGAACGTTTTCCGGAAATAAGAAACCAGCTATGGAAAGGAGAGCTGTGGAACCATTCTTATTATGTGGAAACGATCGGATCTGTATCTGAGGAAAATATCCGCCGTTATATGGAACATCAGAGCAAGTCGTATTAATTTAAAGCGGACTGTAAATACCGATCTGCGTTACTGTCTGAGGGGAGAAAGAGGGATGCTGCTGTCACACAGAACATCTGTAAAAATCCGGCCGGAATATTCCAATATCATAGGGCATATGTGTTATGCAGCTTCCAAACTCTGGAATATCTGCAACTATGAACGGCATCATTATAAAGAGCTGGGACTGGAAAAATATCCTGACTGGTATTATCAGAAAAAAACACATAAAGGAAATCTATGGTATAAACAGCTTCCGTCACAGACAGCACAGGAGACCTGCAAGCAGCTGCGGATCTATCCCTCGGAAAACGGAAAATGCGACCTTATTGTTATCTATGAGATGGAAGAGCCGGAACAGCTTTCCCAGAATGGACATTATTTATCTATTGATCCTGGACTTCATAATCTGATGACCTGTTATGATTCCGGAAATGGCCGAGCTTTTATTCTGGGAAGAAAGTATCTTTCCCTGGAAAGATATTTTCATAAAGAAATCGCCAGAGTGCAGTCTGTATGGTATGCACAGCAATCGGAAAGAGGAATAAAATATCCAAAAACATCGGAACATATCCAGCGGCTTTACAGGAAAAAGCAGAATACAGTGAAGGATTACCTTCATAAAGTAACCAGATGGATCGCAGAATACTGCAGAAAAGAAGATATCCGCTGTGTAGTTGTGGGAGACATTCGAAATATCTGTAAAGAAAAAGATATGGGACACAAGACCAACCAGAAGCTTCACAGCCTGCCATATAACAGGCTGTATATCATGCTGGAATATAAACTAAAACGGTATGGAATACAATTGATAAAGCAGGAAGAAAGCTATACCAGCCAGTGCAGCCCGTTATCACCAGAAGTATCAAAAAGATATGCAGAAGCATCAAACCGAAAAGAACGGGGCATGTATGTAACTGACGGAGTAAGATACAATGCAGATGCGGTAGGTGCATTTAATATCCTGCGGAAATATCTTTCCGTATCCGGAAAGCATAAGAAACTGTCCGTAGCCGGACTAAAAAATCCAGAAATAGTAAAAGTAGCTGCATAGCCGAAAGGCAAGCAGTATTGGTGTCATGGACGCACCCTGAAAAAAGACGGTATCCCGCCAGATTTCAGATGCTCTGGTAACTCAGTTACCGAGTAGTTCACAAAATATGGAATTCAGCAGGAAGGAAATAAACATGACAAAAAAATATGATGAAAAAGAAATAAGAGCAGATTACCGCAGACTCACAAAATTACTGATCGAAAAAAAGTTGACGATCACCACGATGGAATCGGCAACATCCGGGCAGATTGCTTCTCTGATCACAGATACAGAAGGCTCATCGGCAGTTTTAAAAGGTGCGTTTGTTACTTACTGCAACGAAGCGAAGATCATGCAGGGCGTTCCGGCAGAAGTCATTGATAAATACACGGTTTATTCCACACAGACCGCAGAAGCAATGGCAAAAGCCTGCACAAAAGCCTACCGTGCAGATATCGGCATCGGAGTGACCGGAACCATGGGAAATGTCGATCCGGCAAATCCGGAAGCATCCATTCCTGGACAGGTTTATTTTGCAGTTGAAATGGACGGCAAAGTCAGATCCTATTATGTGGAACTTAAGCCGCAGCCGACAAGACGGGCCTATAAGCTGGCAGTTGCCAAAGAAATTTATGATGCAGTCATGGAGCAGATGGAGGAAAGTCAGCATGAGACAGCAGGAGAATAAAAAAGAAAATTTCCGTGAGAATCCCACAAAATTAACCTGGATTCCGAAGGTTTATAATTATGCAGAAAGAACGGGCAATCTGAAAGCAGAAGCCGTCGGTGTGGTCAGCGGAGAAAAACATTTCCCGGTGTTTGAAGACCGGATGGTGTTTAAACCACTCACAAAATCAAAGCCATTCTCTACCCCATTGTTTGCCTGTGCAGAAGTATTCTGGTCCTGGGTGATCGATACTTATTTTGTCCCGGCACCTTTGTATCAGCTTGCCTTCTGCAGAGGATATGAGGCAGAATGTGAGAAATATTATGATTACGGAACCGTATCGCCGATGATCTACGAAGAAGGAGAACATCTTCTGAACTTACTGGAGTTCTTTCGAACGTATCCGGATGAAAAAGTTCAGATTGACGATTACTTAAATTATTGTCAGATGTTTTATGATTACACCGAAATCCTGGAGGCAGATTACTTTCAGACACACCGGGGAATCGCAGAAGATCTGGCAATGCAGATTCTGATCTCGGTTCTGAAAGGCGATCAGAATTACCATTATGAAAATATTGCGTTTGTATGTGACGCATCCGGGCAGATTCTGAGGCTGGCACCGATGATCGACCACGAATTTTCCACCTGTTTTATGTTTCCGGATAACCTGTCAAGGCACAACTACTGGTTCGGTGAAGTGCAAAGATCCATCGAAGGAAAGCCTGTCCAGCCGGACGAATACAAAGATTTTCCAAATGAAAAAGAACGCAGACTGATGGAAAAAAGTGCGACCTGCCTGCATCGGAATCTCGTCTATATCAAAGAACATTATCCGGAAGTGACGGCCTCATTTCTGAAAAATGTAAGCAGACTGAAACGCGATCTTTTGCAGAAAAGAGAGAGCTTTTTTATCCGAAAGCAAAAGATTATCCGGATCATGCAAATTCCGATGCCTATCGGATCGGAAAAGCCAGATACAAGATCACGATGAAGAAAAGGCGGCAGCTTTCGAAAAACAGTACGGCGGAGAAGGAAAAGAAATATCCTTTGATCTTATGAACTGCCTGATCAATTATGAAGTACAGGAGATCATAGAGCAGATGGAGAGGATATTGAGATAAAGCGATTATAAAAGAAGAAGTTGGAAAGTTAAAAATATTGCAGATGAGAAAGAGAGCGAGAGATAGATGAAAGTTTTGGTAATTCCTGATGTACATCTGAAACCGCAGATGTTTCGGCAGGCAGCAGCTATTATGAATACAAGGGTGGCAGATCGTGCAGTATGTCTGATGGATATTCCGGATGACTGGGACAGAGAATATGACATTGCACTTTATGAAGAGACATACGACGAAGCGATAAGATTTGCTGCAAGATTTCCGGATACCGCCTGGTGTTACGGAAATCATGACCTCAGCTACTTCTGGCACTGCCTTGAGAGCGGATACAGTTCCATGGCATCCGCAACGGTACAGAGAAAGCTTCTGGAACTTCGCAGAACGGTTCCGGAAGATCATCCGATCCAATTTGTTCAGAAAATTGACAATGTGCTGTTTTCCCATGGCGGAGTGCTGAACTATTTTGTTGAGGAATATGTTCCAAAATCAAAATACCACGATGTAGATGCCGTTGTGGAAGAAATCAACAAATTGGGACGCTTAGAGATGTGGAATGACATGTCACCTGTCTGGCTGCGTCCGCAGCATCCCGGCATACGTCTGTATAAGCCGCGGAAACTGCTCCAGGTGGTAGGACACACACCGATGGATAAAATAACAAGAGAAAAGAATCTGATCAGTACGGATGTATTTTCCACTTACCGGGACGGCAGACCGATCGGAACACAGGAATTTTTGCTGCTTGATACCGTAACCTGGGAGTATAAGGGGGTAAAATGCCTGTGACCGAAGATGAAAAAGTAATTTACAAATTTTTAAGATCAAGGGTTTTCAAGAGATATATCTGCATTTTATTATGCCTTGTTTTATATATTACTGTGCTTCCCCTTTCTGTATCGGCAGAGGAAGCAAAAAACCGAACAGTCAGAGTAGGCTGGTATGAAGGAACTTATAATACCACAGAACCAGACGGTAAGAAGAGAGGCTACAGTTACGAATATCAGCAGGCAGTAGCTGCACATACAGGATGGAAGTATGAATATGTGGAGGAAAGCTGGGCAGAACTGATGAATATGTTGAAGAGTGGAGAGATCGATCTGATGGGAGACATCTCCTATACAGAGGAACGTTCCACTTCCATGCTCTTTTCAGAACTGCCTATGGGCGAGGATAAGTATTACCTTTATGTAAATCCTTCTGATACGGATATTTCAGCTTCAGATCTGACTACATTGAATGGGAAGAGAATCGGGGTGCTGCCGGATACACTTTCTGCCAGACGGTTCTGTGAGTGGGAGAAAAGCCATGGAGTAGACACGCAGCAGGTTGATATTACCAGCACAGATGATGCCCGTCAGAAACTACAAAATCAGGAAATTGACGGATTTGTTTTAAATGAATCTTCACAGTGGGAAAAGCACAACATTTCCCCAGCACTTCTGATCGGCAGTTCCTATAATTATTTTGCGGTCAGCAAAAAATGCCCGGATCTGAAAGAGGAGCTGGATCAGGCAATGCAGAAGATAGAAAAAGAGAATCCTTTTTATAAAGAAGATCTTTATAAAAGGTATCTTTCAGCAAATCCCATTGAAACTCTTACGGATGAGGAGCAGAACTGGCTGGAACAGCATGGAGCAGTCAGGATTGGATATCTGAAAAAGGATGTGGGTGTCAGTCTTGCGAATGCAGAGTCAGGGGAACCGATAGGAATTCTTAACGATTATATCAGTCTGGCTTCCAATTGCATGGGAGAAAAAAGTATAGAATTTCAGACGACAGGCTTTGATTCTCAGGAGGAAGAGCTGCAGGCATTAAAGGATAACAGGATCGATATGATTTTTCATATGAATCAGAACCCATATGAAGCTGAGCAGAACGATATTATATTGTCAAATACTGTTTTTGAAGTCCATGTTGCAGTGCTCACCGGCGTTGCGAAGTTTGATGAAAACGGGGAAAACACAGTGGCAGTGAGCAGAAATAACCTGTTGGGAAAGTGGTATATTTCTTTTAATTATCCTTTCTGGAAAATAAAGGAATATGACTCATCTGCTGAGGTTGAGAAAGCAGTTCACAGTGGTGAGGCAGACTGCTTTGTTGTGAAGGCAGGACAGTCATTAAAGACGCTGGCAAACAGTAAAATGCACAGCGTTTTTCTTACAAAATCCGCGATTCCTGCTTTGCAGTCACCAGAGAAAATACAACATTAATGAATATCCTGAATAAAACCATTCAGACTCTGCCTGATTCAAGACTTTCAAGCCTGTTTTCCGTATATGAAAACGCACCGGGAAGGGTTACTTTGGCAGAATACATAAAGGATAATTTGCGGGGAGTTTCCATGAGTTTTGTAAGTGTGACCCTGGTTATTATACTGATTATATTTTACCTGATGATGAAAGCAAGAAAAGCCCAGATTCAGGCAGAAAAGGCCAATGCTGCCAAATCGGATTTTCTTTTCAATATGTCACATGATATCCGTACACCGATGAATGCCCTGTTGGGATACAGCGAGTTGATGAAAAGGGAACTGACAGATCCGAAGCTTCTGGATTATCAGGAGAAGATGGAACAGTCCGGAAATCTGCTGCTGTCTATTATCAATAATGTGCTGGACATGGCCAAAATTGAAAGCGGTAAGATGGAACTGGATGAGAATTATGTGCAGATCAGAGATATTTATCATGGAGTTTACAAAATTTTCCAGGCAGAAGCGGAGAAAAAGGGTATTCACCTTGAGATGGAATATGAGGTGCAGCATGAACATGTAATCTGCGATGAGACAAAGAACAGGGAAATTTTCCTCAATCTGATCAGCAATGCGGTAAAATATACAGCTTCAGGGGGAGCAGTTACCATAAGGATTACAGAGCTTGACTGTGACAGGAAAGACTATGTGAGGATACAGACTCAGCTAATTGATACCGGTATTGGAATGAGTGAAGAATTCCTGCCATCCCTGTTTGAGGCTTTTGCCCGGGAACGCAATACAACAGCCGCAAAGGTTGCAGGAACAGGTCTGGGAATGCCGATCATAAAGAAATATGTTGATATGATGGGCGGAACCATTAAAGCAGAAAGTAAGCTGGGAGAAGGAAGCAAATTTACAGTTATCATGGAATACAGGATTGCGGATAAGGGTTACTACGAGCAGGTTACAGATCTGTCCCCGGATACAGAGGAAACAGACTGGATTAGCGGAAAACATGTTCTGCTGGCTGAGGATAATGAGCTGAATGCGGAAATCGCAGAGTTTATCCTGGAGGATATGGGACTTATAGTTGATCGTGTTGAGGATGGAATTCAGTGTGTGGCAAGGATGGA
>ENA-OPZZ01001715-OPZZ01001715.1-human-gut-metagenome-genome-assembly--contig:-NODE-1715-length-12551-cov-5.310045_pt1 | contig 12551 bp, 10 predicted proteins | sample MGYA00242487_ERZ504511 | MGnify/ENA primary metagenome ERZ504511 (study PRJEB26092, sample SAMD00036241) | human gut metagenome | host: Homo sapiens | study: EMG produced TPA metagenomics assembly of... | reverse complement strand
TTGCCGCTCTCCTTGTGAGTGAGGGATATTACTTTCCCCGCAAAGATCGGGGCAGATGATAGCCTTGACTTTCTCGTTCTCTAGCGAGATCATCCGGTACCTTTTAGGCACCGGACGATTTGAGGTCTCGCTATAACTCATATAGGGGTATACGCCATTCGGGTCCAAGGCGGTCGGTAGCGGGCCGGTGGGCGTCAATACGTGCGTCAGCTGTATCTGGTCGAACTCCTCGCAAACAACACCTGTTGTCTGCGAGAAGGCCGGCCCTGCGGCTACGCTTGCCATGAGTGATAGGATTAAACGATATGCTTTCATGTCTTTCCTGCTATATAAGCCCATTATTTCGCCAAAAGATCGGACAGTTGACGGATGATGAGGTTACCCTTACGTACATCCGCCGAGATCTTGTTCTCATCGAACTCTTTCTCTTTCGGGAAGATAGACAAATGTTGGTCTAGCTGCTTCAATAAGCCTTGAGCTTGAGCGTTACCCGATTGGGCGGTCAGTTCCCGTAAGATACGGACCTTCTCGAAATCCACGATACCTTCTCTCATTTTCTCGAAGCGGATGCAACTTTTGCCTCCCGGATATACCATGTAGCAATCGCCTGCTGCCCAAGAGCCATGACGTGCGTCGCGATCGGCATCTTCCGGCCAAGCGTCGTAAGCCCATCGCAAGAAGCCGTCGTACCCATACGCCATTACATACCAACTGATCCAACGTCCCTCGATAGGAGGTGAGAACACGAAGTTGTTCGGGATCGGCGGGTTACAGCATACGTATACGGTGGACGTGCGTCCGGTGGCGGCCCGTGCCTTTTGCTCGGCGATGGTAGGTTCCTCTCCGTAAAGGAAAGAATAATCGTCCAGCAGTCCGTCCAATTCCTTATGCCAATTGCCGGCGTAAGTGATCTTCCAGCATTTATCATGGTTGCGCACGACATTGATAGCCGCTAAGGTCTCTTCCATCGGATTCTCGTTGATTCCGATATAGGTGATGTCCAACCAGCTTTTAGCTTCCAGATGGAACTTGAAATCCGTGAGGAAGATATTCCACATCTTCTTGAATTCCTCCGAGCTTGGCGCCCAGTTGATATAAGAATAATCGCCCGTAGCCTCGTCCTTATAGCGGTGACGGAATCCCCAAGGAATCGGGGTATAGAGGGTGATTGCCTCGTTGATGCCACATTCCATCGCTAATTCTACGTACTCGTCGAAGATCTTGTAGTCGAAGGCCCATGTGCCGTCCGCTTTCTTGATCCACTCGATCATACCCCCCTCGATCATATAGGAGTTATCGGACCAAGGAGAATGTACTCCATAAGTCGTGATGTAGGTACCACCCGCATCGGCATAATGCTTCAAATGCTGCTTGAGAAGCATTTTATGTTCTGGTGACCACGGTTCCACGTGATTGTACCATGCCACGGCCCACGGGTTCTGCCATAGGTCCAGACGGTATTTCCAGTCTTTCGGATAGGGGAGCAACTGGTTTTGCACCACGATCTCCAGATTCAATAGTTGAGGAGCCTTGCCTTTCGCCCGCACCTCCACCTGTCCTTTATACGTGCCGGGAACGGTTCCTCTCGGCACATCCACCATCATCCATACCGGACGGGTGGTTTGGGAAGGGAGATCGAAGCGGTCCAGCGTCTCGAAACGGTCTGGCATCAAGAAGCCGGATTTGTAGGGAGATTCCCCGCAGATGGCTTTTTTCTCGGCATACGGATAATTGGACAATACGTAACGCACCAACTCGAAGGTTTCTTTTCTTTGTTCTTGGAAGTTTCCACTGTTTCCATATACACATGCGTATTCTGTGATAGAGCCATCCGTTGATGTCTTCCATGTTGTTCTTCATGCTTGCTATTCCGTAATAGTTCAGCCATCCTCTTGCATATACCTTGATTTTCTCAAGGCTTGGTTTGATTGACTGTACAGACTTACGGGAAGATAACTCTTTCAGTCTCGACTTAAACTTCTTCCATGACTTTGGATGAACGCGAACGTAGATACCGTTTCCGTTCCTTCCCAATGCAAAGCCAAGAAACTTAAAATTTCGGATTGCAAACACGCTGACAGTACGGCTTTTCTCTCTGTTGACTGTGAGTTCCAGCTTCTCTTCAAGATATTTCGTACTGCTTTCCAGAAGTCTCTCCGATGCCCGTTTGCTTTTTGCAAGAAGCACAATGTCATCTGCATATCGGATACATGGGACTCCTCTCTTTACAAACTCCTGGTCAAACTCATTAAGGTAGATATTCGCCAGTAATGGGGATAGGTTTCCTCCTTGTGGCGAACCTTCCTCTGTTTCCATCACCACTCCATTCTCCATTACCCCGCTTTTCAGATAACGCTTAATCAACTGTACCACCCGTTCGTCCTTTACGGTCTTGCGTAGTAAGTTAATAAGGATTTCATGGTTAAGTGTATCAAAGTATTTCGATAAATCTAAGGATACTGCATAAGTGTATCCTTTTTCTGCATACTCCTTCACTTTAAGTATTGCGTCTTTGGCGCTTCTGCCCGGACGATAGCCAAAGCTACCATCTGCAAACAGCGGTTCATAGATTGGCACCAACTGTTGCGTTATTGCCTGTTGGATGGTACGGTCTATCACCGTTGGTATGCCAAGCTTTCGCACACCACCGTCTGGTTTTGGAATTTCAACCCGCCTTACCGGAGATGGAGTATATTTTCCTCTGAGTATCCGGTTTTTCAGTTCCTGTTGATGTTCCTTTAGATATGGCAGGGTTTCTTCGATACTCATTCCATCAATACCTGCCGCTCCTTTATTCGCCTTCACTCTTTTATACGCTCTGTTTAGATTATCTTTGTACAGTATCGCTTCCAAGAGTTTCGGCTGTGCACTGTCTCTTTCTTTCCATATCCGATTGAATGACCTTGACGCTTTCGCATACCCTTCATGTTCCGCACTATCTCTTTGCGAACAGCCACTTTTTGTGTTTTCTGTCATCATCAGTCATTCCTCCTTTCCCAGTCATACTCAAGACTCCTACTGATTCGGTCCTTCACCTTTCGGCTACTATGACCTCTGCTGACTTCTGTGCGTTCAGCACTGCTTTGTACAGTGGTTACTCCTTTCGGAGCATACCGCACAGACCTCCCCGGGTACCACACGTTTCTTCCTCTCCATCCATCTGCCTTATTTATCACGCATGATTCCGTGTAGTTATTGGGCTTTGACTTGGATAGCAGCCTTACCCTCATGCATAACCTTATATGAGATTTCTGTTCGTCAGACCAGAGATTTGCCCGTGGTTAGTCTGTTCCCACATCCGGCTTCCTTCGGATTCCGTCTCACGATGGACACCCTTGCCTTCGGCTATATCCTTCCCACTACCGGGCGGATTCGGGACTTTAACCCGTTAGAAACGTGCGCCGCCGAGCGCACTATGCAACAAGAGACCTATCCTTTTAGATAAGTCTCTTGTTAACTACCCAGGACAATAAAAAAGTTAAAAACACCGTCCCTACCGATTTACTCTCCCGCTTCCGTCACTATTCATAAGCGTTAATACTTCTTCTTCCGAAATATAATTCAGATCGCCCGGTATTGTATGTTTGATGGCGGCCGCTGCAAGGGCAAATTCCAGTGCCCGGTCCGGTTCCATGTGTGTTAAAATTCCGTGTAAGAACCCTGCCGCAAAAGAATCTCCTCCTCCAACACGGTCTACAATATGCAGATTGTACCCACTTCCCTGATATAATCCAGATTCACTGCATACAGCACCTGACCAGCCATTATCCGAAGCACTGATGCTTTTTCTAAGTGTTGTGATAAGGTTAGTAAATCCATATCGCTCTCTTACATTTTCCATATGTTTTTCATCTACACAGATACTGTAGTCCCCATCGATAAAATTCTTATCTTTTTCTGCATATCCCAGGCACTTTGCAGCATCTCTTGCATTTCCGAAACAGATATCTACATACGGCATCAGCTCTGAAAGCATCTTCTGCTTTCCTTTCACATCTTCTGTCCACAATTTCGCACGGTAGTTTAAGTCGAACGATGTTGTCACATCGTGTTCCTTTGCCTTTTGCAAAGCAATCCTGGTAAGTCTTGCCGTCTCTTCACTTAACACCGGCGTAATTCCGGATACATGAAAGAGCTCTGCGCCATCAAAGATCTGATCAAAATCAAATTCTTCTGCTGATGCCTGAGTAATAGACGAATCCGCTCTGTCATAGACAACGCTCGAAGGACGCACCGAGGCCCCGTTTTCCAGAAAGTAAATTCCAAGCCTTTTCCCGCCCCGTGCAATATAACGGCAATCTACGCCTGATTTTTTTAAAGTTGCAATGGCTGCCTCTCCAATTGCGTTAGAAGGAATTTTGGAGATATATGTCACATCATGGCCTAATTGGGCTAGAGAGACAGCCACATTGGCCTCGGCACCACCATAATTGATTTCAAACTCCGAGGCCTGTGCAAAACGTTGATAACCCGGCGGTGATAATCTGAGCATAATCTCGCCCATTGTAACAACCTTAGCCATTACTTCACCTCCCTGGCAGAATGAACCAGTGAAACCGCTTCGCGGGTCAGCTCTGTAATCTGATCAAAAGCACCTCTTGCCACAAGATTTCCCTTTACCATCCAGCTTCCGCCACATGCAAGTATTTTGTCATATTGAAGATACGGTACAATGTTTTCAGGGTTGATTCCGCCAGTTGGCATGAATTTCAGTGTCGTATATGGTGCCGCAACTGCTTTTATCATACCAAGACCACCTGATGGTTCTGCCGGGAAGAACTTGACAACTTCAAGTCCCATCGCAATTGCCTGTTCCATTTCACTCGGTGTGACAACACCCGGAGTAATCGGAATCTCATGATCGATACAATATTTTACTACAACAGGGTTGAATCCCGGGCTTACAATAAACTGCGCTCCGGCTTTCACCGCACGGTCAACCTGTTCTACTGTCAGAACGGTTCCGGCCCCTACGACCATCTCCGGAAACTTCTGGGACATAATACGAATAGATTCTTCGGCGGCAGCTGTGCGGAATGTCACCTCCGCACATGCCAGTCCACCGTCGCACAAAGCTTTCGCCAGCAAAGCAGCATCTTTGGCGTCCTCCAGCACAACCACCGGCACAATTCCAAATTGCTCTAATTTTTTCAATACTTTATTCATTTCATAGCTCCTTAGTCAATCGAAATAAGAGATTTCATAACAGAATAACTTCCTTCTTTCTGAATCTGCTCCAGATATCCGCATACTGCTGCTTCAAATCCTTCGATTTCCGTAAGATCTTCTCCCCAGAATTCTGTATTCTTACATACTGCGTGTACCATTTTCTCTGCTGAATCTTCTCTGTGTTTATAATAGAACTGAAGCACTGCTTTATCATCCTTTACAGTATATGTGTTTCCTTCTCTCTCTGCAATAAGTCCCTCATCTGTCAGTGTGTGTCCGCTAAAGAATGCGATGTAGAATGCAAAGGAAGCTGTAATACATTTCGGAAGTGCTCCTTTACGCTTTACATATTCTTTCAGAGACGGCATAACCCTTGCCTTCCATTTTGATGTCGAATTGAGAGAAATTGCCAGCAATGCATGGTCGATAAAAGGATTTTTAAAACGTTCTGTCACCGCAGCCGCAAAATCAAGTAATTCCTCTTTCGGCAAATCAAGTGTTGGAATAATCTCATCATAGATTGTCTTATTCATGAATCCACAGATAACCTCATCATTCATACAATCTCTTACGATATCTTTTCCGGCAAGATATGCTCCCAGTACAAAGGATGTATGTGCACCATTCAGGATGCGGACTTTACGTTGTTTATATGGTTTATGATTATCTGTGATAAGGATCGGAAGACCTGCTTCTTCGATTGGAAATTCTTTTTTGATAGACTGTGGTCCTTCAATTACCCAGAATCCAAAGATTTCTCCTGTATCCAGAACATTATCTTCATATCCAAGTTCTTCACAGATTGCAGATGCCTCATTTCTTGGATATCCTGTAACAATTCTGTCGACAAGTGTAGAACAGAATACATTTTCTTTCTGAATCCATGCAATAAATTCTTCTCCAAGATTCCACTGTTTTGCATATTTCAGCACACATTTTTCCAGTTCTTTTCCGTTATCATCAATAAGCTCGCAGGAAAGTATGATAAATCCTTTTCCTTCCTCTTTTCCAAATGTTTCAAATCTGTGATACATAAACTGTGTCAGTTTTGCCGGATAAGATTCTCCTGGTTTGTCTTCAAATTTACATTCTGCGTCATAACGGATTCCCGCTTCTGTTGTATTACACAAGATAAATCTAAGTTCTGGATTTTCTGCGCATCTCATGACCTCTTCATAGTCTTCATAAGCATTCAGACATCTGCTTACACTGGAGATTACTCTCTTGTCATTCACTTTCTTTCCATCCTGAAATCCACGAAGGAATAATGTATAAAGTCCTTCCTGCTCGTTAATTCTGTCATTCAGTCGGAATCCTCCTTCCACATTCCGGATCGGCTGAACCAGGACGACTTTTCCGTTAAATCCTGCCTTTTCATTCATTACATCGACAAAATAATCCACAAATGCGCGCATGAAATTGCCTTCTCCGAACTGCAGCACTTTTTCCGGTGCATCTTTTAACACATATCCTTTATAACCGTTTTCTTTTAATACTTCATAGTTTAATTTCTTCATTATAAATATCCGTTCCTTTCTTTCCGTAATCTCCTGAACCTGCCACTCGCAGCTTCTTCCGAATGCATGGCAATTTAGAGCGTTACTCCCTGTTTGAAGATTGCCATATCATGGAATCCGGCTTCCTCAGCTTTTACTTTTTCCCCACTTGCAACCTTCAGAACATATTCATAAAGCCTTTGTGATAATTCCTCTACACTTTTTTCCTTTACCAGTTCTCCACAGTTAAAATCAATCCAATTATTTTTTTTGTTATACAACCGATCATTCGATGATATCTTAACTGTCGGTACCGGAGACGCAAATGGTGTTCCACGCCCTGTGGTAAAAAGAACAATATGTGCTCCCGATGCAGCACACGCAGTGGAAGCAACCAGGTCATTTCCCGGTGCACTTAAAAGATTCAATCCTTTATTTTTCACACGTTCTCCATAAGCAAGGACACCTTTTACCGGTGCGGTTCCCGATTTCTGCACACATCCCAGTGACTTGTCTTCCAGCGTTGAGATGCCTCCCTTTTTATTTCCCGGCGACGGATTCTCATATATCGTCTGATTATGTGAGGTAAAATAATTCTTAAAGTCATTGATCAGATGTACCGTCTGTTCAAATAACTGTTCATTTGCACAACGGTTCATAAGCAGCGTCTCCGCTCCAAACATTTCCGGCACCTCTGTAAGAATCGTTGTTCCTCCTCTGGATATCAGCAGATCTGAGAAACCTCCAACCGTAGGATTTGCCGTAATGCCTGATAATCCATCCGAGCCTCCGCACTTCATACCAATGATCAATTCACTACATGAGATCGGCTCTCTCTTAAATGTTCCGGCATACGCCAGTAATTCTCTTACGGCATGGACACCTTCTTCCAATTCGTTATCACAATCCTGTGCATTTAAGAATTTTATGCGTTCTCCATCGTAGTCACCGACATATTGTTTCAGAATATCTATGCCACTGTTTTCACATCCAAGTCCCAGGACCAGTACACCTCCTGCATTCGGATGATTGATCAGGTCGGCCAGAATTTTTCTGGAATTTTCCTGGTCTTCTCCCATCTGTGAACACCCATATGGATGCGGAAATGCAACTATCGCATCAACGGTTCCCTGACAATATTGTCTGGATAATTCTGCTATTTTTTCTGCAACACTATTGACGCATCCTACTGTCGGGATGACCCATATCTCATTTCTCACCCCTACACTTCCGTCTGCCCTTCGAAATCCCATGAATTCATCCGGTTTTCTTTCTTGAATATCCTTTTTTTCTGGTCGATAGCTATAGTCAACCAGATCTCCAAGTCCCGTTTTCATATTATGTACATGAACCCAGCTTCCTTTCGAAATATTCACTTTGGCATTACCGATCGGATTCCCGTATTTTATAACAGCCTCTCCTTCTCCTATCGTATGTAATGCAAATTTATGTCCCTGCGGAATATCTTCCAGAAGTGTAAGCCGAACATCATTCAGGATGATATCAGTTCCTTTTGCAAGTGGCTGCAAAGCCACTGCAACGGAATCTGCCGGATTTATTCTTATATATTCTTTCTTTCTGGACATTCTTTCGTCCCCCCTTACCTTTTTATTTTGTAAAATCGATCACAACCTTTAACATAGATCCCGCATTTTCTGAAAATTCTTTAAATGCTTTGTCTGCTTCGTCCAGTTTATAAGTATTTGTCACAATCTTCTCCAGATCGACTTTTCCTGCTTTCACCAGATCAATCAGTTCCAGGAAATCTTTCTTTAAAGCATTTCTTGATCCAAAAATATTCAATTCCTTTTTCTGGATGATCGTGAAGTTAAAGTCCAGATTCTTCTTACCCACACCGATCAGAACCACTCTTCCGCCATATGCCGCACAATCAATACAGTTCTGGAATGTAGATGGAAGTCCTACTGCTTCAATTGTCACATCGAATCCATTCCCATTCGTAATCCTCCGGACTTCTTCTTCCAGTTTTTCTTTTGAAGTATTCAAAATCGAACCTTTTAACTGAAATGTATTTACCGCATAATCCAGTTTCTCTTTTGCTATATCTGCTATATAAACCTCGGCACCTCTTGCTTTTGCTGCATTTGCTGCAAGTACGCCGATTGTACCGGCTCCTACGACCAGAACCTTATCTCCTTCTTTTACGTTTGCTCTTGATACCCCGTGCCAGCTAATACAGAATGGTTCGATCAGTGCAAGTGTTTTTGCCGGCAGACCTTTTCCATCATATACACGCTCGATCGGAACGCTGACATACTCTGAAAATGCGCCATCTCTCTGTGCTCCCATTGTCTCATTATGTTCACAACAATTCAGAAGGCCTCTCTGGCAGGAATAACAGGTACCATCATTAAAGTATGGATTAACGGTAACAATCATGCCCGGCTTTAATCCTCTGTCATTTTCATCAATTTCTACAATCTCTCCCGAAAACTCATGTCCCGGAACTCTTGGATATGATGCATATGCGAAGGTTCCTCTGTATGTACCAAGGTCACTTCCGCAAATTCCACCATACAAAATTTTCAAAAGTACCTCTCCCGGTTTGCGGATTGGCTTTTCCTGTTCTTTAATTACGACTTTTCCTGGCTCTTCGATTAAAATTGTTTTCATTTTCTCTTCCTCCGTTATTTGTTGTATTTTATGTTGTATTATTTGTTGTATACAACATAGCATTCGCAATATTCTTTGTCAAGATATATTTATTCTTTCACTTTTTTTGTCTATTATGCTCAAATTCCCCTTTGGGTTTTTTATTAATAATAACAACAAACTTTCTCCATTCTATTTTATGTATCTGTAATATTTTGATAGACTGGCACACAATAATAAGTTATAATATACAATGTCGAATACAATAATATTCTCAATAATAAAAAAGAAAGTAGACTGATTATGAAAAAAGAAACGTTAAAGCAACACGCTTATAATATTATCAAGGACAAGATTATCAATTGCGAGTACGCTCCGAGTGCACTACTCAATGAAGAAATGCTCAAAGAAGATGTCCAGGCAAGCCGGACTCCTATCAGAGACGCCCTTGGCCGCCTGGAACAGGAAGGGTTGGTGACAATCCTTCCCAAAAAAGGCATCATGGTCGCTCCATTGACCATCCGTGAGATCAATATGGTTCACGAAGCACGCACTCTGATCGAACCTTTTGCAATCTTGCATTATGGAAATAAAATTTCAGATGAAATCTACCAGAATTATTTCCGCATCTTTCAACGTGACACTGCGAATGTTTCCGATCTTAACGAGTATTATGAGACAGACAAACAATTCCACCAAATGTTCATCGATGCAACCAGCAATGACTATCTAATCAGTACTTACGAACGGATAGCCCAACAGAATACACGACTTCGTATCTATTCTGGAAGAAAAAGCCGGAATCGTCTGTTAGCTTCCCAACAGGAGCACCTGAAAATCGTGGAATACTGCCTGAAGCAAGATTGGGCACTCGCTTCAAAAGCAATGGAAGAACATCTCTATCATTCGAAAGAAGCTTCTTTCGAGGCTGCTTTTCACGCAGATTCTATGACTATATAATAAATTTAAATATGTTAAAAAGTGCAGACTCGGACTTTACCGCTTTCCTGCACTTTTTCTATGTTCCTTTATTTCGAAGATAATTGCGGACATCCATATTTCTTTGCCCAGATACTTGTCACGATTGGTACCAGTATAGCTGTGACTACGACAGATGCCGCCAACTGTGTTGTCGCAACCGCCTGATATGGAGCCCACGTCTTATCAATCAACACAACCGCCGCTGGTACCGCAACAGAATTTCCCGCCGTAGACGCAACTGCAAATGCTGCATATCCCGGCTGTTTGCATATAAGTCTGTCGAAAAACAATGTGAAAAATCCGCCGACAAACACTGTAATCAAACCTAACAGAATCCCCTGTGGTCCACCTTTCACCACGTCTTTTAAGTTAATGCCTGCTCCAAGTGTCAATCCAACAAATGGTATCAGAATGTCTGCCATAGGAGCGAAGAATTTCATCATTGATTTATCTACATTTCCAATAATCATCCCTAAAATCATCGGTACAATTACTGCTACAAGAGACATCATAGGAATACTTGCCATTCCAGAAGCTCCCAATGCCAGCAAGGTAAAAAACGGACCATCATTCAATGCCAGCAGCGCCACTGTCGCAGCATCTGCTTCATCTCCATATGTCTTTACAAGTGATAAATACAAAGAACCATTACTGTTCGTAACTCCGGCGACAATCGATAATGCCGTAAGGCCCCAGAATCCGGCCTGTCCAAACACTTTTCCTACAACAATTCCAAGGATTGCGCCGATTAAAAATTTAGATAACAGTAATGTACCCCCTCTTTTCAGAACCGCCGGCATATCCTTCAATTGTAATGTGGTTCCCAGGCAGAACAACTGTAGTCCCATACATGTGGCAGCCCCTGCATTAGAAAATGCAGCAGTCGTCAATCCACCGATTTCCAATGCCTGCGGAAACAATGTATGTATGACCGCACCGATAAGCAACGGAACCAGCATCAATCCCGCAGGAACTTTTTGTAAAAATTTCATAATCATAGTCAAGTCCTCCTATACTTCTTTTCATTTTCTCTTTCTTATGTTGTATACATTAAAGTATACATCTTATTTTGTCAATGCTTGTTCCTCAAAAATAAAAAAACAGTTTTTTTTCACGAATTTATTGATATTTTTTGTGCATTATTACTTTATTATCTTTATATCATCATGTTCGAATTCATTTTCAATTTATTTTTTTGCCTCATCTCCCATCTGTATACATTACTTTTTTTATTTGCCACAGTGGACAATAAATATCCTTTCATGTAGTAAAATAGCAGGAAATACAACTTTCGTTTTCTTTCCTGCTATATCTATAAATTCTATTTTTATTTTAAACTGGTAATTATTATAAGTGGCTTTTAGCCATTTTTTCAGTCACCCTACTTACATTTTCTGTCCAACAGATTTTCCAGCCTTCCCGGGATGGACTGAAATATAAAAAAGAAGAGCAATAAGCCCTTCCATCTTCTTATTCATGTATTTATTCCACCAATGCCCTCACCGCATTGATAATTCTCTGTTGCTTTTCTTTAGGTAGTTTCTCTATCATTTCAGATAATTCATTCGTAACGCCAGTAACCGAATGTGTCACAACATCAATCAATAGTGTATCTGCTGAAACATCTAATGCATTTGCAATCGCAATAAAGGTATCAAGTTTTGTTACTTTCAGTCCTCTCTCTATAACACTTACATGAGTTGGACTTAAGCTTACCAGTGCTGCCAATTCTTCTTGTGTAAGATTCTTAGCTTCCCTTGCAGCTTTTATTCTCTGACCAACCGCCTTTAAATCCATTGTGACACCTCCTTTAGAACGATAATTCGGTCTAAAACTAGTATAACGATTGATCTTTAAAACATACAGAATCTACAGATTGTTAACTTGTTCTTTAGAACTATTTTAAATTAAAAAGGCCCAAAAGGGCACTTTCCCTTTTGAGCCTATACACTTTATCAACTAACGTATTTTGCTTTCATTTTTCCTCATGGTCATGAGGCTTTTTTCTCTTAAATCGCATTCTATGAATCCTTTGATTGTTCTTTCTGTTCTTCAATAATTCGTTCGGTTGCTTTATGAATCCTATCCTTGGAATAGGGTGGTCTTAAATTCAATGATAACCGTCCCTTTCTGATCATATACGTTTCACTGCCATCTTCCGAAGCTCCTTTCAACCAGCAATCATCCGGATACTTCTCAGCAAAGGTCCGTAACCGTTTCTGCAAACTCTGATTGAAGGTATACATATCATAGAATCCGTCATCTTCATTGGTCAGAATAATCGTTTCTTTT
>ENA-OPZZ01001714-OPZZ01001714.1-human-gut-metagenome-genome-assembly--contig:-NODE-1714-length-12557-cov-17.968302_pt1 | contig 12557 bp, 9 predicted proteins | sample MGYA00242487_ERZ504511 | MGnify/ENA primary metagenome ERZ504511 (study PRJEB26092, sample SAMD00036241) | human gut metagenome | host: Homo sapiens | study: EMG produced TPA metagenomics assembly of... | reverse complement strand
TTCCAAATAAGGTTGCAGAATATATTCTGGTCTGCAGACAGATGGGGATTAAGATCCTGCCGCCGGATGTGAACTGTGGAATGTATGGATTCTCTGTAGATAACGGTGCGATCCGATATGGCCTGTCAGCTATAAAGAGTGTGGGACGTCCGGTTATTGAAAGCCTGGTAAGAGAGAGGGAAGAGAACGGACAATATCGTTCCCTGAAGGATTTTATGGAACGAAACTCTCCGCAGATGAATAAGCGAGCAGTAGAAAACTTTATCAAAGCAGGTGCGCTGGATTGCCTGGATGGTAACCGCCGCCAGAAAATGCTGGTTTATCAGAAGATTTCAGACAGTATCAGTCAGGATAAGAAGAATTCACTGGCAGGCCAGATGAGCCTTTTTGATCTGGTAAGCGAGGAGGACAAAAAAGAATTTGAAATCCGTATGCCCGATGTGGAGGAATTCGGAAAAGAGGAACTTCTGGGATATGAGAAGGAAGTTCTGGGAATCTACCTCAGTGGTCATCCTCTGGAAAATTACCGGGGAATGATGGAGAAAACCATTTCTGCGAAAACCTCTGATTTTCAGCAGGATGAAGAAACAAATCTTCCGAAAGTCATGGATGGTCAGAAAGTAATTATCGGTGGAATGATTACGGATAAAACCATCAAATATACAAAGAATAATAAGGTTATGGCATTCCTCACAGTGGAGGATCTGGTAGGAACAGTGGAGGTAGTTGTGTTCCCCAGAGATTATGAGAAAAGTCAGCAGTTCCTGAATGAAGAAGGCAGAGTATTTATTCAGGGCAGAGTATCTGCAGAGGACGATCGCGCCAGTAAACTGATCCTTGAAAAAATCCGTCCCTTTGACAATATGCCAAGGGAAATCTGGATACAGTTTGACAATAAAGAAAGCTACACACAGCAATCTCAGGAATTGCTTGCAGACCTCAGACGTTCACCGGGTGACAGTGCTGTTGTGATCTACCTGAAAGACGTAAAGGCCATAAAGAAGCTTCCGGTTGGATATCATGCACAAATTCAGGACTCATGGCTGAACTATATGTACGAAAAATATGGTAAAACCAATGTTAAAGTTGTAGAAAGAGGATTGAAAAACTTATAGAAATGCGCTAAACTATACCCGAATATGTGTATAGTAAAAATGAGATAGATTCAGAAGATGGAGGAAGAAAAGATGGCAGAAAACAAGATAAAAACCATTGGTGTCCTTACCAGCGGTGGTGACGCGCCTGGAATGAATGCTGCAATTCGTGCAGTTGTCAGAAGAGGTTTAAGCAATGGATTAAATGTAAAAGGTATTCTGAAAGGATACAATGGTCTGTTAAACGAAGAGATTATTGACATGAGCGCAAAAGATGTATCTGATACAATCGAGCGTGGAGGTACAATCCTTTATACAGCACGTTGTGCAGAATTCCGTACAGAAGAAGGCCAGAAACGTGGAGCAGAGATCTGCAGAAAACATGGAATTGACGGACTTGTTGTCATCGGTGGTGACGGATCCTTCGCAGGTGCTCAGAAGCTTGCGAATCTCGGAATCAATACAATCGGTCTTCCCGGAACAATCGACCTTGACATTGCATGTACAGAATATACCATCGGATTTGATACAGCTGTAAACACAGCAATGGAAGCAATTGATAAAGTACGTGATACTTCCACTTCTCATGAGAGATGCAGTATCATCGAGGTTATGGGACGTGGTGCAGGATATATTGCTCTGTGGTGCGGTATTGCCAACGGTGCTGAGGACGTTCTGGTTCCTGAAAAATATGACTATGATGAGCAGAAGCTGATCAATAACATTATCGAGAGTCGTAAGAAAGGCAAAAAGCATCACATCATCATCAATGCAGAAGGTATCGGTCATTCTGAAGCAATGGCAAAACGTATCGAAGCTGCCACAGGTATCGAAACACGTGCTACAATCCTTGGACACATGCAGCGTGGTGGAAGCCCGACATGTAAAGACCGTGTATATGCATCTATGATGGGTGCTCTGGCTGTAGACCTTCTTATTGCAGGCAAGACATGCCGCGTTGTCGGATATCGTCACGGTGAATTCGTAGACTTCGATATCAATGAAGCACTTGCTATGCAGAAAGGTATCTCTGACTATCAGTGGGAAGTATGCCAGTCACTTTCTCATAACTATGATAAAAACAACAAATAACAAATGAATAAAAAGATGCAGTTATATAACAGACTGCATAAATTAAATACTGCTCAGATAATTACCCTCGGTTTTGCGGGGGTGATTATCTTAGGGGGATTACTTCTGTGGCTGCCGTTTTGTACGGCACCCGGATACCACACATCTTTTACAGATGCCATGTTTACCGCAACCACAAGTATATGTGTAACAGGGCTTGTGACAGTTGTTACGGCAACTCACTGGACTCTGGCAGGCAAGATTATTATTCTTGTCCTGATCCAGATCGGAGGTGTGGGACTGATTTCCCTGGGCAGTATTATTTTTATAAGTCTGAGAAAGAAAATATCGCTGAGGAACCGGCGTGTTATCCAGGAGTCCTATAATATGGACAGAATGGGTGGGATGGTCAGGCTGGTGAAGAAAGTTCTGATCTGTGTGTTTGGAGCAGAAGGAATCGGTGCAGTGTGTTATGCAGTTCGATTTATTCCGCAGTTCGGTCTGGCAAAAGGTCTGGGATACTCTGTTTTTACGGCAGTATCTGCATTCTGTAATGCTGGTATTGATCTGCTGGGAGAGGACAGCCTGGCTCAGTATGTTGCTGATCCGATCGTAAACTTTACAAGTGTAGGACTGATCATTATGTCAGGTCTTGGGTTTGTGGTCTGGTGGGATATCTGGGATAAGATCAAACGAGTCATCAGAGGGAAACTTCCTGTGGGACGTGTGTTTAAAAATCTTCGTCTTCACAGTAAGATTGTGTTGATGATGACGCTGATACTTGTTGTGGGCGGTACAGTACTGATCTTTCTGTTTGATCATGGAAATCCGGAAAGTATTGGGACATATTCGCCGGGAACGAAGTGGATGGCATCTTTGTTCCAGTCAGTTACCACAAGAACAGCCGGATTTTTCACTGTAAGCCAGGAGAGATTTTCTAATGCAACTTATATGCTGTGCCTGATATTGATGTTGATCGGCGGTTCCCCTATGGGAACAGCAGGTGGAATTAAGACAACAACAGTTGCGGTCCTTCTGCTGAGTCTGAAATCCAATCTTCAGGGAAAACGGGATGTGGAAGTACACCACAGGAGAATCAGAGACAGCTATATCCGTTCTGCGATCGTAGTGACAGGTATGGTACTTACAGTACTTATTCTCATGAGTATGCTGTTGTGTGCAGCCATGCCGGAAGCACCTATAGAAGATGTTGTTTATGAAATTACATCTGCGGTTGCAACGGTAGGACTTAGCAGAGGGCTGACACCCTGCCTGAATACAGCAGGCAAATGGATCGTGATCCTGACTATGTATCTGGGAAGAATCGGTCCGCTGACTCTGGGAACTGCAGTGACTGTACGTGTACAGAAAATGCCGGCAGATTCACATCTGGCAGAAGAAGATATTATGATTGGATAGTAACGGTTCGGCAGTCAGGCGGATATTCGCAGAGGATAACGAATACATGTTCAGAAAGAGAAATGAGGAAGAAAATGAAGAACAAATCTTATGCAGTGATCGGTCTTGGGCAGTTCGGGATGACGGTAGCCCTTACTCTGGCAGAGGCGAACTGCGATGTACTTGCCATTGACGATAAAGATGATAATGTGCAGGATATCGCAGAGAAAGTTTCCTATGCTGTCAAGGCAGATGTGCGTGATCCGGGAATTTTGGAATCGCTTGGAGTTCAGAACGTAGATGTTGCGGTCATCGCAGTAGCCGAGAATATGGAGGCCAGTATTACAGCAACGATGCAGGTGAAAGAACTTGGAGTTCCTTTTGTCATGGCGAAGGCAATGAATTCTCTTCATGGCAGGATACTGGAGAAAATAGGGGCAGATAAGGTGATTTATCCTGAACATTCCATGGGTATCAGAGTTGCAAGAAATCTTCTCTCCAGTGGATTTGTCGATATGTTTGAGCTTTCTTCTGATTTCAGTATGGCAGAATTTAAGATCCCGCGGGAATGGATAGGAAAAACACTTCGGGAGCTGAAGGTCAGGGAAAAGTATAACATCAATCTGATCGGTCTGAAGCATGGCGATAAGATGAATATGAATGTGGCGCCGGATGAAGTGTTTCCGGCAGACTGCACAGTTGTTGCAGCAGGAGCAAACAGTGACCTGAATAAGGTTTCGGAAAATTGAGGATAAGATATGATCACCAGTGTAAATAACGGACAGGTAAAAAATATCATACAGCTGAACCAGAAAACAAAAGCCCGCAGAGAACAAGGGCTTTTTGTTGCAGAAGGAAGAAAAATGTTCGGCGAAGCACCTAGGGATTGGATTTCGAAGGTGTATGTATCAGAAGCTCTCAGCGATGATGCAGAACTGATGGCTCAGGTGGAGAAACTTCCATATGAAATAGTAACAGATTCTGTTTTTCGACAGATGAGCGATACGCAGACGCCGCAGGGAATTATGACAGTGCTTAAGAAACCTTCCTATATAATGGAAGATATTCTCGGCGGGGAAAATCCGCTGGTTATGATTCTGGAAGATCTGCAGGATCCGGGAAATGCGGGAACTATTCTCCGTACAGGAGAGGGCGCCGGAGTAAGCGGGGTTCTTCTGACAAAGACCTGCGTGGATATCACAAACCCGAAGGTTATACGATCAACCATGGGTTCTGTCTACAGAATGCCTTTCCTATATGTGGAAAGTGTGGTATCATTAGCACAGGAACTGAAAGACAGAAATATCCGCACATTTGCGGCACATCTGCATGGTAAGAACTCTTACGATAAGGAATCCTACACAGGAGGAACTGCTTTCCTGATCGGTAATGAGGGAAAAGGACTGACAGATGAAGCGGCAGACAGTGCTGATTGTCTGATACGGATTCCTATGTGTGGAAAAGTAGAATCTCTGAATGCTGCCATGGCATCCGGAATTCTCATGTATGAAGCTGCTCGTCAGAGACGATAGCAGACGAAAGGAGGAGTTTCATGCAGCCTTTGATCTGGCTTGGGATTCTTGCGTTATTGCTTGTTGTAGAGGCAATTACGGCAGGACTGACCACCATCTGGTTTGCCGGCGGCGCACTGGTCGCTGCTATTGCATGTTATGCAGGAGCGAACCTCACTGTACAGATATTGCTGTTTCTGTGTGTTTCATTGGTACTTCTCATCTTTACCAGACCACTGGCAATGAAGTACTTCAACAAAGAAACCATACAGACCAATGCAAACAGTCTGATTGGAAAGAAAGCAGTTGTGATTCAGGAGATTGACAATCTGGCGCAGACAGGCCAGGTTCGTATCAATGACATTGAATGGACTGCACGTTCTGCTGATGACGAAAAAATCGGCGAAGGCACCGTTGTAACGATCGAAGAGATCCGAGGTGTGAAACTTATCGTAAAACAGAATAAGGAGGATTAGTTATGGGCGTGGTTTTTCTGATAGTTATTATCGTTATTGCGGTATGGGTCCTTGCATCCTGCGTCCGCATTGTACCACAGGCATATGCAGTAATCCTGGAACGTCTGGGAGCTTATCAGGCAACCTGGAGTACAGGAATTCACTTCAAGGTTCCGTTTATTGAACGAGTGGCCAGAAAGGTAAATCTGAAGGAACAGGTAGTGGATTTTCCACCGCAGCCGGTTATCACAAAGGATAACGTAACCATGCAGATCGATACTGTCGTATTCTTTCAGATTACAGATCCGAAGCTTTATACTTACGGTGTGGAGAATCCGATCATGGCAATCGAGAATCTGTCCGCAACAACCTTAAGAAATATTATTGGTGACATGGAACTGGATGAGACACTTACATCACGTGAGACGATCAATACCAAGATGAGAGCTTCTCTTGATGAAGCTACTGATCCATGGGGAATCAAGGTCAATCGTGTGGAACTGAAGAACATCATTCCTCCGGCAGCTATCCAGGATGCAATGGAGAAACAGATGAAAGCTGAGCGTGAACGTCGTGAAGCAATCCTGATCGCAGAAGGTCAGAAGAAATCTACGATCCTTGTTGCAGAAGGTAAGAAACAGTCTGCAATTCTGGATGCAGAAGCTGAGAAACAGGCAGCAATCCTCCGCGCAGAGGCTCAGAAAGAGCGTATGATCAAGGAGGCAGAAGGACAGGCTGAGGCAGTTCTGAAAGTTCAGAATGCCAATGCAGAGGGTATCCGCATGATCAGAGAGGCAGGAGCAGATGAGGCAGTTCTGACACTGAAGAGTCTGGAAGCATTTGCCAGGGCAGCAGACGGTAAGGCAACCAAGATCATTATTCCGTCGGATATTCAGGGAATCGCAGGTCTGGCAAGTTCGCTGAAAGAGATCGTCACTGATCCGAAAGCGGAGACAGACAAATAACAAAAGAGAATAAATGACATCGGGGAGAGAATTATTATGAACTTAAAAGGAAGAAACTTTCTGACACTGAAAGACTTTACACCGGAGGAGATCACATATCTTATTGATTTATCCGCAGAACTTAAAGCAAAGAAGAAAGCCGGCGAGCTTCACGAATATTACAGAGGCAAAAATATTGCACTTATTTTTGAAAAAACAAGTACAAGAACCCGCTGCTCTTTTGAGGTAGCTGCCCATGATCTTGGAATGGGAAGCACATACCTGGATCCGACAGGTTCTCAGATCGGTAAGAAAGAAAGCATTGCAGATACAGCAAGAGTTCTGGGAAGAATGTATGATGGTATCGAATATCGTGGATTTGGTCAGGAAGTCGTAGAAGAGCTTGCAAAACATGCAGGTGTTCCGGTATGGAATGGCCTTACGAACGAATATCATCCGACACAGATGATCGCTGATATGCTGACAATCCGTGAGCATTTCGGAGATTTAAAAGGACGTAAGCTTGTATACATGGGTGATGCCCGTTACAATATGGGTAATTCCCTGATGATTGCCTGCACAAAACTTGGCATGCATTTCGTAGCCTGCACAACTAAGAAATATTTCCCGAATGCAGAGTTAGTTGCTCAGTGCGAGGAATATGCAAAAGCATCCGGCGGAAGCATCACTCTGACAGAGGATGTTCAGGAAGGAACAAAGGATGCAGACGTTATCTATACAGACGTATGGGTATCTATGGGTGAGCCGGATGAGGTATGGACAGAGAGAATCCATGATCTGACACCTTATAAAGTAACAAAGGACGTTATGAAGAACGCAGGAGAGAAAGCAATCTTCCTTCACTGTCTGCCTGCATTCCATGACCTTAAGACAAAGATCGGCAAGGAAATGGGCGAGAGATTCAATCTGACAGACATGGAAGTAACAGACGAAGTATTTGAATCTGAGCAGTCCAAAGTATTTGATGAGGCAGAGAACCGTATGCATACCATCAAAGCTGTTATGGTAGCAACATTAGGAGAGCCGGAGAACAAATAATGGCACATCTGTATAATGAAGAAACAATTTCACAGGCGATAGACACAAAATGGGCGGGCAAAACCGTCCATTTTGCAAAAGAAACAGATTCTACCAATTCATGGATCAAGCGTCTGGCAAAAGATGGTGCAGAGCATGGAACTCTGGCAGTTGCGGAATTTCAGTCTGCGGGAAGAGGGCGTTTTGACAGAAGATGGGAAGCACCGGAGGGCAGCTCTATTATGATGACACTGCTCTTACGTCCGGAATTTTCACCGCAGTATGCGTCTATGCTGACACTGGTTATGGGAATGGCAGTGGCACAGGCAGCAGAGGAACTGGGGTTTAACGTAAGTATTAAATGGCCCAATGATATTGTGATCTCTAAGAAGAAAATCTGTGGTATCCTGACCGAGATGGGAACAAATGGTGTGAAGATCAATTATGTTCTCATCGGAGTAGGAATCAATGTAAACCTGAAAGAATTTCCGGAAGAGATGCAGGACAAAGCGACTTCACTGATTCTGGAGGGCGGTCATGAATATGACAGAAATCAGGTGATTGCACTGGTGATGAAATATTTCGAGATCAACTATGAGAAATTTATCCAGACCTGTGATTTTACTCATCTGCTGGATGATTACCACAGAATCCTTGCAAATCTGAACCAGCCGGTCAGAGTGATCGATGGTGACAGAAGTTTCGAAGGAATCTGCAGGGGGATTGATGAAAAAGGTGAACTGCTTGTGGAAAGGCAGAATAAAGAAGTTGTGAAAGTCAGCGCAGGAGAGGTTTCGGTGCGTGGGCTTTACAGCTATGTATAAAGATTCTGAATAATTTCGAAAGAGGGAAACAGTAATTTATGTATCAGGACAACATTACTCTCTGCGGCGCAAGTGCCTATGAGAAGAAATTTTATTTTAATCAGGATTTCAATGCACTTCCGGATCATGTGAAGAAAGAACTTCAGATCATGTGTGTTCTTTACACAGAGGATGTAGGAGGAATCCTGACTCTGGAATTTGACGAAAACGGCAGACTTCAGTTTAAAACAGAAGCTCTGGAAGCAGATGCCCGCTACGATGAGATCGGAAGCGGACTGAAGATCAAACAGCTTCAGCAGGACAAGAAAGAACTTCTGGAATCTCTGGAAATGTATTATAAAGTATTCTTTCTCGGAGACATCCCGGAAGAAGAACTGAAGAAAACATCGGGCAGTGAGGACTGAATCCATGCAGACAAGGAATGAGCCGGTACAGGCAAGAGAACCATTCATGAAGATGCAGTGGAAAATAGGAAACGTACAAATTGATAATCCGTTTGTTCTTGCACCAATGGCAGGTGTCACAGACCTGCCATTTCGAACGCTCTGTAAAGAGCAGGGGGCCGGACTGATCTGTATGGAAATGATCAGTGCAAAAGCGATTTCTTTTCACAATAAGAACACTATTGCCCTGATGGAGATTGATCCATGTGAGCACCCGGTTTCCATGCAGCTTTTTGGCAGTGAACCGGATCTTATGGCAGAGGTTGCGAAATCCATTGAGGACAGAGATTTCGATATCCTGGACATCAATATGGGATGCCCTGTGCCGAAGGTTGTCAATAACGGCGAGGGATCTGCATTGTTGAAGAACCCGAATCTGATTGAAGAGATCGTCCGAAAAGTATCATCTGCAATCAGTAAACCGTTGACTGTCAAGGTGCGAATCGGATTTGAGAATGAACCGGTAGATATTGTTGAGATCGCGAAACATATTGAGGATGCGGGAGCAGCAGCACTTGCAGTGCATGGGCGCACCAGACAGCAGTACTATTCCGGCACTGCAGACTGGGATACGATCCGCAGGGTAAAAGAAGCGATTACCATTCCTGTAATTGGAAACGGAGATGTAGATTCTCCGCTAAAAGCAGAAGCACTGGTAAAACAGACCGGATGTGATGCTGTTATGGTGGGACGTGCAGTAAGGGGAAATCCCTGGTTGTTCCGCGAACTGAACCATTATTTCCGGACAGGAGAACTGTTGGAACGTCCGTCTGTAGAGGAAATACGTGAAATGATCCTGCGTCATGCCAGAAAACAGATTGAATTAAAAGGGGAATTCGTAGGAATACGTGAGATGCGTAAACACGTTGCCTGGTATACTGCAGGCATGCGTCACAGCGCAGGGCTCAGAAGAGAGTCAAACACCATAGAAAGTTATGAAGCTCTGGAGGCGCTTTTATCAAGATTAGCATAAAAGTTAAAACCATGTGAAATGAGAAATATAAACAATAGCAAAGGCGCTCGGAATGCTTGACAATCCGGGTGCTTTTTTGTATAATACAGAAATTGTGAATATCCTAGAATAAGTCTGCCCTTTTTCAGGTATGATGTATCAGGAAGCACATAAATCCATGTAGTGATCCGGGGCGAAAAGAAACGCAGAAGACTATACCGGATGTTGAAAGGGAGTAAGGTTATTATGGAAGAAAAGAAAAACTTACTAACTTATGCAGGACTTAAAAAATTAGAAGAAGAGCTGCATGATTTAAAGGTAGTAAAGAGAAAAGAAGTAGCAGAGAAAATTAAGGAAGCCAGAGAACAGGGCGACTTATCTGAGAATGCGGAATACGATGCAGCGAAAGACGAACAGAGAGACATTGAAGCACGTATCGAAGAAATCGAGAAGATCTTAAAGAATGCTGAAGTTGTTGTAGAGGACGAAGTAGATCTGGACAAGATCAGCGTTGGATGTAAGGTTAAAGTACACGATTTTGAATTCGAAGAAGACATCGAGCTGAAGATCGTAGGTTCCACAGAGGCTAACAGCCTTGAAGGCAAAATCTCCAACGAATCTCCCGTAGGAAAAGCACTTATCGGTGCGCATACAGGCGATGTAGTAGAAGTAGAGATGCCGGCAGGAATCATGAAATACAAAGTTCTGGAGATCCAGAGAAACGTATAAGAGACAGATGACTGAGGTGCGCGTAGAGATTTATCATGCAAAGGCATAACGCGCACCTTTCTCTGACTATATAAGCAGATAATAAGAAGACAATAAGAAGTTTGTTATTTCTTATTTTTGTCTGTATATCTGATAAATTGATATTTGAAAATACAGGATTCTGTTGAATGGAATCTTCTGTTACATCTGATATCACATGGAAATGTAGAATAAATGTAACTATTCAGTAGTCTACTATCCCGCGAGGTGTTTTGGCACGTAAGTACCAAAATCCCGAGACATACAAGCCAAAATGCCATCACCGCAGGTGATTTTTAATGCATTTTGGCTCGTAACTGTGAAGGTACTGAACAGTTACGAACAAATAATAATTATACAAGTATATAAGGAGGAACCAAGGTGGCACAGCAGAAGCAGGAACAGGATTTAAACCAGTTACTGAAGGTACGTCGCGATAAACTGGCAGATCTTCAGGCTAATGGAAAAGACCCATTTCAGATCACAAAGTTTAACCAGACTCATCACTCAATGGAAGTGAAGAGTCTTTATGAAGCACATGAGGCAGAACTTCTCAAAGATCGTGCAGAAGTAGATGTAACAGGTCTTGATGAAGAACAGGCAAAGGAAGCTGTTAAGAAAGATTATGAAGAGAGAAGAGAAATCATGGACGCAAGCCCGATTCACGTAGCGATCGCAGGCCGTATGATGTTCAAGAGAGTTATGGGTAAGGCTTCTTTCTGCAATATCCAGGATTTACAGGGAAATATTCAGGTATATGTAGCAAGAGATGCGATCGGAGCAGATTCTTATGCAGATTTTAAGAAATCCGATATCGGTGATATCTTCGGACTGGAAGGTTTTGCATTCAGAACAAGAACAGGTGAGATTTCTATCCATGCAGAAAGCATGACTCTTCTTTCCAAGAGCTTACAGATTCTTCCTGAGAAATTCCATGGACTGACAGATACAGATATGCGTTATCGTCAGAGATATGTAGACCTTATCATGAATCAGGACAGCAAGAACGTATTTATCAAACGTTCCCAGATTCTGAAAGAAATCCGTAACTTCCTTGCAGACCGTGACTTCATGGAAGTGGAAACTCCGATGCTGGTTGCAAATGCAGGCGGTGCTGCAGCAAGACCGTTTGAAACTCATTATAATGCACTGAACGAAGATGTTAAGCTTCGTATTTCTCTTGAGCTTTATCTGAAGAGACTGATCGTTGGTGGTCTTGAGAGAGTTTATGAGATCGGACGTGTATTCCGTAATGAAGGTGTAGATACCCGTCATAATCCGGAGTTTACTCTGATGGAGCTTTATCAGGCATATACAGATTATGAAGGCATGATGGAACTGACTGAGTCTATGTTCCGTTATCTGGCAGAGAAGGTTTGTGGTTCTGCGAAGATTTCCTACAATGGTATCGAGATCGACCTCAGCAAACCTTTTGAACGTCTGACCATGAATGATGCGATCAAGAAATATGCAGGAATTGACTTTGATGAAGTTGCAGATGATGAAGCAGCTAAGAAGCTTGCAGATGAGCATCATATTGAATATGAAGAACGTCATAAGAAGGGTGATATCATCAACCTGTTCTTCGAGGAATACTGTGAAAAAGAACTGATCCAGCCAACATTTATCATGGATCATCCGATCGAGATTTCTCCGCTGACAAAGAAGAAACCTTCTGATCCGAATAAGGTAGAGCGTTTCGAGCTGTTCATTAATACATGGGAAATGTGTAACGCATATTCCGAGCTCAATGACCCGATTGACCAGAGAGAGCGTTTCAAAGCACAGGATACTCTTGCTGACGCAGGAGATGAAGAAGCAAACCACACAGATGAAGACTTCCTGAATGCACTGGAGATCGGTATGCCGCCTACAGGTGGTATCGGATACGGAATCGACCGTCTGGTTATGCTGCTTACAGACAGCCAGGCAATACGTGACGTACTGCTGTTCCCGACAATGAAGTCACAGGGCGCAGCAAAGAACGAAGCAAACAATGCAGCACAGGAAACAAAGACAGTTGAGAAGATTGATTTTTCCAAGGTAAAAGTTGAGCCGTTATTCGAAGAAATGGTTGATT
>ENA-OPZZ01001713-OPZZ01001713.1-human-gut-metagenome-genome-assembly--contig:-NODE-1713-length-12560-cov-3.066597_pt1 | contig 12560 bp, 14 predicted proteins | sample MGYA00242487_ERZ504511 | MGnify/ENA primary metagenome ERZ504511 (study PRJEB26092, sample SAMD00036241) | human gut metagenome | host: Homo sapiens | study: EMG produced TPA metagenomics assembly of... | reverse complement strand
TTCTCGTCTTGTTGTAATTCTCAATGATGATGAAGAGGACACCATAGATGATCAGCATCAGTGCTACGATCACGTAATTCATCAGATGGGCCTCGATCCAGTCGTTGAATGCCAGTCCGATCACGGCTGCCGGCAGACACGATACGACGATCTTGAACCACATGATAACTTTTGTCCAGATAACAGTAATTGTCTACAAAGTTCTGAATACCTAGCAAAGACCTTGTTGTCGCTTGGATTGGCAAAATAGCTCTTGCTTTTCGCTTTGCCTTTTGCCATGAAACGGCCAGAGATCCCAGAAATAGATGACGACAACCGCAAGGAATTGCATCCGAGCTGGATGACAACTTCAAAAACATTTTTGAAATCATATATACCCTTTGCGATCTTCTGCTTTCCGAAGTCCCCCGCCGCATTCAGTTCATATTCTTCCGGCGTGATCAGCTCATCCTTCGCCGAAGAAATCGCCGCCAAAAGGTTCCGCTCCTTATAGACTTTTGTATCAATCTGTAAATATTTGCAGACATCTTTCATAAGCGTCTTTTGATCATCCGCATCATAAATCGTAAAGCTAGTATCATATCCAAGTAAGTCAATATGTCTTCTCAATATCCGCACGCAGGTCGAATGAAACGTGCTCACCCAGATGCTCTCCGAGCCGAATCCGACAATCTGATCTACACGCTCACGCATCTCCCCTGCCGCTTTGTTCGTAAATGTAATCGCCAAAATGTTCCATGGATTGACTCCCTTTTCATCAATCAAATATGCGATGCGGTGTGTCAGCACTCTTGTCTTTCCCGAACCTGCTCCCGCGAGAATGAGAAGCGGCCCCTCTGTATGATAGACCGCTTCACGTTGTTCTTTATTCAATGTATCGTAAATGCTCATAAACTCTCCTTCTTTATGTTCTGAATTCCCATTCTTTTTTCCACTTCTCTTAAAAATTCATCTCTTTTTACCGGCGAAATCAACATGATTTCATGCCGTCCGTTTACCGTGTAATCAATCTGAATCCTGCGAAGTGACATTGCTGCCGAAGACAATGGATTCCACGTCTTCTTTATATTGGTAATGCTCTCATATGGAATCCGTTCCGTTCCAAAAATATAGCACTGCACAAGTATGTAATCATTATAGAGGGTATACCGCATAAAAACAAGAGGAATAAATATAAGCAATATCAAACTCAAAGTTCCGATGACCAGCCAGTTTGGCTTCCCTTCCATCACACTGTCTATTCCTATTTTTACCTCTATCGCTACCGGTATCAGAATCAATACCGCCAGCCAAAGATCGATTCTAGTCCGATAGGATACCGCCTCTTCTGCCTGCTCCTTTTCCTGTTTTGCATATGCCTTTTTCAGCTCTTTTTTTGGTGTTGTCTCTTTCCGGCTCTTGTAAATATACCAGATAAAAGGTGAAAATGTCAGAATCAAAGACACTGGCAGGAACCATTTTCCAAGAGCTCTGCATGTCACCGAGCAAAACACCATATAGGCAAACATTAACATTAAAAATAGATTCATCAATACAATAACCGGGTAAAGTCTTCCATAAGTTCTCTTCTCACTTTCACTGGCATTCTTTGAAATTCCGCTTGTACGGACAAAATAAGTAACAATGCTCATCATACCGAGCAAAAACAATATAACAAAGAACAATAAAATCAGAGATGTCTTGTCTGACCAAATATCCACGTTTCCCACTTCATTGTAATGTTGTGGAATTTTTTCCGGAATTTTCTTCCAAAATATCAATGGCAAAACAATTGATGCAAATGCAATTCCCACCGTCACATATTGAATCTTTTGAAATATTTTCATTTTTTCGCTCATACGTTCTTCCCTCCTGCCAAAAATGGAATGTACTCTCGCACATTCCATTTTAAACATTATTCAAATTACATTATGAAAGATGCTAACTGGAATAACCAGTTTGCTGCGATACCTGCCACAATACCACCGATTGTATGGCTGATGATTGCTTTTCCTGTAAGTTTGCTGCACTTCAAACTTGACATCATCGCAACATGAGTACTTAAGTATCCGCTCCAGCACATACACATTGCTGTAAATACTGCAACGTCATTCGCATGTGCTACACCGTCTGCTACCATCTTAGGTATCAATCCAACAGCTGCTCCGGCCGCTCCTAATGCTGTGATTGGAACAGAGATTGCTGATGGTGAAGAGAAACCAAATAATGGAGATAAGATAAACTGCAATTTTTCTCCAATCCATGGCAACAATGCAACTCCCTCATAAGCAGCACCTGTGTAAACACCGTCTGCGGAAGGTCCATTTGTAAGCATCATTACAACTGTACAAATCGCAAGTACACCAGGAATAATTGCAAGACCTACATCCACACCATTCTTACCGCCGTCCAACAGTGCTTCCAATGCTCTCGCTCCAATTCCGCCATCTCTTATTTCTCTCTGCTCAAAGACATCTTTTTCACTTCCTTCTTCAAGCGGAATACAATATTCTGTCGTACCATATTCTTTCTTCGTAAACCAAATCATCATTCTTACACTGACAACACTACCGATAATTGCACCGATATTACCGATCAGAGCTGCAAATCCAAGATTCTCACCTGTTGGAGATGTAATACCGATCATTGATGTTGTAACAATAAGACCCATACCGAATGCTGTACCTAAATTTGTCAGTGCCGGTAATTGATATTTTTTGAAATATTTTTTAAAGTTTGTGTCCTCTGCAAGTCCTAAAATTGCCGGGTTATCTGACAAGTACGTAGTCAAGACTCCCATTGAAGCTGCTCCAGGTAAATCATACACTGGTTTCATTAGGGGAGAAATTATTTTATTGATTAATGCAATCAAACCAAATTCTGAAAATAACCCAGATACGGCTCCTGCTATAACCGCAATCGCCATGATATAAAATACTGTTTCAAGAAGTAACTGATAGGCTGTGTTCATCATCGTCTGCATCATGTTTACACCGCCCATTTTCGCCCCTATCAATCCAAAGAATGCAATAATCACTGCAAGAAAGATAAAGACTTCAAGGCTTACTGCCTTTTTCGTTTTTGTCGCTTTACTCATATTTTATCCTCTCTTATTATATTATTTTTTCTATAGTTTTCTCCCTTACTATAGATGTAACCCTATAATAACATAGAGGTTATCTATAGTCAACAGGAACAATACGTTTTGTCAAAAAAATATCAATCCTTCCTTTTTTCTCCTTTTTTGCCAAAAGTTTTTTCAAAATACTTGTCATATAGTTTCTATTACTATATAATGCAATTATCGAGGTGATAAAATGACAATTGATACGAATGATTTATTAAACAGTATTTTGGAAAGTATTTCCAGAATTGATTATGTAAAATCTATTGATATTCCTAATATCGATTTATATATGGATCAGGTTACCACTTTTATGGATAAGCAGATGGCTTCTTCCAAGCGCTATGAGGATGACAAGGTTCTTACTAAGACAATGATCAACAATTATGCCAAGAACAATCTGCTTCCTTCTCCGGAAAAGAAAAAGTATACAAAAGAACATCTTCTCGTTCTTACTTTTATCTATTATTTTAAAAGTTTCTTATCTATCAAAGATATCGAGATGCTTTTGAGACCGGTTACCGATCGGTACTTCCATACCGACAGCAAGCTGAACCTGACGCATATTTACGATGAGGTCTGTTCATTTGAAAAAGATCGCATTGATACTTTAAAAGAAGAGCTCAAGGCAATGTATGCTTCCTCTTCTGAGACATTTTCAGAAGAGAAACGAACAGGATCGTGAATTTTTACAATTGTTTTCTTTCATTTGCACACTCAGTTTCGATGTGTATGTCAAGAAACAAATTATTGAAAAACTCATTGATTCTCTTCCTGAAAAATTTCCTAACTATTATGAGAAAAAAAAAGTAGAAGCTTCACACTTCTACTTTTTTTACTGCATAATTCTTTGATATCCAAGCATCAGATCTACTACTTTCCCATAGCTTTTTACGCCGTCAATTTGTCTGTTTGCCTTTAAGTAAATGTCATTTACTCTGTCAGCCACTTCTGCTGTTATGCCATCGTACTTATCCCAAAATGAATTATTCGCCTGTAAATCTTTCAGCGCATTTATATTCAGGCGTTCACACAGTTCCTCATATTTTTCTGTATTTTCCCCGTAAAGGGCGTTTATCACATACAGCCATCCTGACAAAAATCCACTATATCTGAACTCTTCTGACTCCGATTTGATACAACTTAAATATGCAATAAAGTTCGCCTCATCCTCTGACATAAACCCTCTCAGATGAGACAATTCATGACACATCGTAAACGGGATATTATAGTCTGTCATATCCGCATTATAATTTGCCTCAATTGTAAATGGTGAATACACTCCTGTCAGATGCTGATATGACAAAATTTCCGATATCCAGACAGGTTTGGGATTTGGATAATATCCTTCCAACACCGAATAGGTCTCTGCAAGATGTTCCATCGACCTTACCGCTTCTTTTTTCGTGTTCCCTTTCAACACAAAGATTCCCTCTTTCGTCCGCGGAACCGTATCTGCCAATTCATTGACTTCTTCCGTAAGATACTCAGCCAACTGAACCAATTCTTCCTGTGAGTATTCCGCATCCGTTATGCCCGCCTCCTCAGCAAAAGATGTTCTGTGATAATTGATCCCACAGGTCATTGTGTAGATAAAAAACAATCCTCCTACTAACAAGCATACCTACGAACTCCCTTTCAAAGCAATCGTGGATGCCTTTTCTGTTTTTCTGCAGATTCTGTAGATTCCCCTCATCACCCCAGCCGCCAGAACTACGAGCAGCACATAAAGCAAAATCTCAACAATCGAAAACGGAAACACAGAGCAGACTCTGCTGATAATTGTTACAAGTATTCTGTATATTGAAGTCGCATACCACTGCGCAAATCCATTCACATTTCTTGCCAAAAACTGAAAGAATACTGCAAGTATAAGCAATAACAGCCCTGCTTTTAACCTTTCCACTGTGGAAAAAAGTGCATCACTTGACCTGATGCACTTTTTCTTACTTCTCTTATTCTTCATCTTCATCCAGACTGATTCGTTCAAATACCATATCATATCCGTCATTTCCATAGTTTAAAGAACGATTCACACGGCTGATTGTGGCTGTCGATGCCCCTGTCTTTTCTGCAATCTCCAAATATGTCTTCTGTTCTCTGAGCATTTTGGCAACCTCAAACCGCTGTGACAACGACAACAGCTCATTGATGGTACATATATCTTCAAAAAAAGTATAACATTCTTCCTTATCTTTTAAGCTCAAAATTGCTTCAAACAGATAATCGACTGCTTCTGTTCTAATTTTTTTACTCATTTTAAGTCTCCTTTATAGTGTTGTACTATTTTTATATTTTAGCACAGTAAACTCTTAAAGTCTAGTTTTTTTTGTATCGATTCACATATGGTTTCAATTTTTCTAATGATGTTGTGACGATCAATTCTTCCGGAAAATGACATTCCGTCAAAATTTGTTCTGCTAAATTCAGTTTTCCCGCATCCAGATCCAAATGCGAATCACTTCCTGTTGTGATTGGAACCTCATATTTTTTACAATACTCCAACATAACTCGGATATTCTCATCCGCATTTTCTCTTTTATTATCTTCCCGCAGCGAGGAATTATTGACCTCTAGAAGTGTCCCTGTCTCCTTTGCAGTCTTGACAAGCACTTCATAGTCAATCGGAAAACGAGAATCATCCGGATGACCGATAATATTGATATACGGATTTTTCATCACATTTACATAGGCTCTCGTCACCGCTTCTTTTGTTCTTTCTCCACAAAAGCATGGCGTATGAATACTCGCAATGACAATATCAAGATGTTTTAAAAGCCCATCGCGCATATCTACTGTTCCATCGCTGTCCATAATATTGAGCTCTGTTCCAAAAAGCATTTTGATCCCGTAACGCTCTCTTGGCACAATTTTCAAATTTTCAAAATAAAATATTCCGCAAGTTCCCGGCATCTTTGGCGCATGCTCCGTAAATGCAATCGCTTCCATCCCATGTTCTCTCGCCATCTTCGCCATCTCTTGTATTGTGCTATATGCATGTCCACTTACAAGTGTATGGGAATGTGTATCTACTTTTATATTCATCTCAATCTTCCTTCTTTCTGCATAGAATCTTTGTATTTACATATCCTAAGCTTATATCTTACCACATTTTTTATAAAAAGGAGACTTATTATGGCTGATAATGAAAAAAATCAAAAAATCATTGATTCTTACGACTATCTGGCAAACGCCGCTTCTACACAGGACTGTACCGGTCTTATTCCCGCAGCTCCGACAAGTAAAGCTGAGTTGGAATCCTATGAGGATATCTATCACTACGAACCGCCAAAGGTAAAAGTAAAGACACCGGATTCCGAACAGCCACCAAAATAGTCATTGTTCTCTGCTAATGGTACACATTCTGATTTTTCTCATATATTTATAGAAGAATCAGATTTGATCATCAGGAGGATATTATGAAAAAGCGTTTTCTTACTCTCGCATTAGTGACAGCAATATCTGTCACTTCTCTGCTTGCATGCTCTTCAAAAGAAGAAAGCAAACCTGCCAAACCACAAAAAGAAAAATCAACAGAAATTCTTCCGGACTCTACTAAAGTTGTTCTCAACGAAGTAGCTCACTCCATCTTTTATGCACCAATGTATGTAGCCATCGAAGAAGGATACTTTGAAGACGAGGGCATTAATCTCGAACTCGTCACTGGATTTGGAGCCGATAAATCAATGACCGCCGTGCTCTCCGGCGAAGCAGATATCGGATTCATGGGGTCAGAAGCATCTATTTATACCTATAATGAAGGTGCAAACGACTATGTTGTAAATTTTGCCCAGCTTACACAACGTGCCGGTAATTTTCTTGTAGCGCGAGAAGAAATGCCTGATTTTTCATGGACGGATCTAAAAGGGAAAACAGTGCTCGGCGGACGAAAAGGCGGCATGCCTGAAATGGTATTTGAGTATATCTTAAAACAAAAGGGAATCGACATCGAAAAAGATCTGACAATCAACCAAAATATTGACTTTGGCTCTACTGCCGCCGCTTTCTCAGAAGGTCAGGCGGATTTTACAGTTGAATTTGAGCCGGGAGCTACCACTTTGGAAAAAGGCGGAAAGGGATATGTTGTCGCTTCTCTCGGCGAGGACAGTGGATATGTCCCTTACACCGCATTTTCTGCAAAGAAAAGCTATATCGAAAAAAATAAAGACGTCATTCAGGGATTCACGGATGCGCTGCAAAAAGGAATGGACTACGTGCAGACACATACTCCGGAAGAAATTGCAAAAATCATTGCACCACAGTTCAAAGAGACAGACTTAGCCACTATCACAACGATTGTGACCCGTTACTATGAGCAGGAGACTTGGAAAGAAAATCTAATTTTTGAAAAAGAAAGCTTTGAACTTTTGCAAAATATTTTGGAATCTGCTGACGAACTCACTAAGCGGGCACCTTACGAAAGAACATTGTAACAACTGATTTTGCCAAAAAGGCTGCAAATAAAATGCGTGAACGGGGAATCTTCCCCGTTCACACATTACATGTTCCATCTTCTGTTATTCTATATACACTATGATGTAGGCTCTGTCGCTGTCCCGTCAGAAGGTGTCGCCGGAGTATCCTGTGTCTTATCATCACTGCTTTCCGGTGTACTGCTTCCATTGCCCCCTTGTGTTTGATCTGCCGGCTCAGTTTGATTCTGCGGTTCATCCGTTGTGTCTGAATCAGGCGTGGCAGTATTATTGTCATCACCGGAATCTATGTTCAAATCCTCATTCTTTGAATCTTCCGGTTGATTTTCTTCTGTTTGATTCATATACTTGTCATACATCTGCTGTGCGAATTTTGCAATTGGATGCCGATAGGTATATGCTGCAAATCCAAGTACCGCAACAACGATCAGAAAGAGTAAGAACTTTGAGCAATCCGCCGCCTCGTCTTTCTTTCCTCGCTTTCGTCTTTCCTCTTCCGCCTCGTCTTTTCGGAAGCGAAACAGAAGGAAGCTTTTTCCCTCTCTTTTTCTTTCTCTTTGTTTTTGTCTCTACCACATCTTCTGCCGTCGCTTTTTTCTGCGTGTCTCTTTCTTTTTGCTTGTCCAGATTCACCTTTATCTTGCAGTCATAGCAAAATGCATATCGTGTAAAAACAGGCTCCCCACTTTCGTCCGTACCGGACTGCACCGGCTTAATCGTCATCTCTTTACCGCATCTTGTACATTTCATACTGCTTCCTCCTTACTAATCAAATGTGAAACTTTTTATTTAATTCCTCCCCTAATTCCCGTCTTTTAAAAATGACCTGCGCCATAAAGAACAGGAAACTAAATCCCACACAGATAACCGATGGAAATGTAACTCCAAGCACTCCCGTCAATAATAAAACCAATGGTATCACAAATCCATATCCCGCCGCCATCACAAAATAAATCATGTATTCATTCGCAGCCAATCTCTGCAGCTTTGTAATCATCAGCATGGATATCATTATTATAACACTAATTCCCGGAAAAACAAAATCAATTGACCATTTATGCCATCCGGTTCCAAGATCCCAGATGAGACATCCAACCGTGATCAGAATCAACTGCCACATTGCATTTTTCAAAAGATTATATCTCTTTACAAACCCGATTGCCAACGCTGTCCACATACTTAAGATTCCGCCTGATACGATGAGCGCCCAATATTTCCCCGGTGTCAGTGTAATATTCACCACTGCCGCAATCACCGCAAAAGCAATACAGACAAATGAGAACCACTCGAAAAATTTTACAGCCGCCGCACTCGCAAGTCTCTCCTCCGGATAGTCTGGTTCTTCCACTTTCGAATGTATTCCAAGCTCTGACAATATCTGAAAAAAATTCCTCTTAATATTCATGCTGTCATACCTCGATGTAAACCCAAGGGAAAGTTTGTCTTCAAATGAGCACATACAAAGTTCCGTCTTCGGTGTACTTGTATACACGCCAAACCGCTCTATATACGGGACATACGCTTCCGGCATTTTTACAACGCTCATATTAGAGAAAATTGCAGTCACATCACTTGCCGCCATCTTTGCTCCCGCCAAAATCCCCAAATTTTTCAACTCCAACGGCGCCACCCGCAGAATTGGGTTCATCTCCAGCGCGATCAGCTCATTCATGCGCATCGAAAGTCTTTCCTTCGTAAGCTCCTCCTGAAAATATGTTTTCACCTGTGCAAGTACCTGCTCAAAAGTGTCCCCTTCTCGAAAACGATACCCAGGTTCAATATATCCGAAGAAATTCAGCATCGAATCTGAAGGAAAAAAATTGCGAAGATTCACCGGGACCATCAGAACAACCGGATGCTTTTCCTGTCTTTTCGGCATCTCCCTGTGGATCGCACAAAGGATACTGCCGTCAAAAAAACAGTCATCGACACCTGATATTCCCGCGCCTTTGCCAGCACTTCTTTTACCGACAGCACCGCTTCTGTCACCTGCAGCGGTCCTCTCGCCTTCCGAAGAGTCTTAATCTGATATGCTTTTACCTTTTCCTTCTTCTCTCGCCGTAAATCAGAATAATATTTTCGAAAACTGTCTGATTCCTGATCCTGAATTGTGATATGCTCCTTATCAAGTGGAATATCGGCTTCACCATATGCCAGCACAATATAGTGTTTGACAATCTCCTTTAAAAAACATGTCGCACCTGTTCCGTCCGTCAGCACATGAAATACTTCAAAATTAATCCGCCTTTTATAGTACGTGACTTCGAATAACAGGCTTTTCTTGTCACGCACATACAGATTGCTGCAAGGCTCTTTAAATTCCTCTGTGACAACCGGTTTTAAATTACTCTTTTCCAAATAATGCCAGAACAAGCCTTTTCGCATGACCGACAAAAAAAGCGGATATTTTTCAAGCGCTTTTTTCCACTGCCTGCTGCAAAATCTCTTCTTTTACATCTTCTTTCATAATACAATAAAAACGAAAGACTCGAGTGTCCTTTTTGTTACTTGTCGCCGGAAATAATTTTGCGGCATTGTCAAGCTTTCTCCAATATGACCTTTTCGAATGAAAACATCTCTTACACCTCCCCTAAAAAATGATTCATAATTTCAAAAACTCTCCATGCACATGAAAATATTTGATCCCCAGTGCAAAAAAATCCAATGCAGCGCATCTTTGAATACGATGAACCTCCACTTCATTTCCGGCTTCCTCAAGCGCCTTACCATAAGCCTCTCCTTCATCTCGAAGCGGGTCAAATTCCGCGGTGATAATCAGTGTCCTCGGCTGTCCTGTGAGATCTTTCTGCAAAATCGGAGCAAAATACGGACTCTGTTTGTCCGATTCATCTCTCGCATATAAATCAATATAATCCTGCATCTTTCCAGCCGTCAACAGGAAATCTTTTCCATTTTCATGGACGGACGGAAATCTAGAAGTCTCCGTATAGTCGTTATTCACCGCCGGATAGATCAAAATCTGCTGTCTTGGCATAAACTCTCCCCTCTCTTTTGCAAGAAGAGAGACTGCAGCCGCCAGATTACCGCCGGCACTGTCTCCGATGATCGTGATATCGTCCGGATGCACATTTAAAATAAATTCATTCGTATAGACCGCCTTCGCTGCGGCGTAGCAATCCTCCAATCCTGTCGGGAACGGATACTCGGGAGCGAGCCTGTATTCTACCGACACAACAATATGATTGGTCGCCGATGCCATCCTTGCACAGATCCTCTCATAATTATCTATGCTCTCTGTGACCCATCCCCCGCCGTGAAAGAATAAAAGAACCGGATATTTGTGTTCAATCTCTTCGCCAGGCAGATAAATTCTCACAGGAATCTCATGTGTTCCATTATATATTTTATAATCAATCGTCTTATGAAAAATTCGCATCGGATCCAACGCCTTTAAATTTGCCAAATGCCTGGACGCCTCCACCTCAATTCCATCAAACGAAAGTGCTTTCAATACTTTTCGCATTGCCTTATTAATTGCCATTCTTTTCTCCTATCTGCTGCTTTTGTATGAATTATAATACCATGTTTTTAGCTCTAAAAAAAGGGAAAGACTCTCATCTTTCCCTAAAAAACTATATTTTATAATAAGATATATTTTCCGATAAACAAAAGTGCTAACACAAACATCAATACGCTGATCTTTTTTTCCTTTGCTTTTCCTGTAAACAGATTAATTGCAACATAAGAGATCACACCCATTGCAATTCCTTCTGAAATACTGTAGAAAAATGGCATTGCTGCAATACAGATATAGCAAGGAATCGCTTCCCCAAAATCACTGAAATCAATACTCACTACATTTGTCAGCATATAGAACCCTACAACAATCAATGCCGGCGCCGTCGCAAAAGATGGAATCGCCAAAAAGATTGGTGACAACAACAACGACAATCCAAACAAAATCGCTGTTGTGACTGCTGTAAGACCTGTTCGTCCTCCTTCCGTCACACCCGAAGCGCTCTCAACAAATGTTGTAACTGTAGATGTTCCAAGCACTGCGCCTGCCGTTGTAGCAACCGCATCTGCCATCAGAGCACCTTTAATTCTTGGAAGTTTTCCGTTTTCATCTAACATATTTGCTTTTGTGGAAACACCGATCAATGTGCCGAGTGTATCAAAGATATCCACAAACAAAAACGCAAACACTACAACCATAAACTCTCCGATATGGATTCCTGAAAAACTCAGTTTTTCCAAAGATCGGACTAAGACTCGGAATCGAAATACCGTTGCTGAAGTCCGGAAGTAAGCTGTACATTCCAAGTTCTGCATTTGGCACATACAATCCGGTCAGCTGACAGATAATTCCAAGAATCCATGTAATTAAAATTCCCCAAAGAATATTACCTTTAATGTTCTTTACTACAAGAATCGCTGTAATAATCACGCCGATCACCGCAAGTAATACCGTAATTCCAACATCATTCATCGTCGCCTTTGCAGCGCCTTCTGCCAAAGTACTGTTGTAACCTTCCAGCGAGAATAACTGCACTAATGTAGAACCACTGATAACAATTTTTGCATTCTGCAGACCGATAAACGCGATAAAAAGACCAATTCCGACACTTACTGCAGATTTCAAATTCATCGGGATTGCATTAAAGATTGCTTCACGCACATTCGTAACTGATAACAGAATAAAAATAATTCCTTCCACAAATACAGCCGCAAGCGCCACCTGCCATGTGTATCCCATGTTCAGTACAACCGTATATGCAAAGTATGCATTCAGTCCCATTCCCGGTGCAAGTGCAAACGGATAGTTTGCAAACAGAGCCATGAGCAAAGTACCAATACATGCCGCAATCGCCGTCGCCGTAAACACTGCTCCATGATCCATTCCGGCTGCCGACAGCACGCTTGGATTTACCGCCAGTATATACGCCATTGTCATAAATGTCGTAATACCTGCCACCACTTCCGTCCTGACATCTGTTTTGTTTTCTTTTAACTTAAACAATTTTTCCAGCATAAAATTTTCCTGCCTCTCATTTCCTTTTTTT